>Ga0138256_10006352_pt1 | contig 12498 bp, 12 predicted proteins | sample KNB2016incub_MG_FD_105486 | JGI IMG/M metagenome (GOLD analysis project Ga0138256, IMG submission 105486) | Active sludge microbial communities from wastewater in Klosterneuburg, Austria - KNB2014incub_MG | ecosystem: Engineered > WWTP > Activated sludge > Unclassified | place: Austria... | reverse complement strand
TCTTCATATCTCCCTATTATAGAGCGCAGTTTTCAAAAAAAAGGGCTTAAAATCGATTTTACGGGGATTTTTATTTTTAGATTGTCATGGCAATCCGATAAGGATCGACGATAGTTAAACTATCCATCTCAACCTTCAGACCTCGAAAATTTCTGCTTTAATACCAAGTAAATAAATACCGGTAGCTGAAGCTGACGTCGCCATCTCCAAGGCTGACGCATAAGTCTGTACAGCCACTCAAGACCTATACTCTGAATCAGCTTCGGTGCTCGAGCAACTCTTCCGCTCAAGAAGTCGAAAGCTCCCCCAACACCAATGCAGGTTATTCCTTGTAGTGACGCTCTATTCTCATATATCCATTTCTCTTGGTATGGAGAACCAAATGCAACGAAGATCAGATGTGGCCTCAGAGCAGTCACTATAGAAAGGATCTCTTTTTGCTCGCCAGATGTTGGATGCTTTATGTCTTTGAAGCCAACTATACCTTTAAATTTTGAAGCTGGATAGCTTCGACTATAGCAGTCTGCTAGCTCTTCTGCCAATTTTGAGTTTCCGCCTATTAACAGCACCCTGAGGCTCTCATTAGCAGCCTCATTTATGAGTTTTTGCATGAGCTCAACTCCGGTCAATCTAGGCACGAATGATCCAAATAGCATTTGGCTTGCTAGGACAATCCCAATACCATCATTTATGGTAATCTCGGCTTCAAGTACAATCCTCTTAAATAGGTCGTCATGTAGGGTCAGAACTATGTTTTCAGGGTTCAGAGAGACAACATGAGTAAATACTCGCTGAGACAATAGACCTTTTTTAATATTCTCTAGGATATAATTGGTTGGGTCCATATTCACCGATACTCCTAAAATACTTCTGTTGGCTTTTTTATTCATATTTACTATATATATTTTTTGTCAAACTTTTATAATTTATAATTATCTTTTGTTCAAATATATTTACTATACTTTTGAATGTTGACTCGGTCTAAACTATATTTCAGTACGTTTTTTATTTATAGATAAACGAAATACTATTTACATTTTCTTTCTATCTACGCTTAAGACGGCTAACCACAACAGCCTCAAAATACTTTATTAGCATTATAGGTTATTTGATAGCATTTTTGAAGCTATCTAGATTCTCAATAGTTACTCCAACGCCACGAATTACGCAAAACAAAGGGTCTTCAACCACAAAAGCCGATACGCCCGTGTAGTAGGTAATATATCTGTTTAGATTATGAAGAAGAGCCGTACCTCCGGACAGTACTATTCCTTTATCTACGATGTCTGCAGCTAGTTCAGGTGGAGCCATACCAAGTACTTCCTTAATGCCCTCCAGTATTTGCTTGAGTGGTTTCTGTATACCTTCGTTTATCGACTTCTCACCAATCTCAAGAATACGTGGAAGTCCGGTCTGAATATCTCTACCCCGAACCTCAGTGGTACGCTCAACATATCCATCACCCTCTTCTATAAAGGCGCTCCCTATTTTTATCTTTACTTCCTCTGCAGTCCTCTCACCCACAACTACATTGTGCTTCTTTCGCAGATGCTGCATAATCGCCTCATCAATCTTTGTACCAGCAACCCGAACTGTTTTATATGCAACAAGCTGCCCTAAGGAAATGATAGCAATCTCAGCGGTTCCTCCGCCCATATTAACTATCATATGGCCAGATGCCTGAGAAATGGGAATCTTTGCGCCTATTGCAGCAGCAAGCGGCTCCTCAATAAGATAAACATCTTTTGCTCCAGCCTGCTTACATGCCGATACGACCGCTCGCTTTTCAACCTGCGACGAGCCTCCAGGTATCGAGATCATGACATCTGTCCACATCGTCTTACCCTGTACGGCTTTTTTAATAAAGTAGGTTATCATGGCAGATGTAGTCGTATAGTCGGCTATGACGCCCTCTCTCATTGGACGTGAAGCTATTATTGAGCCTGGAGTTCTACCGAGCATCTGCTTTGCATCGTTCCCAACCGTAAGAATTCTCCTGTCTTCCAACGAATAAGCAACCACAGTTGGCTCATTCAATACTATTCCCTTACCCTGCACATAGACGAGCGTGTTTGCGGTTCCTAGATCGATTCCTATACGTTTGCGACTGAAAAAACCCATATAATCAATTTGAAATTCGACTTGCCTGCCGGCAGGCAGGAGTTTGAAATCAATTTTCAATTTTTAGCGTTTAAGAACTAGACATTAGATCTTGAATAAAAAAATTGAAAATTTCAAACTAAAAATTAGTGAATTTATTGTATAATATCCTTGCCGTGAAAACAAAAAAAAGCCAATATTACAGTATCAAAAAACATCTAAAGTATATCAAATCAGATCAAGTGTCAGAACACCTAATTCGTACCACTCTTCTTTCGTTATTCATAGTCTTTTCTATCGGTGTTATTCTCTATGCTCGGGGATACAGATTCGATCCTGTCAGAAAGCAGCTTTCCTCGACAGGAATACTTGCAGTAAGCTCAACGCCCAGAGCTGCCAAAGTCTATATTAACGGGGATTTTAGAGGCGCCACCGACCTCAATCTCTCTTTATCTCCTGGAACTTATACAGTAGAGGTAAAAAAAGAAGGATACACTCCTTACTCTACTACGCTAAAACTTCGAGGAGAAATAGTTGAGGTAGTCAATCCAGTACTATTTCCCCTAAATCCCTCGCTCTCTCCTCTTACTAATTTGGGCATAACAAAGGCGGAAGAAATCGATTCTTCAGATAAAATTCTGCTATTCTCTGAGAATGGCAACTTAGAAACAGATGGCATCTATGCATTTGAGGCGTCCCGAACTCCACTCAACATTTTTCAACCTTTAAAAAGACTCGCCTTAAAATCATCTCTACTTCAGTCTGGTAGTTTTTCGGACTCAAACGTAGAATTTTCGCATGATTATAAGCAGGCAATCATTACTCTCCTACAGGAAGATAGCTCTGTATCCTACCTCATCTCTCTTGATCAAGAGAATCAGATTCCTCTTAATGTGACCGAATCGAAGCAGGCTTTACTTTCTGCATGGGAGAAAGAACATAAAAAGGAGCTGCAAAAAATTTTTGAAGCTTATCCAAAAGAAATTCGAAAAATAGCTAGTGACTCCTTTTCGATGGCCAGACACTCACCTGACCAGACGAAAGTTCTTTATAGGGCAAAAAGAACGGTAAATTTGCCTATGGTAATAGTTCCACCACTTATTGGATCGAACCAAACCACAGAATCACGTCAACTTCTGCAAGACCACGTGTACGTATATGACCGTAAGGAAGATAAAAACTTCGAAATAGGTAGCTCAGACAAAGAAATAGAGTCAATTCGTTGGTACTCAGATTCGAGTCACCTCGTGTTTGGAGAGGTAAAACAGATTACATTATCAGACTATGACGGAACCGCAAAACAAGCGATCTATTCTGGTCCACTTTCGCAACGATTTTTCGCAATAACTTCAGCAGGCCAACTCTTAATTCTCTCTAATCTAAACCCACTTCAGAATCCCTTACCCGACATCTACGAAGTCGGAATCAGGTAATAGGGATTTTAGTTTTCAGCTATCAGCAATCGGTTATTTAAGTTTGATTTTGATAAATTCTGACAACTGATGTCCGACAACTGATAACATATGATCAGCCGTCGTAGCTCAACGGATAGAGCAATCCCGTCCTAAGGGAAAGATGGGAGTTCAATTCTTCCCGGCGGCACAACTAGATTATTTAGTATGATTCACCTAGGGGGTTTCCCGACGGTACGTCGGGATCCCGACGACAACGATCGTCGGGGCAATTCCTCTCGATGGCACAGTTTTAGATGTCTAATATTTATTTCTTATTTCTTAATTATTATTAAATTAGTAATTAAAAATTTGAACTTAAAAATTGAATAAAAACTAAAAATTAAAAAATTCAAATTACTATGACTTCTAAGTCTGAATATAATAAAATTCTTCTTCTTCGCACTATCGGCAATGTTCTTATTATTTCATCTCTCGTTTTGATGATTAAGACGTTCTACTTGCCATTAAAACAAGAGCTTCAGTACACTTTGAATACGTCACTAAATAAATCATATGTCGTAAGCACAACTTCGCCTTTCCCTTCTCAGAAACCAGAAGACCGCAGAGGCCTTCTCGCCAAAGCGCTCACCGGATCACAGCGTGAAGTTCTTGTCCCACAGGATACTAATTTCAGTATTGTGATCCCAAAGATAGGCGCCAACTCTAACATTATAGGCAATGTGGACTCTGCAAACGAAGAGGAGTACTCTAGCGCTCTAAAGTACGGAGTTGCACATGCTTTAGGAACTGCTTTTCCAGGCGAGGGTGGTCATATTTTCTTATTTGCACATTCTACCGATTACTTTTGGAATGTCGGAGCATATAACGCCATATTTTATCTTCTTTATAAATTGGAGAAAAACGACGAGGTAAACTTGTTCTACAAAGGACAAAGATATAGATATCAAGTGGTATCAAAACAAATCGTAGACCCATCTCAGGTAGAGTATATTACACGTAAAACGAACAAAGAGTTTCTCACTCTTCAGACATGCTGGCCTCCAGGCACTACACTAAAAAGACAGCTTATCTTTGCAACGCGAATTATTAACTAAAGAGTGTCAACTCCGATAAATATTTGCACTACATTATCCATATTTCTCAAAACGCCTGCGTTTAATTTTATTTGCTGTTTCGCTCCGTCCAGATGAGTTAGAGTAATCTGATCTTTAATAAGAGATATGAAATTCTCATGAAAAGACAGTATGTCGAATGGCCCCTTTTCATTGATAGAACTAATTGCAGACACGTCACCCTCAAACACCGTCCTTGCGAGGTCCTGAATAACTACATGAATTACATAGGAAGTCATGGTTTTAAGCCTTCATTAGATCTTTTAATGAACCGATATTCATAAATGACTGGGGAGGAACATCATCATATCGACCTGAGATAATCTGCCCAACATCTGTCACAAGCTCTGATAGTGGCACATAGACTCCTTTTTTACCGGTCTGTAGTTCTGTAGTGAAAAAATTCTGCGTAAAGTAGTTTCTCAGAATTTTAGCTCTCCTATAGATTGACTGATCTGCTGTTGATAGCTCGGACTCTCCAATGAGCGAAACGATACGTTCAAGTTCGATAGCTCGCTTTAATAGTGACTGAGAGGCTAGATAATAACTGTAGTGACTGTCTCCCACAGTTTCCTTGCTCAATGCAGAAGACGTCGAGTGAAGTATGTCAACGGCAGGAAATCTTCCGTCCTGATAGATGCTACGAGACAGAACAACAGATGAGGATAAAAATGGAAATATAGACTGAACTGCATAGTCTGTAAGATCATCAGATGGCACGTAAATAGCCTCAATACTCGTCATTGTTCCGGATGTGGTGGAAACTAAGCGCTCTTGTACTGAGGCAAGTTCCGAAGCTAAAGTTGGCTGGTACCCATCCTGTGAAGGAATCTGATTCATTAAAGTACCTAATTCGTATCCTGCCTGTGCAAAACGGAACATATTATCGATAAAGAAAAGAACATTTGTTTTTTCTACATCTCTAAAATGCTCTGCGATTGTTGCTGCAGCCATGGCAGTTCTGAATCTTACTGCCGCATTCTCACCCATCTGGCCAAATATAAGCGCTACCTTTTGCAATACGTTACTCGCCTTAAGCGTTTCATAGAGTTCATGACCCTCTCTTGCACGCTCTCCTACTCCGGCAAACACCGACACATTCTCCTCTTTGTGCAAGATAACGACATTATGAATTATCTCTGTTAGAAGAATTGTCTTTCCGACGCCGGCGCCTCCGAATAATCCAACTCTACTACCTTTTAATATGGGGGAGAAAAAATCTATAACCTTGATGCCTGTTTCCAAGAATACAGATGGCACCGAAATGTGATCATATGGAATATCTGTGGGTGAAATAGGAGCGTAGGTAAGATTCTCAAGCGGAGCTTCTCCATCTAAAGGCTCCCCAAAAACATTTATTACTCTACCAAGCAAACCTTTACCTACGGGCACTACTAATGGTTTTTTTGTGTTTAGAACCTTCATGCCTCGTTGAAGTTGGTGAGAACTCCTTAGCAAAAAGCAATAAAATGATTCGTCGGACGCTGAAGAATACACCTCAAAAATAGCTTTAGGATCGTTTTCAAGAGTTAGAATATCGTTGATGGCGGGTTTATCCTCGCGGAACTCAACCTCGATTATCTGACCTTTAATAGCTGTAATTGTTCCTTCTTTCATACCTTTGTGCTTGTTACCTCCAGAGACGCATTCCTGAAAGTCTCTCTAATTGCTTTTTTTGTTGACTCGCTCGGGTAAATCTTTTTTTCGCATCTTGAAGTTCTTTTTGTCTCCTTTTTATAAACTGCAGTGACTCTTCCATTGCATTTACTCGAGATGCATAGCGCGCAAGTTCAGACTCATGTACGGTTTGCCTAAAAAGTGTGGCGAATATTTGAGTTTCAAAAAACTGGATCAACTTCTCAAGATTTGGTTCAAATAAAAATTGCTTTACCGCATGATTCTCTTGAGGCATACCCTCCTCTACCATTACATCTCCCGTGATATTCGCCCTTATCGCTCTCTGCGTCATTAGATTGTAAAACTTTCCATGAAACACAATGACCTTTTCGTATTTAACTATATGAAAAATAATTGGTTCAAGGTCATTGGTCTGTAGATTTGCATCAGGGATCTCAAAGAATAGATGCTTTCGCTCTAATCCCGTTTCCTTAAATAACCGTTCACCCAACCTTCCTACAATAAGAATATCAGCATCTGGTTCTTTTTTTATTGCCTCAACAAAAAGTTGGTAAACATCCTGGACTATGGCACCATAAAGCTTCGTATTTGCAGACAGCAAAATAATTAATGTTTTTTGCAGTTTGCCTGTATTGGTCACTGTCTTATTGTGTTGTCTTGTCTTGTTAAGTCGAGCAATCTCCCCTGAACGTGCAGATTTAAGTTCGGAATAGATCTGAGAAAGTCCCGAAAGATAATCTCGTGTTTTCACGACTCCAGTACGAACATCTTGAATTTTGATAATTGATGTTTCCTGATAAACCTGTGCTATTGTGCGCAAACTTTGTAGAACCGGTATCTCTTTGTTAATGAATTTTAAACTTTGCATATAGTAAGAAACTCCTGCTCATTCTGAGAAACACGCGTTAATAACTCGTACATCGTCTTAGCATTTAATGATAAATCGAAAAGTTGTCGACTCTGTTCAGCTACAAATGCAGAACTTAATAGCTGTTTACACCTAGCAATATTAACGTTAGGAATTTTATCCGTTATGTTAAGCCATATTAGCGCGAAAAGAACAAACTGAACTGCCTCTGGAAAGAGCTCCGCATAATTCTGGTCAAAAAATTTATATAACAAATCACCCTTTTTAATAATGTCCTTAATCTTTTGTGAGAGTTCGGCACCAAAATGTGAGTAGTTAAGTGAACGTTCGTACTCAGATAAAAACACCGAAACCTCATGATTAATCTCACGCTTAAGTGACGACTGTGCCTGCTTACCTACTCTAGTTACTGAAAGTAATGGCTCAATCGCTGGCCTTCTCCCGTTAAAGTACGCATTGCTATCATAAAAAACATGACCATCGGTCATACTCATAATATTTGTACATATGTAGCCGGTCAGATCGCCTTCAATTGTCTCTACCACAGGAAAACAGGTTATAGATACCTCTTTATTGTCTTTTGATCTGTAGTTTCCTGATGCTTCCAACAGTCTAGCATGTACAAAAAAAGTATCTCCTGGATACGAATCTCGACCAGGAAACTCACCTCCGGTCAACATAATTTCACGGTAGTATTTGGCGTGCGTTGTGAGATCGTCAAGGATAACCACCGAGTCTACACCTTCGCTTTTAAAGTACTGCGCTATAACCATAGCCGTTGTAGGAGTAAAAGCAATCAGGCTTGGTGAGTCCTCCGACGTACTAACAACAAAAATTACCTGTGAGCTGAGGTTTGCCGATCTATACTTCTCAATTAATTGCTTCACATCTGATTTACTCTTTCCGATAAGGGCGTAAATAATTACCTGCGAAGGATTTTCCTTAACCTGAGTTTTTACAGTCGTGAAAAAAAAACTACTTTTTCCTACCTTTCTGTCTCCTACTATTACCTGCTTTTGTCCTTTACCGAGTGGAACCATAAAATCAACCATGGTTACACCGGTAAAAAAGGGTTTACTAATTCGAACTCTACGATCTAACAATGATATCTGTTCAAGCACCGCCTCACGTACGACCTTTGGCTTTCTATAGGTTGGTGTCGGTAATATGATTCTTCCAAGCGGATCAATAACACAACCTTTTAGTTCGGGCCCTACCGGAATGGAAATCGTCTTTCCGGTTCTCACCAGTTTTGTCCCTACTCGAATATGGGTCTGAGAAAATAATAGAATTCGAACTATTCCTCGCTCAATTCGGAATACATATCCCCACTCACCCGTCTCAAACAACACGAGCTCACCGATTCGTACACTTGGCAGACCGTCAACGTTCACCATATGATTATGCACGTTCGTTACTACTCCATATTCCTTCAATGTGTCTAAATAGCTCTGATAGGTATCCATATTTTTCAAAAAGTAATATTAACGGCTAGGTTGGATCATGCCTTTAATTCTGGTCGACAAAGATAAATCGAGATAGACGCCATTATATTCTAGCCTCAATCCCCCGAGGAGTGAAGGCTCTATGTGGACATCTAATAGAACGCGTTGATTAAGTTGTTCGGTCAGCTTCGTATGTAGCTCGGATATCTCCGATCTACTCATATCTATGGCAAGGCTCAGTCTTACTACGTCCAGATCCATTGCCTTACCTCTTAGGGACTCCAGAATTTCCTCAATAATATGTCCATCATATATATTTTTTTTATACTTACTTAGATACAAAAAAAACTCCTTTGCCCTCGATTCTGATAGTTGTTTTTTAAGTGTTTGCTCCAATGTCTCGGAATTACTTACAGCAAAAATTTCACGTCTGACCATCTCTATCTGATCAATGAGTTTTTCACGATCACTCACCAAGATGAGACCTTCAAAAAAACTTAAGACATCGTTCATATCATTATTTTTTACCTGAAAAAAAATCTTTCTTTATTGATTCTAAGGAGCTCCATATGAGCCTTTTTTGATCTTCCTTAGTTAACGATTTCTTAACCACGTCGTCTAGTACTTTTGTAAAAATTATCTGTAGTTCTTGCACACTTTTTTCCTCCTGCTGCTTTCTATACGCTTCAAGTTCCCTAGTTACGTTCTCAAACTGCGTCTTCTTAAAAACTTCCACAAGCTCATCGGTCTTGTCCATCTGTTCCTTAAACCTGCCGTCCAGTTTCTTTCTTAGATCCTTCATATTTTGATAAAACGCTTCCTCATATTGTTTTTCTACTGAGGCAAGCTCTGAGTTAAGACTAGCCACATACCTATCTTTAAAATCTTCGAAGATCATTTTTGCTTGAGACTCGATAGTGCCTTTAAAATGATTCGTCTGTGATAATAGTCGATTCATTTTCTCGGTCGATTCGTTCAAAACTGCTTCTGAACTATTTATCACCCGTTTCATGTGTTCATCTATTTTTTTCTTAGCATGCTTTTCATACTTAGAAATTCCAAACTCATTTTTGATTATGAAATAGGCATACACCGCAATGAGTCCTAAAGTAAAGACCGCAAGAGACAGAATGATATAGGTCATAGGTTTGGTTAACTACGAATAATAAATAATGAGACCAGAATTCCAACACCAATAATCACACACGTGATTAATACGTTCATAATGATTCCGAACTGAATAGCCCGACTTGCGAGAGGATTTCTTCCCAACGCCTCCACTCCTTTACTCGCTATTCTTCCAAAATAAAAGAATCCAAAAATGAAGGAGAGCAGCGTGATTATTGCAGCAATCACATACTTGAAAACAATTAGGGGTTGTTCGTATGATGCTAAGGCAGATAAGCTGAATATATCGGTCAAGGAAGATCCTAGAGTTGACGGGGAAGGCGCGTAATGGATATTTAGCTCGACACTTAATAGCACATTTTGTGTACGATTTGTATTTGTGTAGTCTTGAAGTGAAGTCCCAACAACATATCCCGACTTATCGGCTCGAACCGCTACGCCTGCTGTTGTTGAGGTTCTTAGCAGGTCGCCTCTTTTTATCGGTCCATTGGATGTGTTTGCTAGAACCCTAGCCTCTGCCGAGCTTGTAAGTGCATACTTTTTGTTAGGATTGTCCGACTTTACATAGATTGAAGGATCGGCGACTATTACGCCCTTGGTTTGTGGGTCGTAGGCTTTTCTGCTAAGTGAATAGCTTCCATCAGGATTCTGTGAAACCAGTGAGCCGGAAGGTACCTTCTCATCTTTAACCTCAATATATCGAGCTATGCTATATGAGGAAATCTGAGCATAGGTGAAGGTAAATAAAGGCGTCATCAAACATAAGAATCCGAAAAAAATAGATATCTTAACTGTTTTCATAAAAAATAAATAGCTGCAATGTATATCTAAATATATATGCTTAAACTCATTAATTGCAAGGGTCAAATCGATCAAACTAATTTGCACTAAACTATACGTCTGTATAAAATCATGGATGGTATGTTTCTTAATTAATTCGGATTTTCATAGAGCCTCAAACGCATACTAACTTTATTATAGGATTTTGAGCATTTTGGTCTAATATAGTAATGCTTTTTTAATGATATTGCTTCAAATTCTATGAGCAATTCCTATGCTTTCTTTTATTTAAGGCCAATTGAGGCCTTGACGTACTACCGATGAGCATGATATATTTAAGCTACCCTGCAGATATAACAGGCATCACACCTATGATTGAAAAAACATTAGTCGTCGTAAAACCAGACGGAGTAAAGCGAAGTTTAATTGGAGAGATAATTTCTCGTTTCGAAAAAGCTGGTCTAAAAGTGGTCGCTTCAAAGATGACGGTCGTAACCAAAGACCTCGCAGATCAACATTACCCAGCTGATAGGGATGAACTCTGGATCGCAATTGGAAACAAAACTCTTGATAACTATAAAGCGCTTGAGATGGATGCAGAAAAAGTCTTGGGAACCACCGATGCCAAAAAAATCGGAGACATGGTACGCGTTTGGCTACTCGACTACATAGTGTCTGGTCCTGTGTTCGCTATGGTCCTAGAAGGACCTCACGCCGTAGAATTGGTTCGCAAGATCTGTGGCCACACCCTACCGTTATTATCCCTTCCAGGAACAATCCGAGGAGACTACTCATACGACTCTTCCGCTCTAGCAAACACTGCTAAGAGAGCTATTAAAAACTTGATGCATGCTTCAGGAAACCTAGAGGAAGCCAAATATGAAATCCCTCTATGGTTTAAAAAATCAGAGATCTGCTCCTACACTCGAACCGACGAAGATATAATGAAATAAGCTGTAAGGGAAAACACAGTCAATGAAACGCCTACTATTTTTCCTATCATTTCTCACACTCGCAGTTACGGCATTCGCACAGGAAAACACCGCTCCTAAGATATCACTTGATAAAAAACTATTTAGAAAAGGCGAAACGGTAACGCTGAACTATTTGGGGACGCCACAACCGCTAACAATAACGCTTGAGAACACCATTGGTCAGTCTGTCGGATATAAAGCCACAGTATCGGCTCTACAGGAAAAAGATTCAAACAATGAAGTTCTTAGAATTCTACCCTACTCACCTTGGAAAACAGGCACCTACTCTATAGCTATTACACAAGGAACAACGCAACTACTACGAGACACCTTCGTGATAGACGAACCATCGCCATCAATTACCCGAATGAGCTCAAAGATAATTGAGCCAAACAAAACGACAACGGTCACTCTAAATATTCCTGACATTACAACAAAGACAGCTACAAGCTCTATGACCCTTGTCGAAAGCGCACCTATCGATGCCGTAATCAATGACCCGAACATTCAGCAGATACGAAAACCTGAACTCCTTAATCTCCGATTTCCGTTTAACGAGGACTATGAGTTGACCCTTGGTTTCGGACAGGTCGATCCGGACGAGCACCTTGGAATGCCTAACCATGATGGAATTGATTTTGCCACAACCTCCGGAACTCCAATCGTTGCTGTTGATGAAGGAGAGATCGTCCCCTATCGTGAGGAAAACAACTACGGAACGACGGTTGCGGTTCAGCATCTTTGGGGACAGTCGTTTTATGGTCACCTATCTACTTCCTCGGCACAGCTTGGAGAAAAAGTCAAAAAAGGACAGATTATTGGATTTTCAGGTAGTACGGGAAGATCGACCGGACCCCATCTCCATCTGGGAATCAAATGGAACGATAGCCGGATGATAGATCCTCTTCCACTTCTTTCTGCCTCAAATAATAATAAAGTGGCAGAAAAACAGCTCATTTTTACTATTCCACTATCGACTTCCCAGATTTCCTACGATATGGTCCTTGTGAGACCTGAACCGGTCATTCAGAGCATTGA
>Ga0138256_10006349_pt1 | contig 12499 bp, 16 predicted proteins | sample KNB2016incub_MG_FD_105486 | JGI IMG/M metagenome (GOLD analysis project Ga0138256, IMG submission 105486) | Active sludge microbial communities from wastewater in Klosterneuburg, Austria - KNB2014incub_MG | ecosystem: Engineered > WWTP > Activated sludge > Unclassified | place: Austria... | reverse complement strand
CTCTCCTCAATCCTTTTGCCCTTAGCTTACTCCTAGGTTTGCTTCAAAAGCTTATAATTCCAAATAACATATGCAACTCTCTGATTCAGTCGCGACCGTTTCAGGTATCGGCGACAAAAGTGCTGACAAACTAGCAAGACTCAAAATATTTACTGTCCGCGACCTACTTTTTCACCTACCCAAAAGATACAACGACTTCTCCCAAACCATTTCGCTTTACGAGTTTGACGCTCACCCTGATGAAGAAGTTACCACTCGCGCAACTGTTATCAGCAAAGCTTTTCTTAGAGCCAGAACTGGTCGCAACTTAACTGCAGTGACAGTCTTTGACGGTAAAGTCCGCAAAACATTTATGTTCTTCGGTCCTCCATATATAACAGCAGATCTGAAAAAAAATCAGTCCTATTATTTTTACGGCAAACTAACCGCATATCGTAACCAAGTCTCAATTACTAATCCTAGCTTTAGCCCCATTGAAGAACAGGCTTCAAAATTTTCGACAATCTATCCCTTAACTGCAGGCCTTACTAACAAATTCTTTAGTAAAAATATCCAAAAAATTCTCAACTCCGATATTAATTTTTCCAAACTAGACTTCATTAAAAATTATTTAGACGACAAAACTTTAGACCTTTTCCAATCACTAGAAATTATTCACAACCCCGAAGACTTAACTTTAGTAGAAATTGCTAAAAAAAGACTTGCCATTGATGAAGTTGTTTTAGTGCGACTTGCCAACAGTTTAAGACGTAAAAAATGGCAAAAAAAACTACAAACAAACAAATACAAAACCTTTCCAGTCACAAACATTCTCAAAAACCTAAACCTAACCCTAACCAATGATCAACTCCAAACCCTAGAGGATATTGTTGTTGACTTCAAAAAATCAGAACCGGCTAATCGCATCATCCAAGGCGATGTTGGTTCTGGTAAAACTATTGTCGCTGGAGTCGCTGGAGCAGTAACTGCAAACAACAATCTACAAACAATAATTCTTGCCCCAACTGAAATTCTAGCCAATCAACACCTTAGCTCACTACAAAAGTTTTTCCCCAGTCTTGATATCGGCATATTTACAGGCAGCAAAAAAATCTGGGGCAAAGATATTACGATTGGCACACACGCACTCCTTGAAAAAAAAGCCTTAGAACACTTTAAGAAAAATAAGGTTGGGCTTGTTATCGTCGACGAACAGCACCGTTTTGGCGTTAATCAAAGGTCCAAAATATTCGGTCTAGGTGCGCGCAAAAATGTTTATCCACATTTTCTATCATTAACAGCAACCCCAATCCCCAGAACGATTGCCCTTACTATTTATGGAGATGTCGACCTTAGTCAAATTAAATCTTTTCCCAAAGGCCATCGCAAGGTTTCAAGCCATATTCTGACCTCAAGTCAAAAACCAAAAGCTTACAAATTCATTCAAGGTGAGTTGAAAAAAGGCAACAGTGCACTGTTTATTGCTCCAATAATTGAAGAATCTGAAACAACTATGGGCGAAATAGAATCCGTCAAAAAACTATTTTTAGAAGTAGACAAATACTTCCATTCCCAAAAAGTCTTTTTACTTCACGGCAGGCTTAAATCAAGCGAAAAAGATCAAATTCTTTCTGATTTTGCAAATAATCCGGGCTCGATTCTGGTGTCAACTCCTGTTGTTGAGGTCGGTATCGACATTCCCGACCTTTCAATTCTAGTCATTAGCTCTTCCGAGCGATTCGGACTATCTCAACTTCATCAACTTCGAGGCCGTATTGGCAGAAGGGGACAAGAGGCCTACTGTTTCTTGTTTCACTCAAAGGACAAAACCGACTCACAACGGCTTAAGCACTTCGTCAGTGAACACGACGGTGGTAAGCTCGCACTACTTGATCTTAAAACTAGAGGAGCTGGTGAAACATATGGTTACCTGCAACATGGTAAAGGTAACTTCAAAATCGCCGATCTCTCGTCAATTGAGGAAATAAAAAAGGCCTCTAATATCGCAGACAAAATTCTACTTACCGATCCCGAACTTACCAATCCCTATATCAAAGAGTATCTACAATCGTTTGCGACACCAGATCCAATTGATTAACAACTTATATCCTCTAGTATTGAATATTTATCTTAATTAGTCTAAAATTCCTCACAGAAATTCGCACTTTACAGAGGTACCGTTAAATTGGCTAAGTCAAAAAAAGACAAAAGGTCCAAAAAGGCCAAAAAGTCGTCGACCACTATCACCGAACCAAAACCTGAAAGTCGACGAACAGCTCCCCCCAGAGGTCCAGGTCTCGACCTTTCAAGGCTCACCAATTCCACTCCTGATGTCCGCGACCTTGATAGGGAGTTGGCATACTGTCTGGAAACTCCCAATCGCCGCGACGCCGAATGTGTCCGCCTAATTGTCGGCCACGTAGTAGCCGACAAGCTTCAGCAGCTCGAAAAAAACAGCCGTCTAGGAGAAACCAACAAAGCGCTTCTTACTGACGCCATCATCACTTTGAGCAAGCTCACTGCTTGACGACCATATAAACCCCCGCAAGCCGTTAAAACTTGTGGGGGATTTTTTTATGTTGACTTAAAAATTACCTCTGTATATAATTCGCAGGCTTAAATAACAAATTAAATAAATGGCACCAGTACCAAAAAAGCATCTATCTAAAGTCCGACAAGGCAAAAGACGAGCAACCTTAAGTGTTGCAGGAGTCCGAACTGTTTCGTGCAAAAACTGTAATTCACCCAAACTTCCGCACAGAATTTGCCCTAGCTGCAATACTTACAAAACCCGCAGTTACTAAAATTAACTAACGAGTTACTACTTATTTAGGTATAATCTTAAATAAAGTTAGTATTTATGAAATCCAAAACTGACCCACGCCACAAACATCGCATTAAGCTTGTCAGAATGCTTTTTGCTTATGAATTTGATCACGACCAAGCAGACTTTTCCGAAATCCTACCAATCACCAGTTCAATTACTGAAATAGACCTAGAAATTGCCAAAAATGCCCCCGCATGGCCAATTGAACAAATTTCAAAAATCGACTTAGCAGTTTTGAGGCTTGCAGTTTATGAACTACTTATCGACAAAAGCCAACCTCAAAAAGTTGTGATAGATGAAGCAATCGAGCTAGGCAAAGAATTTGGCAACGAACATACCAGCTCGTTTATTAATGGCGTTTTAGGCTCCGTTGTTAAAGAAATAACCCCAGTAGAAGCCTCAACCAAAGCAGAAACAGAACCCAAAGCAGAATAAAGGGTTGTTTTTTGATATTTTTTTCTTGTAAGATACCAAATAGACATATGGAAACTATTACACAAGTCATCAAAACCGTTGCAGAAACCACAGGCAATCTTGTAGAAGATGTTACTGAATCTTCCGACCTAAGAATTGACCTCAACCTCTCAGAGCTAGAAATTAGAGATACGATTGCGGCTCTTGAAGAAGAATTTGATATTGACCTGTCTCATACTGATATTGAATTGGTTAATACTGTCCACGACCTAGCAACCGAAGTCGAAGACAAACTATAAAATATTTTTAATTGTGACCAAAAAATCCAATACAGAGCTACTTTTTGATAACTTCCCAATTGCGCTAGCAGAAAAGGCACTAAATGTTAAATTCAAAAACCCTAAGCTTCTTGCCAACGCTTTTGTCCATAGATCATACCTAAACGAAGTATCTGCTCCTGATACTGTTTTTACACACGACAATGAAAGACTAGAGTTCCTTGGTGACAGTGTTTTATCGTTAATTGTTTCCGAGCATCTTTATCTCACTTATCCTGACCAAAAGGAGGGAATACTCACTCACTACCGTTCAGTGCTTGTTAGAACAGAAAGCCTTGCCGATATGACAACCCAGCTTGATTTGGCTAAATTTTTGTTTTTATCTAAAGGTGAGCATGAAAGAGGTGGAGTAAAAACCAAATCAATTCTTGCTAACACTTATGAGGCAGTCCTAGGTGCAATTTTCCTCGATCTTGGCATGCTTGTTGCCAAAAAATTCGTCTTCCGCACATTACTCAAAGGTCCATCAAGTGACCTCGAAAGCTCACTCCTTGATCCCAAAAGCAGGTTACAAGAAATTGTTCAAAAACGTTTCAAAAGTTCACCTTTCTATAAAACTGTGTCTGAAAGCGGACCTGATCACGCCAAAACTTTTACTATCGAAGTTATGATTAATCGCGTTGTTTCTGGAACAGGTGTTGGCAACAGCAAACAAGAAGCTCAGCAAGATGCCGCCAAAGCCGCCCTAAACAAACTAACTGAAAAATAACTCAAAAACCATTATCCAGCTTGACACGGCTTCATTAGCCAGTATAATCTGCTTGAACATAAATCAATACTTACAAAAATCGTATGGTAAAAATCAGACTAACTAGAACAGGCAAAAGGGGAAGCCCGAGCTACCGCGTCGTAGCAATCGATTCTCGAGGACCTAGAGATGGTAAATACATCGAAAACCTCGGAACTTACGACCCAAAAACCAAGCCTGCTTCAATTGAGCTCAAAAAGGACCTAATCGAAGCTTGGGTCAAAAAAGGCGCTCAACTTTCACCAACTGTCAGATCATTAATGGCCAAATAATGAAAGATTTCGTTCTTTTTATTCTTGAATCAATTGTCGATCACCCTGAATCAGTTGAAGTTGCAGAAGAAACTACAGAAGGTGAGACTAAACTCACAATTACAGTTCACCAAGAAGATGTTGGCCAAGTAATCGGCAAGAATGGCCGCATTATTCGCTCTATTCGCTCATTGGTAGGCATTTTAGCTACTCAGCAGGGTACATACTGCAGAGTTGAAGTTGCTGCCTGATTTTCCCCCTCAAATTAGCTTACAATCAAAATATCTATGACAATCAATGTTTTAACCTTATTTCCTGAAATTTTTAATACCTATATACAAACCTCAATAATTGGCAAAGCTGTCAAAAATAACTTAGTCGAAATAAATATTTATAATCTCCGAGATTTTGGGTTAGGTGAAAGAAAAAGCGTTGACGGCAAACCTTACGGCGGCGGTGGTGGTATGGTCTTACGAGTTGACGTGATAGACAAGGCTATTAAAAAAATTCGCTTAACGGACCCTAAAACCGAAATAATCCTACTTTGTCCAAAAGGCATTACTTATTCTCAAAAAACCGCAACCGAACTATCCCAAAAACCTTCAATTACACTTATCTGCGGTCACTATCAAGGTTTTGACCACAGAATTTATGAACTAGTTGATCAGGTAATCTCAATTGGCGACTATATAACAACTGGCGGCGAAACTGCAGCTCTTTCGATATTAGACTCAGTTACCAGACTACAACCCGATGTACTTAACCCAGAATCACTAACCGGCGAAACTTTTCAAGATAACCTAACCGAAACTCCACTCTATACTGAACCATCTGATTTTGGTGGTCAAAAAGTTCCAGAAATTCTTCTCAGTGGACACCATAGGGTAATAGGAGAATATCGCCAAAAAAACCGTAAAAAAATCCCCGTCAGGTAAAACCTAAAACGAGGAATGGGCTGAATTAACGACTGTAAAAGTGAACCTGTCGGTCGGCCACGATCTTGCGAAGGGAAACTAGCAACTCTTCTGGCAATTCACTAGCTCGCTCTGTTAGCACCACCCTCAGAAAGCCGACTTCGTGGTGCGTAAACTCAGCATCCGACGAGTCGAATTCGCCGAACATGGCGACGAATACTTCAACCGTTTCAATCAGTTCTTCGCAGTCCAAAGTGCAACTCCGTAACTTAATATACCCTAATTATATCACAAATTAGGCATAAAATCAAACACTATAGGATATAGTATTTGAGAACGAAGACCTTTCCTTTATAGATTGGAAGAGAATAATTAGAACGGATTTTCTACCGAACCAGTCGATTTAAGATCTGGCAGAGTAGAAACCACTCGATAACCTTTTATCTTGGCAATTGCATCAATCTGTTCTTTGGTCAATTTAGTAATCTGCAATTTTGGATCAGGCAAAGTTGTAGGCAAAGTCTTGTAATAAGCCACTCCAGAAACTAATACTCTGACAATCCCCAAAGAAGCATCTCCCTCAGTTGAAATATTTATCTGATTAAGGTCAATTAGTCTGAGAGTCAATGGGAATGCAGCCAAAAACTGTTCGACTTGAGCGTACGGCCCAGTCATAGTTGCTTGGAAATCAAATGTTTCAACCCCTTCGACCACTTTCGAACCAATCGGTGCAACAATTTCATCTGCTGTAACTTCTGCTGCGGTTTGTTCTGAAACAGGAACAATTACTGCAGATCCTGAAGATTCTTTTTGAACATATCTAAGCTTACCTGGTGCAACCTGAATTGTCTGCATAATTAGCCCATTCTCAGCAGCAAGCCTCTGCATCCCTGACACCAAACCAATCGCGTCTTTTGAAGAAGGAACAGCGGAATTAAGTAAAGAAATATCGCTTTGTAATTGTGAAGCATTTTCAGACACCAAAACTTTGTTTTTATCTTCCAAATTTTTCAGGTCAGTATTTGCTTGTGAAATACTCTTAAACAAATTAACTGTTTCATTTAACTTTGGAATGCCTATTGTAAATAAAACAACCAGCATCACCAAAAGCGCCATGGCCGGAATCAATAAACCTTTAGCCTTTTTAGCTTCGGTTTTTATTACCGGACTATTATTTAAACTATTTCCAAATTCCATATTATTTATCAACGACTTTTACGATTGCGCTAACTGTGAAATCAAAACTCCCATCTTCACGACCCTGAATTGAACTTAGGTTCACATCGCTAAACATTTTTCCGCCTTTTGTGGGATCAAGAAGTAGTGTAGTAAAGGTCGAAAGATCTTGGGCGGATAAAGCTTTACCATTAATTGTGATTGAATTACCCTCCTTAAAACTAAAATCAGTAAATCTGACACCGTCAGGCAAAATACTTTTTAGAGTTCTAAATATTCCTACATAATCAATTCTTTGAGCTAAAACATTTCTAACTCCAACTGCTTTTTCGTTCCTGACTAGTAATTTTGACTCGGTGGCTTGTTTAGAAACAATCTGCTCTTCAAGAGTCTTTGATTTAGATGCCAAAGTGTCTAATTGGCCATTAACATAAAAACTTGCAGCAAAAATAACAGCAATAAATATTGCCAAAACAACCAATAATCCTATGACTATTTTTTGTAACGGGGAAGCTTTTTTTGATTGTGCCGCCTGAATATCTTGGGGCAGCAAGTTAATATCGGACATTGTTAATTAATTATTAATATCTCTATCATATACAACTTCAGCTTCGAAGAGCAAGGCCCGCTGGTGTAACAAAAATACTTCTGATTTTTGCTAAGTCTGAAGGAATATTAGCAGCGTCAACTTGTACAAATGGATCAGTAATCTCGGCCTCCAAGCTAAGTCTTTCTGTTAAATATTGTGTAAGTCCGGGCAAAGAGGCTCCAGGTCCAAACAAGCTAATTCTCCTGACTGGAAACATTGGCTCGGTTGCTGTTGCGAGTGCTACCGTTCGACCAATCTCAGAAACAATTAGTTCAAATACTGGTGCAATCGTTGCTGCGATTTTGCCTTCCATTTGATCTTTTAGTAGTCCATAAGCGTCACGATATTCGACCGCCTGAGCTTCATTTAAACCAAGTTCAGCTACTAAGGCTCTAGTCAAAGCTCTTGCCCCAGTTGTAATTGATCTCGAGTAAGTAGTTTTTCCTTCACGAAAAACAAAAAAATCAGCTCCGTCTTCTTTTAACGAAACACCCAAAGTAACAGGGGAACCAGGAGGAGCAGCAATTCTTGCTGAAGCAGTACCTTCACTCTCCATCGAAGCGATTTTTAATCCAGCATGTGTGCAAACATCAAAAAAATGATTCACAATTTTAAGTGGAGCTGCCACCAAAAAAACTTTCATTTTTTCCGCAGGATTTTCAGGACGGTAAACAACTTCCCAAGTAATTGAGACATCTTTTATTGGAAAAGGTAAATACTGTTCAGCTTCCCACTTAATAGCCGACGACAACTCTCTTTCGGTCAGATTAGGCATCTCGATAATTCGACTAAAAACCTGAGACTCAGGTAATGACAAATACACATTGTCTTTTTGTACTTTCGATGCAGAGAATAGTTTTTTAATACTTTCAACCAGTGGAGCAGTATGCTCTGGAGCTTCGGACAGTGGATTAATTCCTGACGGCAAGTCAACTTTACCCCAACCTGATAATTTTTGAGGCCTGTCCATGGTTAAAGCAATTACCTTAACTGCAGTGTTTGAAATATCGAGACCAACGCAAATATTATTAGCCATTAACTTAACTATACTTGTTATGAAAAAATCTTTCCTACCAGTAAAAACTTACTGTTTAATAATACCGTTTGCGCCAAATAGCACATAGTCAAATATTGCTGGCAACGCTGGCTTACTTTTTACCACTTGAACGGCCCTAGTAAGATTACTTTGACCACCCTCTTCTCCAATTGGTACCTTTGCCTTTGATACAGTTATATCAACTTGCTGTGGAATAACAGCTGGACTTGCATTAATTGAAGAAGTGCCACTTTCCACATAAATTGTAGCGGTGTTATAAATAGCTCTAATTCTTACAATTTTTGTATTAGCGTTGAGGAATATTTCAGTTTTAGCTTGGAATGACTTACCACCAGGGGAAGTAAATCCCGATGTTGGCGCAGTACCCGTCAAAAACCCATTCGCACGAGTTGACCCTGGCGGATTCATCGCAGCTTTTCCGCGAACCGAGCCAACATTGGGAGGTATAATCACATTTCCTGACCCGTCAACATCCACAAGTGTATATTCAATAGACGGAACATTAGTTCTCTCATCAGACCCTGTTGCGTTATTGCCCCAATACAAAACAATACTTGTTGCTGTCCTGTTTTGAGGGGCTTGGGTATCAACTTTAATTTCCTGTACACCACCACTAGCCAAAACACTCTCCACATACGCCAAACTTTGACTTGTCACATCAACTGCAACCGAACTGCCTCCCACATCAACTGTAAAATTATCAGCAAAATTAGCATTACCACTTCCTAAGGCTTTTTCAATACCTGCCTCTGCCGCACTAAAAGCGCGTTGAGAAAATTCTGACTGAGTAGAAACCCTTAAGTTAGTTAGCGACCTAGTTGCAACAGACAAACCAATTGCCAAAGCTACGACCATTATCAAAAGTACCACGATTAAAATTTGTCCTTGGGAATTAAGTTTTTTGGGCATGTTTCTTAGGTATATTTTCAGCATAGTAGTTAACACTATTTAATGTCAAATTTAGAACTCATATGTTCTAGAAACAACCGATGATTCGATTTTTATACTAGCTTGATATTCGGGCCTTGTCGGGGCTCCAACCGGCTGGCTAACATTAAATGTGTATTGCAAAGCTGGAGGTTCTTTACCGCTTGCCCCGTTAACAACTTGAAAATCGCATCCTGTTATATTTACACCTTTGGTATTATCCGCTGGATCATAAAAGGTTAAGCCAGTAGCAAGACCTGCATTCGTAATTTCCAGCCTACCATTCGTCGCAACCGTTCCATTGATACAAGTAAGCGTAGAACTAACCCCATCACCATCGATTACGGTTACTTGTGTCGAGGAAACCTGAGCCAATCCACGCGCAGCCTGAATCTTCCTCGTTATTTGCTCCGAAGCATTCCTGCCAGCCTCCTTAACATTTATCTGAGCCTGAGTTTTATTACTCGTAGAAATCGTTGAAATAAAAACCGAAGTTCCAGCTGTTAATACCACACCTAGAATAGCCATAACCACCAAAACCTCAACAATTGTAAATCCTTTTTTGTTTATTTTTTTCATAAACTAAAAACTAAAATCTCCAGTCTCACAACTTGTCTCATCGGCTGCTACGTAGGTCAATCCACCTTGAGTCCAATCAGTCAAAATCGTCTTCTTCTTAGAATATCTTGCGCCAGTGCTGTCGTTAAATCGAACTGACGAAAACACACAAACCGCATATGGTCCTTGGTTAGTATCAAGCTCTTGAATTCTGGTTAAAGGATAGAACTCTACATTTTCAATCACTACCGGCACCGAAGCCGAAGCACAAGAAACAGCTACAGTTAAATTAAAATCAGCCGGAGACCCAGAGTATCCGTAGCAAGCTGATGACCCATTAGCCAAGGCAAAGAAACCAGCCCAATCATCAGCTGTAATCCTTCTATCTCTTTCAGCTCTAACCTCTTCAACCATTTTTTGACTCAGCTCAGCCGCTATTGATTGGTTTTGCGAAAACTTAGAATCTTTAACAGAAATCAGTGACGCAGAAATAAGCGAAACAGAAATCAAAACCACAATCGCTGACGCAATCAAAACCTCAATTAATGTTTGGCCACTATTTAATTTGCTATTTGTTTTATTTCGTAACATAAACCTCCCCCGATCTAGTTATTATGACTCTTTGAGTATTATCAGTTGGGTCAGAAATACTGTTATTAGTTAATGTTATCTCAACTTGTTGAGTAGCTATAACCGGAATTGACGCAAAATTTATCGGATAATAACTAATTCTTCCGTTAACTGGTGCGAAAAGTCCGAAAATCTGACTTGGTTGAGCCACACCATCAATTCTTACACTACTTATCACAACTCTGGAGTTTTTGGTCGATTTTAGCTCGGTATTAAAGGGCGTAACCGTGTTAGTTACACTACGACAAGCTCCAGCAATACTATAAGTATTTTGTGCTGCCCCTGATTGAATTGCAAAATACCAACCCAGTAATGTATCAGTGGCATTACAAGTCGTTCCTTTCGACCCCGATAAAGACCTACTTTGAGCCAAACGAATATTAGCCTTCATTTCCTCAGCTGATAACTTAAGATCTTGGTCTTGTTGAAAATTACTAAAGGAAGGAATAACCAGTGCAGCCAAAAACCCCATAATTACCACAACCACCAAAAGCTCAATTATTGAATATCCTTTTTTGTATTTGGGCAGGTATCTTTGCATTACTTACTTAATATTAAGTTTAGCCTAGTGTTTGTGCAAATCATTTCTTTATATTTAAAGATTCGAGACGTACCACTTCAAAATAACTTCTCCCCAAAACCAAGCTGTTACAAATCCAAAAACTAAAAACGGACCAAATGGTACAGCTTGCTTCATACCTTTTTTATTCTTAATCATCAGTCCAACTCCAAACACTGCTCCGTAAATAAACGAAAGCATAAGACCCAAAATAACTACAGGCAATCCCAAACCGTACCCCATCCAGACCGCCAAACCCACATCTCCAAGTCCAATCCCTTTAAACTTTGTAATTACCCAAAGTAACAAGAAAAAACCAACTGCCACAACCACACCCCACAAACGAAAAGGGGAGAGATCAAAATTATTAATTATAAGTAAAACAACCAGAGCAACCGCATTTAACTCGTGGGGCAAAATATAATAAAAAATATCGATTACTGTTAAAAAACTCAAAACCAAAAGAAGTAAAACATTCAGAATTATCAGCTGATTATTCCAAAGAGTTGGATGAGACCATAATCCATAAGCAAAAAACACCCACAAAACACCAGCAGTTATTTCAGAAATCGGATATGAAAAAGATATTTTTTTCTTGCAATACCTGCACTTACCTCCTACTGATAAATAACTAAATAAAGGTATCAAATCTTTGTAACTCAAAACATGTTTACAGCTTGGACAAAATGATCTTTTTTTTAATAAATATTTTTTGTCTGTCTCGAGACGAAAAGAGAGTGAACCGAAAAAACTTGCCATCACCAGTCCAAAAACAAACGCAAAAAGTAAGAAAATAACTATTTCCATAAGTATCTAAAAATTATAATCGTAATATGCTAACTAGTGAGAAAGTAAATAAATTTTACAAGCTTGGACGCGGCCAAACTGGACCAGCAGAAGTACACCACCAATAAGTTAACTGAAGTAGTGAATCATAAACATAATAGACTTCAGCATTATCCCCAAATACGTATGTTCCAGAATCACAAGTCGGGGAGTTCATTGTATCTAATTGACCTTTTGCGCCCTCAATCTTGGTCGCATTTAGTAGAGCATACAATCTAAATCTCGCCCCGTTATTATCCGAGTCATAAACAATATTTTGATTTTTGACATTTTTGACAATTTTTGAAGCTACAAGAAGCTCATCCCACCCTCGATTTTCCGCAATTCCGCTTGGACAGATTCCAGCAGTCCCTGCACAACCCTCATTAGGAGCAGATAATGTTCCTGGGTTTGCTGGTGCAGTCGTAAGTCCGACGACATATCTACCGTTATTCTCAGCCCCATAAGCCTCCATTGCCCCAGCAATTTGATTAATCTCAGCTTTAATACTGTTATCTTTTGCTCTGGCAACTTGAGAAGCGGGGTCAATTAAAGTAAAGGCGATACCCGAAAGCACACCAAGTAGAGTAATCGTTACCAGTAATTCTATTAGAGTAAATCCTCTGTCTCTCATATTTTTCCCCGAGCCTTAATGGCTCATTAGTCAAACCGTTTGCAACCGATTTGTATTGAGCCAATAAGAATGT
>Ga0138256_10006348_pt1 | contig 12499 bp, 9 predicted proteins | sample KNB2016incub_MG_FD_105486 | JGI IMG/M metagenome (GOLD analysis project Ga0138256, IMG submission 105486) | Active sludge microbial communities from wastewater in Klosterneuburg, Austria - KNB2014incub_MG | ecosystem: Engineered > WWTP > Activated sludge > Unclassified | place: Austria... | reverse complement strand
TGCTTGAAGAGGGCATCCCGTTGCGGGTTGCTTTTGATGATCTCACTTCGTCCGGCGCGCCGGTGCGGGTGACGATTCAGACGCGGGTCGTAGCGAGCGATACGCCTGCGGATCGGGCGCTCATCAGCGAGGTGATGGGCGATGCCGAATCGCTCGACAGCTCGCGCTTGAGTCAGCGGCTCTTTGAACTGTCGCGCCCACAAGTGAGGCGGGCGGTGGAGTCGGTTGATGCGGAGAAGGCGCTCGATGCGGATGCGGTGAAGTCGATCCGTCAGGCGATCAGCGCGGCGGCGTTTTCCAGTGGATTCGTTCTCACCGATCCATTTGTGATCGATCTGACCACGCGAAAACTCGCGCCGAGTTTCAGTGCGAAGCCTGCGCCGAGTCCTTCACCATCGGTAACGATTGTTGTCGTTGGCGGGAGTCAGCTGGTTCACTTCGATTCATCCACGGGACATGAAATCAAACGTTCGAAGATCGATCCATCCATCGGGCCGATGCGGTCGGTGAGTGTGGAGCGTGATGGGGATGGATTTCAATTTCTGGTCGGTGCGAAATCCGGCGCTGCGATCGTGCGTGGGAATGGAACGGTGGAAGTGGTTGGGAATTTTGTCGATGGGCATTCGGTCAACTCGATGGTGAAGGTGGATGACTTGATCTCGCTCACAACGAGCGCGGGCGGGCTGGTGAGCTGGAATGGATCGCAATCAACGATGCTCGACCTGCAGCCGGCGCGATTCGCGCGGCGCGTGGGCGAGCATGTCGTCTTCGCCAGCGGGCCAACGCTGCGTGTGATCGACCCGCACGGAACGATCGACACGATTGCCGGTGGGGCGGAGATTGTTTCGATCTTCGTTCAAGACGATTCGTGCATCGTCGTGCGAAGTGACGGCACGATCGAAACTGTCGATCCGATCGAAGGACGAACGCTCGATGTGCGTCACGTCGGGCCGTGTCGAACGGCTTCGATCGTTCACAAATTTTCGGATGGCGTTTTCTCGCTGATCCGTCCAGACGGTTCGATCGAACTTCGCTCAGTAACGAATTCGCTGCCGATTCGGTTGCGCGGGTTTACCGGGTGTCGCGCGTGCGCGTCGCGTGATGGTTGGATTGTTGGCGTGAGTGAGGATTCGACCAAGCTGCCAGTGTGGCGAAGCGATTCGCCGCACGAGCCGGTGCATGTGATCGAAGCGGCCCACGTGGTTGGGCATCGGGCGGCGGATGTGGTTGTGGTCTAGGATTTCCCGGTGGCATGGGCGTCCGCCCGTGGTCGACGCGCAGCGTCGAAGTTTTCGATGCTCCGCATCGAACTCACGGCCGGGACGGCCGTGCCACCGGAGAAGCGCGATGCACTTCGGCCTTTCCGAGTAAATCTGACGAAGTATCCTATTCAACAATTCCCGCAGTTTTAGAACCCACCTCCACCCAAAATTTTCGATATGATGTCTCCGTAACGCATGGCACCTTCCGATCCATCCTGGCACCAACAGCGCGAACTCGAATTCGTCCGCCACTTCGAATCGCTGCTCGCCGACAAGCGCTTCGCCATCGACACGATCGACGGTCGCAAGTCGATCACCAACTACGGTCGCGTGGTCGGCAAGAGCGATCGAAGCGTGGATGTGAAGCGACGCATGATCGAACTCGGTTCGAGCGACTTCGCTTTGCAACGCTCGATGCCCGGTCTCGTGATCATGAGCGTGCAGCTCAAACAAACGAGATGGTTCGTCTTCGAACGACTGCATGGCGAAGTGCGTTTGATCTGCGTGTCGCCCGTCGATGATTTGATTTCGGGAACGTCACCCAAGCCGCTCGACGAAGTGACGACCGAAAAACTTCTCGCGTCGATCCCTCCGCCGGTCGGTTCGAATCGTCGGCGCGTTCCACAGAACATCGTGGTGATGTCCACATCTGGCTTCACGACCGGCGCAGCCAAGCTCGCGCAGAAAACCGGTGAGCGAAGCGTGATTCTCATCGAACCGGGCGACCTCGGCGGGTGGAATGTGAAGGGTTCGCCCGAAGCGAAAAACGTGCTGGATGCGCTCGACCCCGAGCCACAAGACAACAAGAAACGCCGCGTACGTGATGCAATCGAATCATCCAAACTCGAACTCGTCACCGGCGGAATCAGTGCCGAAAAATTGGCCGCGCGTCTCAACCTTCCACTCGATAAAGTAGAGAAGGAAGTGAAGGCCATCGCCAACGAAATGCCGGGCGTGGCGGCCAAGCGTTTCGACGGCAAGCTCGTTCTGTTTCGTGATGCGATTTCGACCGTTCCAGGAGCCAAGCCCATGCCTGTTTTCGACAAGCTCAAAGCCATCTTCACCGGCGGCGATCCGGTCGACAAAAAAGTCGCGCACCTTTCCGAACGACGCGCTGCGATCTCTCAACAGCGCGATGCCGTTCAGGAAGAACTGCTCGCGCTCGAAGGTCACGAAGGTGATCTGAAGGAACAATTCAAGACCAATGAAAGCGGAATCGTTCGACGACGTTTGACTACGCAAATGGTCCAGCTTCGAAAGGACATCGAGCGAAAAGCGCAGATGCTCCAGATGCTGAACCAGCAGATCGACGTCGCTGGTGGATATCTCCACAACCTCGAACTCATCAAGCAGGGCAACAGCATCAAGCTGCCCGCCGGTGAGGACATGGCCGAGTACGCCGCCCAGGCCGAAGAAGTGATGGCGGAGTTGGAGGCCGAAGCACAGGTCGCCAACGAAATGACCGGCACCGTGACCGCATCTGGAATGAGCGAAGAAGAACAGGCGATGTACGACGAGTTGATGTCGGAGATCAAGCCGAAGGAAGAGGCGAACGCGCCGGCTGCGACGGCAACGAAGGAAGGCGCATCGCGCACGCCTGCCGAACAGGCCGCGCAACGCACGCAACAGACTCAACAGACTCAGAAGCGACAAAGCGAACCCAACTAAATGGCACTCATCGACAAACTTTTCGGCAGACAGAAATCACTCAGCCAACTGAGTCCGGTTGAGCTGCGCAAAGAAGAAATCCTGATCGGCAAATCGCGCGATAAGCTGATCCAACGGATCGAGCAAGCTGCCAATCAAAAGCAGAAAATCTTCAACCAAGGCGCGCAACAAAAGTCACCTGAGTTAAGAAAAGCCCTGGCGATCGAATTCGAATTAAAGACTCGCGAGCAGTTGATGAGCGTGCGCGAATTGAACGTGCGCTCGAAGGAGTTGCTGACGGTCTCGCGCGTGCGGATGGTTCGGGAACATCAGGCGAAAGCCAACGGTGGTCTTGGTCGATTGAATGTCACTGAGCGAGATTTCGCAGTCCTCGGTTCGTTGATCGAAGACGATGCCGTGACGCAGGAACTCTACACCGAACGCCTCGATCAACTGCTGGAGATGGGTGAATCAAGTGACCGAGACGCGCTGGCGAACGCCGCAATGGGCGAAGCCGGATCGGAACTGCTCTCGCTGTGGGATCAGCTCGATCGTGGATCGATCAAAGAAGACGAAGCGCTCGGCAAGGCCGAAGATGCCGTGCGGAAAAAAGTGACGGACAAATCTATTTCCTGAGGAGTTGTTAGATGGGTCTGTTCAAAAGCAAAGAAGAACGCCGCATCGAACGTGAGATGATCATCCGCCGCGGGGTGAAGTCGATCGAGCGCAGCATCAACGAACAACAAAAGTTCGCCGAGAGCTTCATCAAGAACGCCCAGCGAGCGAAAAAAGTCGGCGACGATCAACAATACAATTTCATTCGCGAGCAGTTGAAGAAAACGACATCGATCAAGCGCATGCTCGAACGCCAACTGGTGGCGGTGAACAGCGCAATGATCATCCAAAAACAAGCCGCCGCCAGCGGCCAGTTCGCCGAAAGCATGGGCGTGATCGCCGAGGAAATTCAGAAGACGTTCGGAGAACTCGACCTCACCAAGACCCAGGTGCAGTGGGAAAAAGCGGTGACGCAATCTCAGAGCATCGAAGAACGGATGGGATTGTTTCTGGATTCGATGGAAACCGGCATGGGCCAGGGTTCGGTCGCGCCAACATCGTCCGCTGTTTCTGATGACGAGATTGATCGGATGATCGAAGCGGACGTACTCGCACAAGAGACGAGCGAGCTTGGAAAACTGGATCAGCTTGAGAGTGAGATCGAGAAAGAACTCGCGCGCTCGCGCACGAAAGATTAGTAAGAGTGGTACATTTCAGGCAACGCGATGCGTGACGCCGAAACCATCCCGCCCGATTCTCCTTCATCGCGCGAAACCGCGCCGCCGATGATGGAGGTGCCAACCGTTGCCACTGCTTCTCCGAGCGCATTTTCGACAGAGCCAACCAACAGTCTCGATCGATACGAACTCCTCGAGCCCATCGGTCATGGCGGAATGGGATCGGTCTTTCGTGCCCGGCAGCGAAAGCCGCTCGATCGCATCGTCGCGCTCAAACTGATTCGAGCGGGATTCGCAGCGCCGTCGATCGTCGCGCGATTCGTTGCAGAATTTCGGATGCAATCTCGCCTCGAACATCCATCCATCGCGCGCGTGTTTGATGCGGGTGTGAACGAAACTGGTCAACCGTTCTTCGTGATGGAATACGTGCCCGGCAAGCCGCTGCCGGTATTTGCCGATGAGCATCGGCTCGACATCGAAGCGCGATTGAAATTGTTCATGGATGTGTGCGACGCGATCGCGCACGCCCACGCGCGGGCGGTCATTCATCGTGATCTCAAGGCGGCGAATGTGCTGGCCTTCATGCAGGACGGCCGGCCGATGGTGAAGGTGATCGATTTTGGCGTGGCCAAAATTCTCGACGAAACCGGCGAGGCGAAGGCCTACGCAACGCAGGCGGGGTCGTCGATCGGAACTTTCCAAACGATGTCGCCCGAACAGGCAGCGGGTCGAAGCGATCTGGATACAAGAACCGATGTCTATTCGCTTGGCGTGATGCTCTATCAGCTTTTGATCGGACGCGTACCGCTCGACGATCACGATGTGAAGGGCCTCGACTACTTTCGTCTGGCGAAGCTGGTGGCGGAGGTTGAGCCGACTCGACCGAGCGAGCGGCTCGCGCGTGATGAAAATCGCGAAGCGATCGCGCAGATGCGACAGACAAAACCTGAAGCGCTCATAAGTCAGCTCGCCAGAGAGTTGGAATGGATTCCGATGTACGCGCTCCGAAAGGATCGAGAGCGCCGCTACGCCAGCGCAGAGCAGATGCGCGAGGATATCGAGAATTACTTTTCCGGTCGTCCGCTGCGAGCAGCGCCGGAGAGCCGCCTGTATGTCGCGAGAAAATTCGCATCGCGTAATCGATTGGCGCTTTCGGCCGCCGGTGCGGTGGCGCTGGTCAGCGTCGCGGCGGTCGGTTTGATTTCCAGCGCGGTTCAACGTGAGCGCGCGAGCCAGCAGCGCGCTTTGGAAGAGAAGCTAACCGCCAGCGCGCTCAATGATTTCATGCTTGAGGATTTGATCGGTCGCATGTCGCCGGGTGAAAGCGGCGTGAGCGTATCCCTTAATGATGCGTTCTCGAGCGCGGTCGAATCATTTTCAGGACGGTTCGACAGTCAACCGATTCTTCAGGTTCGCATCCGAAAGACCTTTGCCGAAGCGTTGCTCGGTGTAGGCGAGCTCGATCGCGCTGCGGAGACGTTCGCATCGATCGAAGCCGAACTACCTCGCCTGCCTCAGCTTGAGGATCGATTCAAAGCTGAAGTAGAAATGGGAGCTGAAGAAGTACGCTGGCGGCTCGGAAAGATTGACAGCGTTGCATCGCTTCGATCAACGCTCAAAGAGATGGAGACGCGATTCGGGAACGATGATTCGTTGGTCACAGAGCTCCGATGTGATCTTGCATCGTCGATCAAAAACACGGCGCGGGACGCGCCGCTCAAAGATCGATTGACGGCGCTCGACGAAGCCGCATCACTTTATCGACAGGCGATCAAGGCGTTTGAGAAATCAACCGAGCCTGACGAGCGATTGAGCTATTTTGAGATGCGCCACAGCCTCGCAGAATTGTCGATCGAAAGAGGGAATCGGCTCGGCCGAACGCCTGCAGATGATCCGATGCGCGCGCAAAATATTGAGCAGTCTCTTCAATTTTACGAACAGGCAATGACCGAGTTGACCGCGCTCCGGGCCGAAGCCGGAAACGATTTGAGCCTCCCCAGGAGCTATCTGCTCGAAATTGATTGCGAGTTGGCCAAGCTGCTGCATCGACAGAGAAAACGTGTCGAGGCTCATCAGGCGTACAAAAATTTGATCGACCCGTTGCACGAGGTTTTCGGCGCGACGCACTGGCGCGTGGCGGAGATCGTCAACAGTTGGGTGTCGTTACATGCAAAATGGCCCGACACCGATCCCGAAACGAGCGTGACCGAACGCGCGAAACTGGCGATCGAGGCACATACGACTCTGCGTCGCTGGTTCATGCGCGAACAGCCTGATGTCTTGAGAGCGGTATCCGAGAGCCGCGCTCTCGCCCGCGCAAGAGAAACGCTCGGCGAAACCGAATCCGCCGAGCGATTGTGGTTGTGGTGCTATTACGAACTGGCAACGGAGGATCAGGCCGATCCCGCAGTAATCGAGATGATCGATTCAGTGAAGAAGGATATTTCAGATCACTACATACTTATCAATCGAGCCGATGAAGCCGCGAAGTGGTCAACGCCGACGCAACATCAAGGCGACGGGCAACAGCAGTGACAGCGCCACCGGCTCGGGAATGTTTGCGCCGGTGATGTGTAACTCGTAGTTGACTGTTGCAGTGTCCGGCGCGCTGCTCGAACCTGTAAACACCGAAACATCCAACGCCAGTTCATAAATTCCCGGCGTGAGCGTGTTGCCGACAATCGCGCCACCGCCCGGCCCGTCGTACGCAAGAAAATCAAAGGACGCCGAAGCGCCTGTCACAGTGAGCGTTTCGGTAAACGTCAGCGGTTCGGTTCCATTAATCTGTACACGAAGTGGATTGCTGCCAGTGAAATCTGAATTGAGAGCGAAGTTCGAGAACGCCGACGCGCCAGCGGGAAGAGGATCCATCTCTACAGTTGCCTGCACATCGAAACTCAAAACCACCTCATCGAGCAGACTTTGAACTGCCTGCACGGTGAACTCTGCGTCACCCCTCACGAGGTCTGCATCATCAACCGGACCGGTGCTTGTCGAGCCGGTGCCCGTCAGAAAACTAAGACCGATCGGGGCATCAATCGTGCCCGACGAAACATCCAGCTCTGGCTCACCCGACTGGGGTTGGAACTGGCTGCTGCCATTGAGGAACACACCGCCGCCAGCAAAAGTGACATCGATAGCTTTTGTCATGCCGGGAAACGAAAGCAAAGCTGCGGCAGAAGCTAAGCCTAGACAAGTAAAAGATTTGTGGAATTTTCGCATCATCGTCTCTCCTTGAAGAAGATCGATGCTAGCTAACGGCGTAGAGGATTGAAAGCAAAAACCAAATCTGGTTCAGCTTTGCGTGGTCACCAGTTTCTGGAAGCGCACGTCCACCGGCAGATTCAATAGCTTGATCAACCGCCTTCGAAGCGTCTTTCGAATACGTTCGATTTCGGCAGCGCTTGCATTTTCCAGCGCAACGTATCCGCCAGCTTTCGTTCGATGTCCGCCGCCATCACCGATCTTGCGCAGCAGCTGCTTCATCATTTCACCGGCGCTCTGTTTGCTCCTGGTACGAAGTGACAGAACCAATCGCCCGTTGTGAAGCGCCGCAACCAGCACCCAATCGACGTTGTCGAGCCTCAGCAGATAGTCGGCAATGACGGCGGGCATTTCGGGTGTGTTGACCGGGCCGAGGAATGTGAAGAGCAGAGGTGAAGCGATCGTCGCTTCGCTCAGGCCGCGATGCATTGTCGAGAAGAACTCGGCGGGCAACGGGGCGTAGCGCATCTCGTTCAGCTTGCGCGGATCGGCGCGGAGCGTCAGACTTGAAAGCGCGATGTTGTCGAGCTCGCCCGGCTGGCCAGCCGCGCCGGCGAGATCGGATTCGATCGCGTAAAGCAGCGTCGCTGCCATGGTCGGATCGATCGGAACTTCCAGCTCCATCAAATAGCTGAATGCGATCGACGCTGCAGCTCCAACATTCGTGCGAACGTCACAAAATGGAACATGCGGAGGTCGGCCGCGCGCGCTGTGATGATCGATGACTGCGAGCGGCATGACGGTCGGAGGCAATGGTGAATACGCGAAACTCGGCTGCACGTCGCACAGAATGATCGCATCGAAGTTGACGAGCCCCGCGTCGTCCCACGGTTCGAGTTGAAGATTGCTCAGCCGGGCAAATCCCTGGTTGAGTCCGCCGCCGAATTGTCCCTTGATCGAGACGACAATTTTGACGTTCGGCAACGCATGTTGAATCAACGCGCGCACGCCAACGCAGGTCGCCAGCGCATCGGGGTCGGGGTGCATGTGCGTGGTGATCAACACGCGCTTCTTGTCGCTCAACAGTTTGATCAATTTATGTGCAGTCGGCTTGCCGCGCGTGGCGCGTGCGACCTTGTGCGCTGAGTCGGCGCTGGCGGCGATGCAGGATTCGACGAAGCTGGTCATCGAACCGGATTTTAGGTCTGGTCTATCGGACACTTCCTCGATTGAATCGGCATGAAAGCGAGGTGACTGAGGTGAAGTCATTTTGATCCGATAAAATGCGGGCTTACGCGACGCCCTCGGCAGCAGCAACGGCAGGATCGGTCGGAACGGGAACGGAAACCGGCTTCAAACGCGGACGAAGCAACAACAATAAAACGCAGGCAGCTCCCAGCCAGCCTGCGGCCACGATGAACATCACCCACCAGTCGCGCGTGAACCATTGCAGCAACAAACCCGCGAGCAACGGGCCGAGCACGCGCGCCAGGCTGGCGAACCCCTGGAACATCCCGAACGCCGCGCCTTGTGACTTCGGATCGGAATTCTGACTCAGCATCGCCGACATCGTCGGCATCTGCAGGCTGCGCCCGGTTGCGTTCACGAGTGCAGAAAGTCCGAGGATGAGCAGCAGCGATGTAAAAATGATTCGCCCAGGCGAAGGCTCCGGCGGAACGTACGCAACGTATGCGTAGCCGAACATTCCAAGCGTCGCCAGCAACGCGCCTGTGAACGCGAGCTGCCACTCGCCGAATCGCTTGGTGAGCGGGCCGATCAAAGTGCCTTGGATGACACAGATCGTCGCGCCGACGAAGAAGTAAAAGTACCCTGCCTCGCGCTGGCCATAATCGAATTGTCGCGCGAGCAAAAGCGGAATCGTCGGCTCGAGCATCACGAACGCAAACATGCAGCAGAACCACGTCGCGGTCAGCCAGACCACCATCGGCTGATGCTTGAGCGCAGCGAGGCGCGACGGCGCGAGAACGAATCCGCTCGCGCTCGATCTCGCGCCGTCGGTCTTTGATTCTGGAAGAAATCGCCACACCATGATCGATGCAAAGATCGACAACGTGGCAGACAAAAACGCCGGATACGCCGGGTTGTAATGACCGAGCACTCCACCAATGAGCGGCCCGACCGCGAAGCCGACACCGAACGCCGCACCGATCAGTCCAACAACCTTCGCGCGATTCTGTGGCGCAACGCGATCACTCACATACGCCTGCACCACGGTGATGTTGCCTGCGGTGAGCCCATCGATGATGCGCGAAAGAAAGATGACCGAGAGCGCGATCGCATGCGTCGGCCAGGAAATTTCCGTCGCCAGCGCGAGTACGATGTATCCGATCGCGCTGCCCCATTGAGAAAAAATCAAGACTGGTTTGCGTCCGATCCGATCCGACCAGACTCCAAGAATCGGCGAGCTGATGAACTGGCAAAGCGAAAAAACGCTCGCAAGCAAAGTCACAGTGAGATCGGTCGCCTCGAAACGCAGCGCGTAGTACGGAAGCAGCGGGATGACGATGCCGAAGCCCATCAGATCGATGAATGCGATCAGCATGAGCGTGAAAATCGCGCGATTGTATTTGGGATCGATCGGGGGTGCGGGCGCGTAATCAACCGGACGGGGCATGGGCGGATGATAGGATGTGTGATGCGCGAGACAAACATCGCCTTTGCTCTCGCAACGAATTGGCCTATTTTTGCACTTCGAATCATGCCCAAATCGTCGAACCATCGCGCGCTCACCAGCGAACAGATCGGCCGCTACAAGCGGCATCTGTTGCTTCCCGAAGTTGGCATCGACGGGCAACTGAAGTTGTTGAACGCGCGCGTACTCTGCATCGGCGCGGGCGGGCTTGGTTGTCCGATTTCACTCTATCTGGCAGCTGCCGGTGTCGGCACGATCGGGCTCGCCGATGTCGATGTCGTCAGCCCTTCCAATCTTCAGCGCCAGATTCTGTTCGATACAAAATCAATCGGCGAAGACAAAGTCAAAGCCGCGGCCAATAGTCTGCGCGGTCTCAATCCTGATGTGAACGTGATCGAACATCGATGTGTCGTGAACTCGTTCAACGTGATGGATCTCGTGAGCGAATACGATTTCATCATCGACGGCACCGACAATTTTCCCACGCGATATTGCGTGAACGATGCGTGCGTGATTCTCGGCAAGCCGAACATTTACGGATCGATCTTTCGCTTTGAAGGCATGGTAAGCGTCTTCGCTCCGCACTTGATGAACCCCGACACGAACGATCGCGCGCCGTGTTATCGATGTCTGTGGCCTGAGCCGCCTGATCCCGGAACCGTGCCGAGTTGTGCAGAAGGCGGCGTGATGGGCGTGCTGCCCGGCGTGATCGGCACACTGCAGGCGACGGAAGTCGTGAAGCTGATCATTGGAATCGGTCGGCCCGCGATCGGACGATTGCTGACGTACAACGCGCTCGATATGGAGTTTCGAAGCTTCAACGTGAAGCGCGACCCGAAGTGTCCCGTGTGTGGTGACAAGCCGACTATTTTCGAGCCGATCGATTACGAACAGTTTTGTGGCGTGCCGATTCTTGATCCCAATTCGACGGAAGAAACAAGAAGCGAAGTGAATCGCGTTTTCGTGGAGCAGGGCAAGGCGGAACTGAAATCAGTTTCGCTCGATGATCGTGGGTTGCCACCGAACTATCCGTTCAAACCCGATCTCGAAATTGCGCCACGAGAATTGAAGTTGAAGTTTGATTCAAATGAAAAAATCACGCTCATCGATTGCAGAGTGACCACCGAACGCGACATCACCAAACTCAACAACGACGAATCCTTTCCGCTGGATCAAATCTCGCAACGCATCGACGAACTCAAAGGGCGAGAGAATGAATCCATCATCATCTATTGCCGCATCGGCACGCGCTCGATTCAGTTCGTCAAAATCCTGAAACAAAACGGATTCAAGAATGTGAAGAGCCTGGCGGGTGGAATTTTGTTGTGGAATACGGACGTGGAAAAAGGCGGAGTAATTTACTGACGTCAGATGCCCAAGAAGCTGCAGCGGAAGCCGCTGATCATTTCGCGCCGATGCAAGCTCGGATCAGCAGCTTCCGCTGCAGCTTCAGTTCGGCTTATGCTACTTGAATGTCCACCGACCTCGACCCCAACGGCCTCCCACCCAACTACAACTTCCAGCCTGATTGGGAAGTCACGCCGCGTGAAGTGAAGCAGCTGCTCGACGCTCACGCCGATTTCGAACTCATCGATTGCCGCCTCCCGCGCGAGCGAGACATCACCAAGATCGAGCCAAGCGAATTGATCCCCGTACAGGAACTCGCTGCCCATTTTGAATCGAAACTCGACGGCAAGCAGGATCGCAAAATCATCGTCTACTGTCGTTCCGGCGGACGAAGCATGCAGTTTGCCCAGGCGCTCCGACGCAACGGTTTCAACGACGTGAAGAGCATGGCCGGCGGGATTTTGTTGTGGAACAAAGACATCAATCCCGGCGGACCTCAATACTGAATCCGTCGATCGATTGACACACGCCACGCCTCTGCCACCATACATCAATAATGGCCACTCAATCCTTCGGCATCGTCGGTCTGGAAGTCATGGGCAGGAACATCGCCCTGAACATCGAAGAAAAAGGTTTCCCGATCGCGGTCTACAATCGAACGACGAGCAAGGCTGAGGAATTCGTTGCAGACAATCCCGGGAAGAACATCAAGATGGGCGCGACGCCTCAGGAGTTCATCGCGCTCCTCACGCGTCCGCGGAAAATTCTGTTGATGGTCAAAGCGGGATTCGCCACTGATGCGACGATCGATGCGCTCAAGCCGTTTCTCGAACCCGGCGACATTCTGATCGACGGTGGAAACGCGCTCTACACCGACACCGAGCGGCGCGAGAACACGCTTCGTCCGACCGGTTTGAAATTTTTCGGCATGGGAGTTTCGGGTGGTGAAGAAGGCGCGCGTCACGGCCCGAGCATGATGCCCGGTGGCGATCGTGAAAGTTACGAAGCCCTCAAACCGATCCTCGAAAAAATCGCAGCGAAGGCGCCGAGCGATGGCATTCCGTGCGTGACATACTGTGGCGAGCGCAGCGCCGGCCACTTCGTGAAGATGGTTCACAACGGAATCGAATACGGCGACATGCAGCTCATCGCCG
>Ga0138256_10006347_pt1 | contig 12500 bp, 21 predicted proteins | sample KNB2016incub_MG_FD_105486 | JGI IMG/M metagenome (GOLD analysis project Ga0138256, IMG submission 105486) | Active sludge microbial communities from wastewater in Klosterneuburg, Austria - KNB2014incub_MG | ecosystem: Engineered > WWTP > Activated sludge > Unclassified | place: Austria... | reverse complement strand
GAATTGCTACTTCCTTCCGTGCTACGGTAGCGATAAGTGGCTGATCGGTCGCAAGGAGGACATGCTCCTCCTGCGTACGCTTTGGATGGCTGCCAAGGACAAGGAGATCCGCATATTCCTGCAACAATGGGAGGAGAGTGAACGCAAGCAACGCAATTGAACATGGAAACCAAATACGAGGTGATGACCATCACCGCGCCGGCAACCGACCGGGACCTTACGGTGCGCGTGAACACAGAGGTGCGGCGCGTGCGCGCCTGGGAGATCAAGCCCCGTGATGTGCGGGTGGTATCGCTGAGCAAGGCCGTGCAGCCCATGGGCCACGCCTTGGAGCAGTATGTGCTGACGATCGAGTACGTGGGCAACGAATAGCGTGATGCACCCGGTCCATGTCCGTTCGTGTTGGCCCTTGCGGGGCAAACCAACACGAACGACCATGGCCAAAGAACCTTTCCGCCGTTGCGATTACTGCAACACCAAGCACCGCTCCACGCATCCGTGGACGCTGCACCAGAACACCCGCAAGCTTTCGTGCTCGGACTGCACACCACATGGGCGGCTTGAGGATGAGCAGGCCGCAGCCATCATCCACCAGCACTACGACCTGCTGCACCTGCGCTTGGCCGCGGAGCCTGCCGAGCCCTACGGCGATCCGTTGCACCGCCAGTACGCGGGCATCAAGATGAAGTACCCGGATGCCGTGCTGCTCTTCCGCGATGGTGACCAGTACATCGCCATCGCCGATGATGCGCTGGTGCTGGGGCGCGTGCTGAACCTTACGCTGATGCCGGTGTTCGTGGGTGAAGCCACCTTGTCGCTCGCTCGCTTCCCTTTTCACGCGCTGGACGATTACCTGCCTGCTCTGGTGCGTGCCGGGCGCCGCGTGGCCATCTGCGACCGGATCGATGGGGACGAGTTCAATGTGGCCGCTGAGCCGTTCGGGGATCCGCCGTTGCCGAGGACGCACCGCTTGACCTTCCGGGCCTCGCCCGAAGAGGTGGAGGTGAGCCTGAGCGATGGGCGCTACTATGGCTTGGACGGCTCTTGGGACATTGCCACCACGGACCGCTCCATACGGCGGGTGCAGCTGTGCACCACGGAGCGCACACCCGTGCTCTACGGCAATGAGCATGCGGACCTGATGGCGGCTGAACCGATGGTGCGGATGATACCGAAGCCGAAGTCGGTGGACGGGGTGCAGCTGGTACCGGGGCGCCTGCTGGACAGGACTTCCAAGGATGGACAGGTGGCGGTGCCCGTGAAGGCCGCGGAGGTGTACAGTTTCCTCGGGCAACGCTTCTACCTGGTGAAGGACGTGGGCGTGGAACTGGGCGAGCCGAGCAATTGGCTGGTGGTACACAGCAGCGGGCTGGGCCTTGGGCTGCCTCCGGACCGGAGCCGGGCGAAGGCGATCGCGGACAGTGCGGCGCTCTTGGAGAAGGCTTATGAGGCCTTTGGCGAAACGAAGTTGCTGGAGGTGCTGCGGAATTCCACGGCGGCGCGCCGCCATGCCGCCGTGCCGCTGCCGAAGTTCTACGCGGAACCCTCGCTGGCGGCTGAGCCGGTGGAGCAGTACCGGCGCATCAAACCGCTTTACAAGGATGCCCTGTTGATCCTGCGGGACCACCAGGGCTACTTCATGATGTACAACGATGCGAAACGGGCCTGCGAACTGATCGGGCTGGAGTATGGCGGCAACGGGTTGTTCCGCATTGCGAACAGTTGCTTGGAGAACGTGCTGGACCAGTTGGTGCGCGCCGGCAACCGGGTGGCCATGGTGATCGACCCGGCGGTGGACGATCCCGCGAACGCGCGGCAGACGGACCTGTGGGATGCGATCATGGCCACTGATCAACAAGCGGCGTGATGGGACAAGAAATAGGACCCTATCGGCACAAGCCGAGGCCATTGTCCGAACTGAAGGACGATCTGGAAATGTCGCGGGAGCGCCTTGCTGACCTGGAGGCGCGTGGCGATGCCGCCTGCAGTAAGTCCGACCTGCTCTACGGCTACAACGCCGAATTCAATCTGCGCATTGTGCGGAACCACATCAGTTACTACGAACGGCAGATCACGGAGCATCCGGATGCCGCTCAAACCGCGTTGTTCTGATGGAGTTCGTGGTAAACTTCTCCGGCGGCAAGGACAGCTGCGCCATGTTGGCATGGCTGTGCGAGCGCTATCCCCACGTGCCGAAGCATGTGGTGATGGCGGATACCGGCTGGGAGCACGTGGAGATGGAGGGCCGTTGGCCCAGCGCGGAGCAGTTCAGCGAGGGGATCGCTGCCCTGCACGGCTTCCCGCTGCATGTGGTGCGCAACCCGAACAAGACCTTTCTGGAGATGGTCGACCGCCGTGGGATGTTCCCCAGCAAGGCGAACCGCCAGTGTACCAGTGACCTGAAGCGCGACCCGATCAAGAAATGGATCCGGCACCGGTGGTGGAAGCGCGAGGCGGTGATCATCAACTGCATGGGGCTGCGCGCGGAGGAAAGTCCGGACCGCGCGAAGAAGAAGTGCCTGAGCTACAACGCGGGGTTGAGCAAGAGCGGGCGCGAGGTGTGGGACTGGAACCCGATCCTCGGGTGGACGGAGCACCAGGTGTACGACTACCTCGCGGAGCGGGAGATCCCGGTGCATCCCGTGTACCACCACCTGAAGCGGCTGAGCTGCCGGGTGTGCATCTTCATGAGCAAGCCGGACCTGCGGGCGGTGGCGGAGCACGACCCGGAGGCGCTGGACCAGATCGCGATGCTCGAGGAGAAGCACGGGTTCACCATGCGTGGAGATGGTGGTGTTAGGGATGCCGCTGTGTCAGTTCGAGCGCAGTCGAGAACGGCACAGGGGGATCTTTTCCGGTGATGGGATAATGCCTTGGATGGTGGTCGTGCCTGCGGCACTCCGGTTTTGAACCACGGATAAACACGGATGGACACGGATAATGCCTTGGATGGTGGTCGCGCGGGGGGCGCTCCGGTTGAACCACGGATCCACACGGATGGACACGGATAAATGCCTTGGATGGTGGTCGCGCGGGGCGCTCCGGTTGAACCACGGATGGACGCGGATGGACCATGCCTTCGGCAGGCAGGCACGGATAATGCCTTGGATGGTCGGGAGTAGCCGGGATTGCGGGGCAGGCCCGCAATGACGACACAAAGCTCCCTGATGGTTTCTCAGAACCCCGATAGTCGGCCCCCCTCTCCTTGGGAGAGGGGATGGGGGTGAGGTGTGAATAACTCCGGGGCGCTCTTTTGGGCGTGGTGCCTTCTTCGCTGCCCCAACGGACGAAATCATGCCTACCAAGACCCACCCCATGCACGGCACCAAGGCGAACCTGCCCAAAACCAACGCCATCCGCCCCGGCCACTACCAGACCGGCGGCATCGAAGTCATCGACTTCCTCAAGGCCAAGCTCACCCCCGAGGAATTCGCAGGCTTCCTGAAGGGGAACGCCCTGAAGTACCTGAGCCGCGCCAACGCCAAGGGCGGGCTGGAGGACTACAAGAAGGCGGCGTGGTACACGAGCCTGCTGAGCGGGGTTGATCCACGGCAAGGTTCCCCGTCCACGAAGTAGCACGGAAGCCGATACCCCGCCCCATGAAATTGCCCAGCGCCCTTTTCGATACACCTGCGATGCCTTTGGAGGACATCGTGGTGTGGACGCGCGACCCTGAGGTGGCCGCACGGGTGCTGGTGCGCAGGCGCCACGGCACCAATGGTGATCGTGTGGGCTATTGCATGGTGGGCGGAAAGCGCACTTATTGGGTGCTGCATGCGCACTTCAATGATGTGGACCTGTACGAAGGGGCGCATGTGGCGGATGCGGCGCGGGTGCCGGTGATGCCGGTTACCAAGCCGCAGGCGGCTCCCAAGCCCACCCGTCAGGAACTCCGGGCAAGCGCCGCCGCGACCGTTGACTCGTACGCGGATTGGTTCCGCAACCTGATGCAAGGCCCTGCATCCACTTCCCCGATCCCTGAGTAATGGCGAAGCACCAATTCACCATCGAGCGCATGCAGAAGGAATCCGGTAAGGAAAGTGGCAAGCCCGAGCGCCACTCCGAATTCTTCTTCTGCCGCCACCACCAAGAGGTGGGTCTGAAAGGCGAAGGCACCTGCGGCGTGCAGTGCGACTCCTACGCCCCGCGCAATGGCAAGAACGGCCGTTGCCGCCATTCCGCGCACTGCTATGAGCCGGATAGGAACGAGGTAAAAGTGATACGTACCAAGCAAACAGTAACCCCATGAAATACAAGATCCTGAAAGGAACGGAGACGTTCGATAAGTTGAGCGCGCTTGCCGAAGAAATCAAGCGCGTAGAAATTACCGCTGACGACCTGGTAAGGTCGGTGGGCGGCAAAACGCACTACCGGAGCAACTACTACCTCGCTGGCGGTGTGTCCGGTGTGGTGTTCGACAAGCAACCCGAGGGCTGGAAGAAATTGAGCCAAGAGGGCCACTACATGCCAAAGGTGAAGAACAAAGAGCTGGCGGACCGGTTCAAAGCGCTGCCCACCCTTGGGTTGAAGCTGATCCAAGACATCACCGGCTATCCTTCCGGCGAAATCGGGGAGAACAAGGATGGGCAGCTGGTGCGTTTCGGCGTTCCCGGATTGGTGTGGGAAGATGAATATGTGCTGTTCAATGCAAGCAGTTCCGCACCATGGACCCCACCCAACGCTGACTTCATCGAGATTCTCGAAAGCGAGTACTTCCAGTTGAAGGGGGTGAATAAACTGAAGCCCAAAGCCCAGTAACCCATGGAACAAAAAACCACCGCCGAGATCTTCCTCCCGCTGATACAGCGCGTGGAGGAACCGTACCGCAAGCTCTTGGCCCATACCTATGTGGAAGGGCTTAGCCCTGACCAGATCGCGCAGCGCTATCTGCTGGAAACCGAGCATGTGCAGGAGGATCTGGAGCGGGCGCATAAGTCCATGCGTCGCAAGATCCCGGATAACAGCATGCTACAGCTCGGTGATCCCGAGCATTACTTACAAGCGATCGCCGCCGTGCTGGCCACTGGCTTGGCCAGCCCGAGCAACATGCAGCGCAAGTTGAAGGTGAATTACTTCCGTGCCACCCGTCTGTTGGACCAGATGGAGGTGGACGGTTTCGTGGGCCCGCGTAATGGCGGGAAGCCACGGAAGGTGCTCATCTCAATAACAACATCAACAACTCAACATTAAACCCATGGACACGAATAAACTGATCACGCCCGATACCGCTCGCAAGATCTGGTCTTGCTACAAGGAGATGGAGCACTGCAAAGAGCTGATCGCAGCTGCAGCGGAACGATTGAGGCAAGAGACCGAAGGCCGCACCAGCCGCGATGAGCCGGAAAGAAAGTTCCATCCGATCGAGATGGGCATCCCGTATTTCAGCCGTGAGGGAAAGGATACCAGCCAGCGCATCTACCAGCTGACGACCGACCTCGCGGTCACCGTTCTGGATGCGCATTTGAAGAAGCAGGAAGAAAAGCTGCGGAAGCTTATGATGCTTGCTCAGCAGGAGTTGAACGGGATAGTTGTAGTGGAGCTAACAGGGCTAGCACCATGAGCGAAAAACTACGAGGCCACGCCATCGAGGAACGCAACGGCGAATGGTTCTTCTGCGATACCGGTGAACCCACGGCATCCACCTATCAGAGCAGGCCGTGCGGGCACTGCGGCAAGCACAATACACCGGAGGGCCACGACGCATGCCTCGGCACCTTGCCCGGCGTGATCAGCGCCTGTTGCGGCCATGGTACACCCGAACACTCCTACGCCATTTTCGAGAACGGGATGCCTGTTCGGGGCTTTAAGCTGGATTTTCCACACGACGAACTGCCATGACCTACAAACTAACCCACAAGCTACTCGTCAGCAGCCTTGCCTTGGCCAACCTCATAGAAGGCAATTCGGCCATGCGCTTACAATGCACCGGAGGGGCGCTCTGCTTGGGCAACAAGGTGATCATCGTGGAATGCCGTACCGCCTTCGAGCACGAAATGGACGACGAGCAGCGCAACCGTATCCTACGCGTTATGCGCGCCCTCGGCGAGCAACCCGTACTCCTCACCTTCAAAGGCGCAGGCGATTTCGTCCAACTCGACCAAGTGCTGCTTTGACCATGAGCGACAAGCCCGTCACCCTCACCAATGCGCCGCTGTGAATAACTCCACAACCCTTCCATGAGCCGCGCGCCTTCTTCGCGGCATGCTACCCCACCACATCACCGCGAGGGTGATCAACCTGCCACAGCGAACGGACCGCCGCGATGCCTTTGCCGCCCATGCCGCAGCGCAGGGCATCCGGTACCAGTGGTCGCCGGGGGTGGTGACGGAGAAGCCTGTTACCGGCGTTTGCCTGGCGCACAAGCAATGCGTGCGCGAGGCGGCTGAGCGCGAAGAGCCTTATGCCTTGGTGATGGAGGATGATGTGCTGTTCCCCTCCGCGGACGGCTATCGCTGGTGGCTGGAGCAGCTGCCCGCCGACATGCCCGACCTCTACCTCGGGGGCATCTACAGCCTGCTGGGCCAGCGGGAGCAACGCCCGGACGGCCTGTGGCGCGTGGACGGCTTCTGCGGCCTGCATTGCTACCTGGTACACCGGCGCTTCTTCCCCACCTTCCTCAGCCTGCGCGAGGATATCGACTTCGACCATGCGCTGAAGGGCCTCGGCAACTACGTGGTGCCCCGGCCTTATGCGGCCATCCAGCGCAACGGCTTCAGCGATGTGCGCGGCCTGCAGGTGAACGATGATGTGTACGTGGAAGGCCACTACAGAAAAGATCCACAGCCATGATCACCCTCGTAGTTACCTCCTGTGGCCGCTTCGACCTGTTGGAACGCACGCTCAATTCATTCTTCAGATACGCCGATCTCCCTATGGAGCACGTAGTGATCACCGAGGATGGTCCTTCTAAACTACCACAGCGCTTCACGGAGTGCTTCACCTACAACAGTGTCATCAACCCCGGCATCCGCGTAGGCCAGATCGCATCCATCGATCGCGCTTACGCCTTGGTCACCACGCCCTACGTATTCCACTTGGAGGACGATTGGGAATTCCACCGCACCGGCTTCATGCAGGAATCGCTCAGCGCGTTGGAAGCCGATCCCCTCTGCATCAACCACTGGCTGCGCGAGCGGAACGATACCAACGGCCACCCGCTGGACGGCGATCGCCTGCGCCCCGGCTACAACGGCCGCTGGCATGGCTTCACCTTCAACCCCACACTCAAACGCATGAGCGACTACCACGCCATCGGCACCTATGGCAGCATCTGCCCATGGGACCCCAAGGACCCCGCCAAGGCCGAAGCTGCCATTGGCAAACGCTACCACCAACTGGGCTACCACGCCAGCATCGCCGAGCAAGGCTATGTGAAACACATCGGCGAAGGCCGCCACGTGCAATGAGGATAGCCATTGCCACCCGCAGCCGCAGCGATGAATTGTATGAACTGGCCAGCTCCTTCTGGCCCGCCGAGATCCCGCGCCACCGCGTTACCGGGATGAACCATTGGATGGACGCGGCCCACTACCTGCACCACATCCTGAACATCGATGCGGACTATGTGGTGAACTGCGATGAGGACTGCTTCGTGTTCGATTGGTCCACGGTGAATACCGTGGTACAGATGATGGATGTGTACCAATACGGCTATGTGGGCATGCCGGACACGAACACCAATTGCAAGCACCGGAACAATGCGGCCATGGTACACAATCCGTTCTTCACGGTGTACAACCGGGCGATGGTGCAGCACACGCTGTTGAACGTGCCGGGCTATGCCACGCATGTACTGCTGAACACGAACCCGCCGGGCTGCGCGCACCACGAGCCGTTCAATAACTTCTACGCCGCGCTCGATCCCCGATTGAACCACCTGGAGCTCTCCGGCCGCGACCATCCGGACGGCATCAGCACGGAGCTCTGCTACAGCGAAACACCCTTTGCGCTCCACAGCTGGTACAGCCGCGAATTCGAAGGCGAGCACAACCAACGCATAATGAACCTCTACCATGAAGCTCGCCGTCGTAGTTCCCTACCGTGATCGCCACGAGCACCTCATCCGCTTCCTGCCGGCCATCCACCACCACTTGGAAGCGGTGGACCACCAAGTGGTGGTGGTGGAACAGGCACGCGGCAAGCCTTTCAACCGGGGCATGCTGCTCAACATCGGCTGTGAGCTGATGGACCCCGACCGCACCCACTTGGTACTCCACGATGTGGACATGCTGCCGGAGGAAGTGGAGTACGCACCCGTTACCTGCCCCACGCACTTGGCCGGCGCGGCCAGCCAGTTCCGCTATGCCCTGCCCTACTCCACCTACTTCGGCGGTGTCACGCTGTTCCCTGTTGCGGATTTCCGGCGCATCAACGGCTTCAGCAACGGCTACTGGGGCTGGGGCGCGGAGGATGATGACCTGCTGGACCGCTGCAAACACCACGGCCTGCAGGTGGACCGCGTGCCGGGGCGCTTCCGCTCCCTGGCCCATGTGCAGGCGGTGCAGCGGCCGGAGCATGCCACCTTGCATGCACGGAACGGGTTGAAGCTGGTGCGGAGCCGGAAGCACCCGGAGGAGTATGCGACGGACGGCCTTTCGGACCTGCAGTACGAGCTGCACCATTCCACGAACCCTTGGAGCGATGAACGGGATGTGCAGCATTTGGTGGGGATATAGCCGTCCAAATTGCATGCACCACCCCCAACCCCTCCTTAAGGAAGGAGGGGAGACGCGTATTCAGGCACGGATCGTGTATTGAACAAAAAAAACCTAACTTTCCCCAATGAGACCCCTACTTCTCCTCACCATCGGCCTTGTGATCGCCCTGCTGGGCACGTCTTGCAAGAAGGACGCTTCCCGCTCCGTGCGGTATGCGGTGGACTGCGATTCTTGTGCGGTGACGTACCTCACCACCTCCAACCAAGTTGTGCATGACACGGCTGTTCTTAGCTGGGGTACTGACTTTTCAAGTGAGAAGGGCCAATTCGTATCCGTGCAAGCGAGCAGCTTGATCCCCGGAAAATGGGTGCACGCCAGCGTGGCTGTGTACGGGGGCGTGGTATTCGATGCCGGAGCTCATGATACTACGGGTGTGGCTGTTGCTTCGGGGCAGCTTCCTTAATGGCTCTTGTGATGAAGAGGCTATCCCTGCTCTTACTCCTCGCCGTGCTCACCTTCGCCTCTCATGCACAGGTAACCGCCTATTATCCGAACGGCAAGCCCGTAACGCTTAAGTACCGAACGATCCGTCAATTGATGGACACGCTCGGCCTTGATGAATCCTCCACTTATCTGCACCCGCTTGGTGAAGTGTATTTCAAGCGGCTTACAAAGGATCCTGTCTTCGTCCTCTTCATGGACAAGCCTCACCCCGCTTCCATACCGGCCATCATTGCCTCCTATGATTACAACAAGTACATCAATTCCTACGACTACTATTTCGACCTGAATGACATGATCAAGGACGGCACCCTCACAAAGGCATACGTCCATGATGTGTTCGACGAACCTGACGGCAAGTCGGCACAAGCAGATGGCACGGAATACTGGGTCTATAGAAATTACAACGCGGGCATCATCTTCCGAGATAGCACTGCGATCTCGGCGAACGTGGTCAACTTCAAGGCCATGTCACGGAATAAATTATCCATAGCCAAATTCAGCGTTACGGGAAGTGAATACAGCATCGGATTCGACATCGAGATGAGCAACTATAGCCATACTACGATAAAGTACGCCTTTATTACGGTCACGGCCAGGAACCCGGTCGATGACCTTGTAGAAACGAAGACCGTGAAAGCCGTTGGGCCGATAGCCGCCTATGCAACCGGATCCTATGAATTCGCGGACATCATTATCTCACGCGTAGCCGAGACCTTGTCCATTGACCGAATAAAGCTCCAGTACATGGATGGTACGGAGCGCACCATCCCCAAAGCTGAAGTGAAGAAGATCATCCGTACGGATTGGGAGGCCGTCGGCCAACGGACCATCAACGACTAGTGAGCATCGCTCACCACTGAATTTCTTGTTGCACATCTCATCCTTCTGCCTATGTTTGCAGCGACAAGACGTGTTGAAAGAGAGATGATTCAGATTAATAATAAGGGTTTGCGGCAAAGGGGTGAAAGTCCCTTATCTCTGATGTGCTTCGGCGCGTCCGTCTTGTCAGTGACCGCATTCCCGATTAATCTTCGAGACAATGACAAGACGAGAAGAGACCGTAGACGAACGGAAGGCCGCCCTTTTACGTGTGGCGATGGTGCGCCGCAGTGAGGCGGAACACAACCGGGTACAACAGGAACTGAACGAGCAGGGGGGAAGCCCGCCGTGCAGCCCCGGTGAACTGGACCTGAGCCTCGCCGAGGACAACCTGGTGAACCTGTTTGATGCGTGGGGCTTGGAGGATGCGGTGAAGGCGCTGCGGACCTTCGAGGAACGCGCCCTCTACCTGGGTGCCGAACCGCCCAGCAATGAGGAGATCACCGACCTGTGGCATCTGCGGGATGTGATCCGCTTGGTGGAGCGCATGGAGAAGGCCGAGCGTAGGACCTTCGCCCATGTGAAGGATAAGAAGGAGGTGCGGCGCTGGGAGCAGGAACGGATCCAAGCGGACTACGAGCTGGAGCAGTTGATCGAGGACCAGGACGAACCGCACCAGTTGGTGGACGGCTTCCGGCGGATCGAACGCCGTGTGCTCTTGGCCGGAGATGACCCTTTACCCAAGGAGGAAGCACCTGCCGCGCTGTTCTTCCGCGAGCTGATCGACCGCATTGAACTGCGCGACCGGGCCCGGGACCAAGTGGTAGTGAAGAAGGGCCGCAAGCGCCCGATGAAGCTGGTGGTGCTGGAGCCTTCGGAGAACTAAAAAGCCCTTGCTACGGGGCGACGGGCCAAGCAGACGTGTCCGCCGTAACCATCGCAGTGCACTGCGATGCCCCGCAGGAAGGCCAAGGGCGGTAATTACCTCCGGAAAGCGACCGTCCTTGTGGGCCGCGCCCCTGCTGTAACAGGTAAGGGGCGCGGTCTTTTTGTGGGGACCTACTCGGTAGGCTCAAGAAGCAAGGCCGGTTCCAGCGGAAACAACTGCAGCTGCTCCCGCTCAATGGCCACATCCGCGGCCTTCAGCACCTTGCCGGTACGGAGCACCACGCCTTGCAGCTCCTCTATGCGCACAAACCTGGGGTCAGTGTGCAGGGCCTTTCTCAGTTCCGCGATCTCGCGCTGTGCCAGCACCCTGTCGCGTAGGGCCTCCACACGCCCTCTTCCAACACCATGGAAGTGGTCGAACAGCACATCGTAACAGTGCCTTTTGAAAGCCTGCAACTTTTCGTTCTTACTCTTCAATTGAAAGAGCCATCCGTAGATGTACCGCTCCGGCAAGCAGATCATTTTTCGCCGCTTCCCGTCGGCGGCAACTATCATGGTTTCCCATGATAGTTGAGCCAGGATCGGATCGGCATTCAGAGCCTTATGGTACCACTTCCATTCCAGCCCTAAGGCTTCACAGATCGGTTTCAAGGCAATGAACCATTCCCCCTCTTTGCGGGTGAAGTACAATGTGCGGTCGTCAATGACCAGGCTCGGTGTGTTCATATAACGAAATTAGGCAACAACCCCCTCCGTTGTCCTTTTTCCTTCCCCACGCGTTCCTCAGCTTGGGCACCCCCAACATTCGGCAGCATGACGCAGCGCAAAGCATACACCAGCAAGGACAAGCTCTGGACGGACCATAGCGGCCTGCCGATCCCCTACAACCGCACCAACGCCATGGAACGCTTGCAGGAGCGCCACGCCGCCACACTGCTCGCCGAGGCCCGCCGGCTGGAGCAGCAGATAAGCACCATGAAAGAGCGCGTGGCCAAGCTGCACGGCGAAGTGGTGCAGGCCCACGAACGCACGAACAAGGTCTCCTTGGCCAACGCCAAGGGCAACATGCTATGGTACAACTTCGACCGCAGCATCCGCGTGGAGGCCAAGGTGAACTACATCATCAAGTTCGACGACATCACCATTGCCGCCGCGCGCGAAAAGCTGAACCAATACTTGGCCAACGCCATCAACGGAGCACAGGAACTCCCCTTGGAATTCATCACCGACGCCTTCGAGACCAACAAAGGCCAGTTGGACCCCAAGCGCGTGCTCAATCTATTGACCTGGCGCGGCCGGATCAAGGCAGGCACCTTCCAGGAAGCGCTGGACCTTATTGAGAAGTCCATACGCCGCGTGCGTGGCAAGGTCTACTTCAGCATCGGCGAACAGGAGGAGGATGGTAGCTACAGCAACGTGAACTTGAACTTCTCCGCCGCTTGATCTTGCTCGCTCAGCGGTCTCCCGAAGGGGACCCTGAGCTTCAGAGATGCACCACCCCCGGCCCCTCCTTAAAGGAAGGAGGGGAGACCGAGTATCGTGGAGGCTGCCGGGATTGCGGGTCGGGCCCGCAATGACGGACTTTCGCTCGGCCTCAGGGTCCCGAGGCGGAGACCGCTGAGGGAGTTTGCT
>Ga0138256_10006346_pt1 | contig 12501 bp, 8 predicted proteins | sample KNB2016incub_MG_FD_105486 | JGI IMG/M metagenome (GOLD analysis project Ga0138256, IMG submission 105486) | Active sludge microbial communities from wastewater in Klosterneuburg, Austria - KNB2014incub_MG | ecosystem: Engineered > WWTP > Activated sludge > Unclassified | place: Austria... | reverse complement strand
TGCAGATACGATTGTTGCCGCACCAAATACAATTACCGGATCAATTGGCGTGATTGGAGCTTTTGCATATAATAAAACTTTTAAGCAAGATGTAGGGCTTTCAACTGATTTTGTTAAAAAAGGTAAGTTTGCTGATTTAGGTTTTGGTGCAACAATTCCACTTGTTGGTATAATGTTACCGGATAGAGATTTTACTGATAAAGAATTAAAAACTTCTGAAGTTGGAATCAAAACACTTTATAAAGGATTTGTAGAAAAAGTTGCATTAGGAAGAAAAAAATCTTTTGATGAGATCGAAAAAATTGCGCAAGGTAGAATTTGGGCTGGCAGTGATGGATTAAAAAATGGTTTGGTTGATGTTCTAGGCGGATTAAGCGATGCGATAAAAATAGCCGAACAAAAGTCCGGTTTATTTAATAAAGATTATGAAATTGTAGAAATGCCTGAGCGCGATTGGTTTGATTTTAATTCTTTGATGCCAAGCTTTTTTAAGATAGAAGAAAAAATAACAGCAGATCCATTTATACAGGATTTGAAATTCCGTTTGGATTATAACGGTATACCAATGCCTATGTTGCCAATAGAATTTATTGATGAGAATATGATTTACGAAGAGTAGGGTTATTTGTTAATTGCGTCTTAGCGTCTCTGCGGTGAAGAATTTTTTTACCGCAGAGATGCAAAGACGCGGAGTTTATTTTAATAGAATCATCTTTTTAGTCTCAACAAAATCTCCAACTCTAAGTTGGTAAAAGTAAACTCCTGAGCTTAATTGTAAACCTTGCCTACCGGCAGGCAGGTTGTTAATTGTAAATTCTTCATTGTAAGAGCCTGCATTTCGATATTCATCAACAAGAGTTGAAACTTCATTACCAAGAATATCATAAACCTTTAATGTTTGCCAACTGCCTACTGGAGACTGCCAACTAATTTTTGTGCTTGGATTAAATGGGTTTGGGTAGTTATGTTGTAATAAAAATTCTTTTGGTTGAGTAAAGTTATTTTCTTCTTCAATAAAAGTAGCGCCGCCGTTTGTTGTGTGAAGGATTGTACCATTAGCACCAACAATCCAGCCTTTATTTGCATCACTAAAGTAGGCACTGAGGAAATAATTTGATGTTCCACTAGCTTGTAAATTCCAAGTTGTTCCTCCATTTATAGTTTTGAGGATAATTCCCCCCTGACCTACAGCCCAAACAGTATTTTCATCAATACAAAAAACTGAATTTATGTAATATGGTATACCGGTATATTGATGAATCCAATTTTGACCACCATCTGTTGTTTTGAGCATTGTTCCTTCTTGCCCAACAGCCCAGCCTGTATTTGAATCTATAAAAAAAATGGATTTAAGCATATAGATAGTTCCACTTGAAAGAAATGTCCACGTTTGTCCCCCATTAGTTGTTTTGAGTATTAATCCCCTACGAACATGATCATAACTTCCACCAGCTATCCAGCCAATGTCTTCATCAATGAAAAACACTGAATTTAACTCATCTCTTATACCAATATCTTGAACAAACCAATTTAAACCACCGTCAGATGTATTCAGGATTGTTCCAACATCTCCAACTGCCCAACCCGAGAAATTATTAATAAAAAATACTGATTTAAGCCAGCTAATTGTGTCTTTTAATTGAATTATCCAGTCCTCACCGCCATCTTGGGTTCTTAAAATTACTCCTTTATAGTTAAGATTACTACAACCAACAATCCATCCGTTTATAGAATCCTCAAAGAATACATCGTTTAAATTGTAAGACGGTTGACCAATGTTCTTAGTATTCCATACTTTCCCTCCATCAATTGAGTTTATAAAAGTTCCAGTACTCCCGACAATCCAACCTAAATTTTTATCAATAAAAAACTGAGAAAATAGTGTTGCAGTTGTACCATCTGATTGATCAAACCAGGTTTCACCGTAATCAGTTGTTTTAAGAATTTTACCTGAATGCCCAACTGTCCAACCTTCTTCTGAATTATTAAAATAGATGTCAAGAGATGGATCACCCTGACTGGCTTTTTCAATCCAAGTTTCTCCACCATCTGTAGTTTTAATTATAACTCCTACGTAGGTGACACCATCGTATTTAATTCCCACAGCCCAACCGATATTAGAATCTGTAAAATAAACTGAATAGAGATATTCTGTTCCTCCTTGATTAGCAAACCAAGTCTCTCCACTGTTTGTAGTTTTAAGGATTATTTCCCCCTGACCTACTGCCCAACCAGTATTTTCATCAACAAAATAAACTGAAAAAAGCTTACCATTTATACCGCTTGATTGAGTAAACCAAGTCTGACCGGCGTTAGTGGTTTTAAGAATTGTTCCATAATCGCCTACTATCCATCCAGTATTTAAATCAATGAAAAAAACTTCGTTGAGAGAAAATGAGCTGCTTGTTTGTTCAAACCAGGTTTGTCCAGCATCAGAAGTTTTAAGAATTGTTCCATAATCACCGACTACCCATCCGATATAATTATTAATGAAAAAAACAGAATTATAAGCCTCATTGGAACTTTTCAACAGAAACCAATTCTGACCTCCGTTTGTTGTTTTTAGTATTACTCCCTGGTAATTCCCACCAACAGCCCAGCCTGTGTATTTATCTATAAAGCAAACAGAAAGCAATTGCTCTTTAGTACCACTTAGTTGTAAAACCCAATTATTTCCCCCATCTGAAGTATTTAATATAGTACCTGTATTTCCCACAGCCCAACCATCAGTGTTATCTACAAAAAAAACGGAAGAAAGTTTATTTCCTTGCGGTAAAGGATTTTGCCAAAACCACTGTGCATTTAATTGAACTGATATTGTTATAAGGAACGTGAAAACTAAAACTATCTTTTTCATAAAAGCCCCGTAAAGAAAAATGATTTAATATTACCTGCTCAAAATTTAATAGAATTTTAGTAATAACAAATTAAAATCGTTTAAGAATAATTATAAAATATTCTTCAATATTTCATCACAAACAGCGTAACCTTTTGAAGTTAGTTTTACGGAATCATCTGAAATCGATATAAGATTTTGTTCCCGCAGTATATTAAAGTATGGTAAAGTTTTGTTTATCCAATCTTCAGAAAATCTTTTCTTGTAGTCATTCAAATCTAAACCGGAACTACGAAATGAAAGCATAACATATTCATCATGCATTAGTTCTTTAGTTATTGATTCGGAATTCATTACTGCATGATTGTTCGATTCAACTTCCGAAATGTATTTTTTTAAGCTAGTGTAATTCCACCATCGTTTTCCATTTACAAATGAATGCGCAGAGGTTCCAAATCCTAAATAATCTTTGTATCTCCAGTAAGCATTATTGTGAGTGCATTCAAATCCTGGTTTAGAGAAGTTAGAAACTTCGTATTGCTCAAATCCCATTGAGTTAAGAAAATCGATTGTCGTTTCATAAAGTTCTGCATCATAATCATCATCCTGCATTTCAACTTTTCCATTTAAAACCATTTTATTTAAAATTGTACCAGGCTCAAGTATCAAACTATAAGTTGAGATATGTTTAATTGGAAGTGTTAATGCAGTCTCAAGATTCTTAATCCACTTTTCTTTTGTTTGATTAGGTAAGTTAAAAATCAAATCAAGACTTATATTTTCAAATCCAACTTCTGAAGCATTATTAACTGTTTGTATTGCTGTTTGTTTATCGTGAATTCTTGTTAAAAATTTCAAATCATCTTCATCAAACGATTGAATACCAATACTAATTCTATTTATTCCAATTTGCCTAAACTGCTTTAACTTTTCTTTATCAACAGTTCCGGGATTAGTTTCCATTGTAATTTCAGCTTTATTATCAATATTGTAATTGCTTTTAAGATGATCAAGAATTTCTTTTAAATATTGAGGTTCCATTAAAGATGGAGTTCCGCCGCCAAAGAAAATTGATGTAAAGATTCTATCGTGATTATATTTTTTAGAATAATAAGATATTTCTTTCTTAAGCGAGTTTAGAAATGAATTAACATTATCAGAAGTTATAATGGAATAGAAATCGCAGTAAATGCATTTATGATCGCAAAAAGGAATATGAATATATAGCGCACTTTCTTTCAATAATTTTCTTTCCTTATATAAAAAGATGACATCTTAACTTAAGATGTCATCCACAACAAAAAACATTTTAAAATTTTATGGTTTAATTTTAAGTTTAGTTAAAAATTCCATTCTACTGTTTAAAAAATAATTCTGACTTGCGGAAGTAACATTAGAGAGTTCAAATGTTGCATAAAAACATTTACTAACTTGTGGATTTTTTAGATAATTATTAATGCCAGCTTTTTCTTGTTCAGTTAAAATAAGTTCAAGTGGATGATCTTTATAATCATTTGCAACAAAATGTCCTTGAGTATATTGGAATAATATTGTTGTTAAGTCTTCCTTATAAACTGTTAATACTAAATTATCTCCCTGTAATCCAGTTGTAGCGCTTAAAGTAATGTATGCCGAAGAGAGATACAAAATTTCTTCTAAATTATCTTTGTTGTCTTGATAGTCTTCTAAACTATCAAGACAAACCGTTGCTGGTACTAGAATCTGCGAACTTGATCCGGAAGCATTAAACTCTAACTTCAATGGTGTGGTAAGAAAAATATCATCAAAAGGATCACAACTATAATTAAATAGCAATGTGATAAATATAAAAACAGATAAAATTATTTTATTAAACTTTTTCATTTTCAATCTCCTAAATATCTAATGATAAACCCAATGTAAATGTTGTAAGCTTAGTTAAGTTAACATCTGCATTCATAACAAAGTAGCCAAGCTTTAACGCACCACCAAGAGTAAATCTAAAATGATTATCTCCATCAATTTTCACTTTATGATTTTTATTTGCTAAATCAGGATACAATTCATTCGGATCTTCAAAGTAATATTCCAAATCCATACTGGTAGATTCATACTGCAATCCACTATAAGCTATAAATATACTTGCAAGCGATTTACTTGCATGAACATTAAAGGCAATGTTATTTGATTTTACAACCGTAAAATCTTCAACATCGCCGTTATCATGTTCTAACTCAAAATGATTATAAAGTAATTGAACTGAAATATCAACCGGAAACAATGGAATATGACTGCTGATATCGTGCTTTATTCCAAAACCGAATAACCCAACTTTAACATCTTCATGTTTAGAATTAGGATACAATCGCAACATTAATTCTGTGTTAAATAAACTTCCGGCTACCTGATACATAGCAGAAGGAACAGCATTTAATGCAAGGCCTGCAGGATAAGTAAAAAATCCGTTGTTGCTTAAAAAATAACCTGATTGATTTCCAAACACAGTTGCTGTCTGGTCAATATCTCCGGTAACATTATTAGGTGGATTTGGTTTAAAAGTTTTTTGATCATCTGGAACAATGGACCACATTCCAATTACATTAAACTTAAATCCAAATATTTCCGGAACATCAGCATCATAATAAGTTCCGGAATTAAATACTGTTCCAAACCATGTAGAAGCCGGTTTAACATACCCAACAACTTCATCAGGTGGAAGCGAGCTAATTTTAACGCCGATTTGCGAATAAGATAATACTGAAATGAAAAACACGAACAGAAGAATCATAGATATTTTTTTCATTTGAATCTCCTTAATTGATTTGCTATACAAACTTCTAAATAAAATTACGTAGATGCAAAATAATATTTACTTACTTAAGATTAATTGCTTTGCACTTTCTATACTTTCTTTACTTAGCTCTTCTCCGCTGATAAGCTTGGCAACTTCATTAATTCTTTCAACATCAGAAAGTCTTTTAATTGAACTGACAGCACGATTATCAATTTGTTTTTTCTCAACTGCAAAATGAATCTCAGCCATGCCTGCTATTTGCGGAAGATGTGTGATAGAAATAATTTGATGGAACGACGCTAAATCTTTTAAAGTGGCACCAACTTTTTGAGCTATTCTTCCGCTTACGCCAGTATCAATCTCATCAAAAATTAATAAAGGAAGTTTATCCGATTTAGCAAGAATAGTTTTTAACGAAAGCATTATGCGTGAAATTTCTCCGCCGGATGCAACTTTAATTAATGGCTTAACATCTTCACCTGCATTTGTGCTGATGTAAAACTCAACTTCATCAATTCCAGTTTCTGAGAAACCATAGTTTTTGTTTTTTATGATCACTGAATGACTTTCGCTCTTATCAACTTCATTCTGTGTGATATTAACTTTAAATAATGCATCAGGAATTCCAAGTTGTGATAAAACTTTTTTTACATCAGTTTCAACTTTACTTGCTTGCTTTTTTCTTGCTGATGAAAGTTTATCGGCAACATCACCAGCAGATTTTTTTAATAATAAAACTTCTTTTTCAAGTTTGTTGATAGCATCAGAAAAATTATCCGCAAGCTCAAATTCTTTTCCAATCTTTGCACGATGTTCAATAATCTTTACAATTGATCCACCATATTTTTTCTTTAATAGATTTATCGAGCCAAGTCTTTCACGTTTTTGTTCTACTTCTTTAGGATCAACATCAATTCTTGATTTATAACTTCTTAATGAGTTTGCAAGTTCTTTTACAATTGCCAACGCAGAATCACATTCACCTTCAGATTCCAGAAATGATTTATCAATACTTGCAAGCTGATTAAGCTTATGTTTTGTCTCTCCCAACAAATCAGTTACTGAAGGTTCACCATCATATAATCTACTATATACGTCATCAGTTAATTCTAAAAGTTTCTCAGAGTTTTCAAGAATGTTTAATTCGTTACTAATTAATTCATCTTCGTCTTGTTGAGGATTTACACTATCAATTTCTTTTATTTGAAAACTGTAAATTTCTTTTTTCTCTTTTAACGAATCTTCTTTTGATTTTAAATCTTTTAATTCATTCTGTTTTGAGTTTAACTCTTTATAAACAACTTTATACTCTTCAAGTAGTTTAAAATTATTAGCAAACTCATCTATAAAATCAATATGTGTTTCGGTTCTAAGTAATGATTGATGTTCGTGTTGGCCGTGAAGATCAACAAGTAGATCACCAAGTTCTTTTATGATAGTTAAAGAAACCGGGGAATCATTTACAAAGCAACGATTGGAACCTTTGAGCGATATTTCTCTGCGGATAATTAATTCTGGTTGGAATTCAATTTCATTTTCTTCAAGTAAAGATTTTACTTTTTTGTTTAGTTCAACATCAAAAATTCCTTCAACAAAAGATTTCTGCGCACCTTTGCGTACTATTTCTGTGGATGCACGTTCACCAAGTAGTAAACTCATTGCATCAATCAAAATAGATTTGCCTGCGCCGGTTTCTCCGGTAATAATATTAAGTCCTTTACCAAACTCAACATTAATATGATCGATAAGAGCGTAATCTTTTATTTCTAGTGATTTGAGCATTGTGTTAATGAAATTGTTGCGGGAAAAATAATGAAGATTGAGATTAAGAGCGAGAGTAAGATTTGGATTTTTTCTTCGCGACTTAGCGTCTTTGCGTGAAATGTACTTTTTATTTCTCGCAAAGACGCAGAGCCGCAAAGTTTATTTTAATAATATCATCTTCTTTGTTTCAACATAATCTCCAGCTTGTATCTTATAAAAATAAATTCCACTTGCAAGGGCAGGACTGGAGTCCCGCCCTACGTTGAAATCAATCTCATAATTTCCTGCTTCTCTGTATTCATTCACAAGAGTAGCAACTTCGTTTCCAAGAATATCGTAAACCTTTAATGTTTGCCAACCGCTTACTGGCGCTTGCCAACTTATTTTTGTACTTGGGTTAAATGGGTTTGGGTAGTTTTGGGAAAGATGAAATTTATTAACTAAGATTAGTTCATTGTCTATAGAAGTTAATGTTCCATATATTTGATTATTGATCTTTGCCCCATAAAGATTAAAACTACAATAATCCCATATAAATCTATTTATTATACCAATACCTTTGCCAACAAAATCAACATACGGTGAACCCATAGGTGCCCAAGAAGTATCAGTCCCATTAACTTCAACCCAGTTAAAAACTTTACCCTCAAATTGGAAATTAAAAATTGAACCATAGTAATACGAAGTATTTTGAATTCCTCTATAGTTAGATGAATATCCAGAACAAATTTGCCAAATTGTTGAATCTATTTTGTCGAAATCATAAAAGATAAATTCTTTTGTGGGACAAGAATCATAATTAAGATAATAATAGATTACTTTGCCTTCAGATCGGAGATAGAAATAATTAATATCCCAAGGACCTACTGTGTCTTTGTAAGTAGTTTCTTCAAATGTTTGATACAACTTACCATTTGACATTAAAGTATCTCCAATTGTTTCCATTGTCATCATTATCCAGATGTCTGTCCAGTTTTCAATTCCCCAATACTCCCAATAATTTCCAGTTTTAATCGGGAAATAATCAGATGTATCTATTTGTGCAAAGTTGTTTGAATAAACAACTAAGAAAAGAACCAAACTAAAAACTAACCCGATCTTTTTCATAAAAACCCCGTAAATAAAAGTGATTAAGAATTCCTACTGCAAAAAAGGTGAAAGTAATCCATAATGTCAAGAGTGGTGCTTTTTGTATTAGATTGTGAAGTATTAATAGTAAATGTGCCTTCCCTGATTCTGGGGTCATCCGCAAATAAACACTAAGTTGGCTTTCTAAATCAGTAAGTATTGCAAAATCTGTAAAAAGTGGCATTTACAGTTTTGGAAATAGTGTTCAAAAATGTTAGTAGCATAGTATGTGTTTCTACAGATAACTAATAATTAATTATATATTATATATAATTTTGCTTACTAATATAAAAATTTAATATGCTTGTACTACAGTTTTACATATTATTATAATATTTTATTATCTATAAATTATTGTTTTCCATATATATACAATATTTAATTATATAAATAATATCTTTTTGCATACTATAGCACTAATATTTATTTTCACTAATCCGGATTTTAGGAATGCAGCAAATTAAAGGAATTTGAGCAATGCTAGATTTTAATATCCTATTTAAGAATCATTTTGCCACCAGACTAATCAGTGATATCAACATCCGCAAATTTGCAGAGATACACCTGCAAAGATTATCATCAAATAACAGCGGCGGAGAGTTCAACCAGATTATAGAAGATACACAAAATGTTTTTGACAGCTACTTTGGTTCTATCAATGATGAAGACCAAAACTTTGCTGTTCAGCAGGGACTTACAATTTCTGTAACAAAAGTCCTGAAGGAGTTTAAGCAATTTATAAGCAGTAGTGAAGGATTAGTACGTGCTCAGTTTGGTAAAAAGTCTGCTGAGTACCAGGAGTTTTTTCCAAACAAGATGAAAGAATACTGGCACTTAAATCTTACAAATGCAGAAAAGATAATGGAAAGATTTTACAAAGCAGCCGCCAGACACAGCAATGTTTTTGGTGATAGTATAAAAAATCTTGCACAAACACTTTTAGAAGAATTTAAAGAAGCGAGATCGAACCAGCTTAAGAAAAAGGGAGAAGTTGCAGAGAAGAAAACAACAACCAGACAGAAAAGAAAGAATCTTGAGCTTCAATTGATTAAGAATTTACATTACATAGGTTACTTATACCCTGGTAATGTTAATAAGTGCAATAGCTTTTTTGATCAGAGTTTTTTGCGTAGGAAGAGAATCATTAAAAAGTAAGATTAAAAAATATTTTTTTATTGCGTCTTTGCGTGAAATGTGCTTTTTGTTTCTCACAAAGACGCAGAGCAGCAAAGTTTATTTTAATAATATCATCTTCTTTGTTTCAACATAATCACCTGCTTGTATCTTATAAAAATAAATTCCACTAGCAAGGGCAGGACTGGAGTTCTGCCCTACATTGAAATCAATCTCATAACTTCCTGCATTGAGATATTCATTTACTAATGTTGAAACTTCCCTTCCAAGGATATCATATATCTTTAAAGTTACATTACTATTTACTGGTAACTGATACCTGATAGTTGTAGAAGGATTAAATGGATTTGGATAGTTTTGAAATAAAATAAAATCAGCAGGAATAAAATTATTTTCTTGTTCAACTTTTGTATAAACATCATTTAAAGAACACGGAGTTCCATAAAGATTTGATGCCCTCCAACTTGCAGCTAAAGAATTATCTAATTGCGGATTGACTAATGCTAAAGTTGGTCCATTACCGTTTGGTAAGGTGCTCCACAAACCACTTGATGAATATGTTACATTATCAATTATGTTTTCTGAATTATCTTTTAATTTAATTTGCTCTCCTGTACTACTTAACCCAAAATCTATGTTTCCAATAATCTTATTTAATTCTGGATGGAGGATTTTAAATTTTGTTGTATCACAACAAACAACTAAATAATCTTTTGCAGCAATTATTGTTTCATCCGGAAAACCAAATTGTTGAGTGCTGTCATTGTCAAATATCTTCCATCCTGTTAAATTTATTTGTTGATCATCGGGATTGTAAAGTTCCACCCAATCTTCTGTATCAAAAACCGGAGATGAATTATAATTGATTTCATTTATCACAACCGAGGTAACACTTAATTGTGCGGGTTCAAATATTGCAGTTAAGGTTGAGTTATCATCAAGAGTAATAAATATTTCCGGTGATGTTGAACTTGAAACTCCCTGCCAATTTACAAAACGATAACCCGGCATTGGTAAAGCTTTTATTCTAACAGGAACATCCTTAAAAAAAACATTTGCTGAACCATTGTTTTTTATTTCAACATTATTTGTAAAAACTTTTCCCCACTCAGGATTATTTCTACCAATGCTTAGCGTACTAGATCCACTTATACTAAACTTAGTATAAAAATGACTTCTTACATTTTCAGCTCTATCAATCGCAAAGTTTCTCATTATATCAATTAGTTCTTGCCAGCTATTGCCAAATGAAATTGATTGCGGCCATCTCATTTTATGTTTTGGAATTTCTGTTGCGATATTCTGGCTCATACTATCAATTACGGAGAGAACATGATTTGTTTCAAAAGTTGTATTCATGTGCGCAGCAAAACGCTGTATAAATTCATTTTTGAACTCAGAATTATCTAACAACTTTCTTAACATTAAAGTTGACCAAGGCGGATTGGGCCAATCAGGTCCGTTTGTTGCTGTTGCTTGTGCCAATGTGTTTGTTGTTGCTAATCCCTGTGCGTTGCCACCAAAAGTAAAATCAAGATCATAAATCATCCATCGCCATTTTGAACCTTCAACTTTTTCGCGCCACAATTTCATATTTGATCCGGGCCAATCACCATTAGCAGAAAATATTTGTGCAATCTGGTAATCGATATATTCATTAATATCTACAATCGATTTTATATAATCATAATTGGGTTGATATGCCATATTTTTTGTTGTAAGAAAATCAATCATATCATTGTATGCATCGGTATCACCATTGTTAGCTTCAGTGCCTTTACTTATTTCTATCAGATCAATATTATCTTTGTTTACGCCGTGATGATAATACACATAACTTTCATTTAGTTTTTCTCTTATGTTATGAATTCCCCAGTAGGCACCATTTATAAATAAAATGGATGGACGATAATCCTGATAATCCAGCTTCATACCTTTTTCTACAAGCGTTTGAACCATTGCATCTCTAAACATCGTTCTCCACCAATCCTGGCCCGAGCTGCGCAAAATAAAATTATCAAACTCATAAACAGGAATATCATTAAACAAACGGTAGTGAAGTTTATCATCACCATATTCTGATCTTAAAAATATCGCTAACGATTTTTCCGGATATAATCTGCTGCATCCACCATTAATTTTTACGCCGGCATTAACTTTAAATGCAAGTGATTTATCAGATTCAAAAAACTCAAGTGATATTGGTCTCTCCCAATCTTGATTCCAGTTTCTTGGTTGATTGCTGCAATTGCCAATTATTCCATTTGTGCCGGCAACATAAATTCCTGAAGTATCACTAAATAAGTTTGCGGGATTTGTAACGATTGAAAATACAGGTAAATCTGTTTCAACATTAATAAAATATGTTCTTGTCTCAGTTTTACTTGGTGTGTAGTTATCTTTAAATGCTTTAACACTTAACACTGATGTTGAATCCATTTGTACTGGTATCGTGTACGTTGTACTGGATGAAATTGGCATTGATCCATCCAGAGTGTATTTAATGGTTACATCAGAAATGCTGTGTGTTAAAGAAACTGAAAAAGATGAATTATAAAATCCACTTTGATACGAAATTGATGGTGCTGAAAGCAGATTGATAATTCCTGATTCTAGATTTGCTGTACCCGGTGTTGTGGAAGAAAAACAAAACCAATTGTTATTTCCATTTGGATATCTGCCTTTAGAAACATCAGTTTGCTGCAAACCAAATGTTAATGTATCAAGCAACTCAAGTGCAGGATTAAACAATCCAAGATTTTCTCCATCAGCACTTAGTTTAAAGTTTGTATGATTTCCTGTATTTGCATCATCTGCCCAAATTACAACGTAACCATTTGGTTGGATAAATAAATCAATTTGAATT
>Ga0138256_10006345_pt1 | contig 12501 bp, 6 predicted proteins | sample KNB2016incub_MG_FD_105486 | JGI IMG/M metagenome (GOLD analysis project Ga0138256, IMG submission 105486) | Active sludge microbial communities from wastewater in Klosterneuburg, Austria - KNB2014incub_MG | ecosystem: Engineered > WWTP > Activated sludge > Unclassified | place: Austria... | reverse complement strand
ATGTTCTTCGATAGTTTTTCTGATCTGATACCGTTTTATCATTAAATCATCTACAGCACCAATTGAATGTCCTAAGCTGATTTCAGTACCATTTGTAAACTCAATATACTCTTGGTCTACATAAATATCTTTAATAAAATAATCGGCATATTGTGGCAACTTTGTTACTTGCAATAAGTCGGTATTTTGTTTAATTTCTTTTGTTTCTCGTTTTGCTTTTCCGTCACGACCTTTAACTTCAATCTCTACTTTTGCAGATATACCATTACGGTTTTGTATTGAAAGTAATTTGATATAAGCACCACTAGAAGCTGCACCATCTACCATAACTGATGCTACTTCAATTTGTTTTACTAATTGTTGATTGTAAGCATCTACAGCATCTAACTTATACATTAGGTTGATTTTCTCTGTATGTGTTGCAGAGTATCTAAAAATAGCTAATGGATTGAGGTTTTTGATGGACTTCTTTTGTAAAGGACTACTCATTGTTGATTGAGGTTCATCTACGATTACAAAAGGTCTTGTATTTTGGAGTAATGAAATAGGTTTGTAGCCTAATTTATCATTATAGTCTAATAATATTCTGTTGGTTTTACTACTGCTTTCATCAATATCTTTAGCAAAAGCTTGAATATTGATTACCATAATTTGCAAGCGATCGTTTATAGCAAAATCTCTCACACTTGACAAATCGGAACTATCATAAACAAAGAAACTTTTTTCGTTATAAATAGCTTCGGGATAAAGTTCGTTGAAGTGTTCTAATGTCATTTGTAACGACTTAAAAACACCTTCTTTGATAGGAATTGATGGTACTACAATAATGAATTTTTTGAACCCATATTGGCGTTGCATTTCCATAATGGTTTTGAGGTACACGTAGGTTTTACCCGTACCCGTTTCCATTTCAATAGAAAAATCAAGGTGGTTTATATCTATTTCACTTGATAATGAAGGACGTAACCCATTTTTAAGTTGTACTTTTTGAGCATTATCAATAATTTGAGCTTCATTGATTTGCAATTTATTAGCATAACCCAACTCATTTTGAGACAAACGTTGTTGTGCATTAATATATTCCGGAGAAAATACAGTAAAGTTAGAAGTACATACTTCTTGTCCTTTGAATATATCTACTATAGCTTCTACACCATCTTGCTGATGTTCTAATCCGCTTACAAACTTTATTTTCATTTTCTACTTGTTCTTTCTTAATCGATTTGAATGTGTGCTTCTTTATCTAGGTTGGACATTGTGTCCAACTTATTGTCCAACTTAGATTAATATTATCCTTAAAGCATCGGTAACTTGGACATTTTATTTTATTTGTAACAACATCAAATCATTATTTTATAAAATAACCTCCCGTTTTTGGAGCACCAATAAACTCAATTAGCCCGTGTTCTCGTAAGATTTTTAAGTAACGTTCTGTACTTGCCACACTCTTGTTTATTTGCTCATTTAACTCACTTGCTTTTTTACCAGGATTTTTAGAAATTAAATGGAACAGTGTTTCTATTTCTAATCGTACTCCCTCATTTACTCCCTCAATATTTAGCTTTACTCCCTCAATATTTATTTTTACTCCCTCATTTGCTCCCTCATTATCTTCTTCAAAACGGTGTTTAATTTCCGGAAAGGTTAATTCTAAGATATTATCTTTATTTTTCCATATAGGTGCTTTAAAACCTTCTGCTTTGCAGTTTCTAATCATACGTAAAGTTCCAGTACCCAACATTTCTATTAACATATTATAGAAACACATTTGAGCAATATCTGGATTTCGTAATATAGAACTGTGTTCTGTTTTTAAATCTCTAACGGTTAATTCTTCAGGTAAACCTCCGTAATTACTTATTACTAATCTATCTGAAAAAACAGCAATGGTTAGGAACGCTTTGGAAACACTATAATCTCTATGAACGATTGCATTTAGTAATCCTTCACGTAATGCTTTTTCAGGATATAGTTTACGTTCTTCTCTATAAATACCATCAATTTTTATGTCTTTACCAATTATATTATCCAAATCGGAAAGAACAGCATCTATATTTTGAAATACGTTTTCTGAATAAATTTTATTTTCTTTAAATGTATCGCCCGGTGTTACTCCTGGATGAACCACAAGCTTAATCCTTGATTGCGGAATAAATTGTGTTGGATTTTTACCAAATAACACTATACAAGCATTGGTAATATTTCCATTTACAATAAGTCCGGTATTGACTAAAAAGCTTTCAGCGTCATTAATTAAGACAGTAGCAGTATATTTTTTATAGGCTTCCATAGCGACTTTGACTTGTTCAAAATCTAAATCATCAATAGTTGCTCCTAAAACGGCTTGTCTTTCCCACCGTTGTTCAGAATATCGTCTTTCATTTAAAATGTTTGAAATAGTAGCATCTTTACTTATTGCAGTTCTTTCGCCGTTTCTAACAAAAATTTTGTTTTTATAATGGTACGGTTTGTTAGCACCTTCCCAAACAGAAATCATAATAAGATTTCTATTTTTATAGGTTTCAATTCTTGAAAATATTGGAGCGATTGGTCTAATCACATCTATTAAAAAAGCTTCTAAACTATTTTTATCGTCTTCACTAAAGTTAGTGTTCGCTAGTGTTTTATCATCATTTACACCAATAAGCAAATCACCACCCTTCGTGTTTATAAATGACGTAATCACTTCGGCAATACTGTTTTTATTAATAGCCGACTTAAATTCAAGTCTTTCTCCTTCATTTTGTTTCAAAAGGTTACTTATGATTAGATTATCTTCCATTTTCGTCAGTATTTAAAAGGTTGTTGATGAAGTTAAAATCTAAAAACTGTGATTGAATGTAGATTAATGCCTCACTTGTTTCAAAGAATTCTTGAGCCCAGTTGCCATTTCTTAATTCTAAATCAGTTTCATAGTGTTTGATTACGTGATTGTATAAGTCAATTGCTTTTTGGTCTATAAATCTATTGTAGTTGAGTTCATTTCTAATATCGAGATCCTTTTCGTTTTTATTTACAACGATTTGATCTATAATATCAGCAGCAAAAGTAACATCACGGTGAATAAAAAACCATCTTGGTTTATTGTCACCAATAGCTGTTTTTATCTCCTCGAAAGTGATGTTTTTTGAATTGATATTACCAGTTCCATAATAAGGACGAACAATGCCCATAAACCAATCTGTTTCTTGTGCGGCTTGAACACAATTTTCTATGTTTGATAATTGAGGATTTACTTTTATTGAACCATAAAACGAATTGAGTACATTGAAATTCTTGTTATTAATATCGTTTACAATTTTAGACAACTGGTCTTCAAACCCATAAACAGTTGAAGCCACCATCAGTTTTAATTTTTCCTTTATGGCTTGGTAAAAAATTGTATTTTCAAATTTATTGATTAAATCATCCAGTCGGTAAAAAACATTAGGAGCGTGATATCCAATATCGGTGGGTTTTTGATTTAAAATTTCTTTGTAAATATCTAAAGTTCTTACATCAAAAAAGTATTTATTCTTGGATTGGATTTTATTTTTTGCATTGAGAAATACATCATTAAGCAAGTTTCTAGTAAAGGTAACATCACGATGCACTGAATACCAATACGGCATATTTAATGCCATTGCCGTTTTTATCTCTTCGAGGTAAATGTTGTCAACATTGATGTTCAGTTTTTCTAGTTTTGGGTTGATTAGTCCTAAAAACAAGTCACATTTTTTTAATTCTTCTAAATGCTTCTCTAAATCAAAATTATTAGCTGCCTTTACAATGCGTTCATTAGAATAGATAATTTGATAGTTTTTGGATAAAATAGCATCAAGATGCCCTAAATCATTTTCAGATAAAGAGGTTGCACTTAACCATATTTTTAATTTCTTTTTTGCCATCAAATTATTACTTATATACTATTAACCTCTTCTATACCAAAGCGTTTCAAGATTTGCATTGCGTTGGTTTTGTCTTTGTCTGACTGGAAGCCCGTGTCTTTGAAGATTACTCTACAAATTACTGGGTTGAGTTCTTGTTTCCAAGCACCGATGCCTTCTGAAACCGCTGGTGTGATGGCATTGGACAAACAAATAAACAACGTGCCTTGACCTATACTAAACACTTTTTGTCCTTCGATGTTTTTTTCTTGAATGGCAACGGTTAAATCTAAACCGTATTTTAATAGAATTTCAAACAAGATGTCTTCTTCGGTTCTATCGGTTTTGATGTTGTTTGCAAATGCATCTAACTGTTCTGAAAGGTTATCGGGATTGCCATCCCAAGCTTGAATGTTACTGCTGTCTAACTTGAAGGCTTTGAAACCAATATCTAGTTTATCAATAACCTCTTTATTGTCTTTGTAATCGTTTTTAATTTTTTCTCCCGCTCTGCGTATGCGTTCTTTAGTGATTTCTGCAATTGTTTTATAACCGGCTTTAAATGCTTCACTTTTTTCAGCAGTTGGTTCTGGTAATTGAACTGTTACAAATCTTGTTGTAAATCTCTTTTTTTCAGATGAAATTTCCATAACTGAATGAGCTGTTGAACCTGAACCACCAAAAAAATCTAAAATTATATCATTTTCTTCTCGTGCTGATAATTCAATAATTTTTTTCATTAATTCAACTGGTTTTGGACTATCAAAAAAATCACCTTCCATTAAATCTTTCAATCGTCCAGTTGCTGTCGAAGTATATAAATTATCATCCCACCAAGTAGTTGTTGTTCTTCTTGTATTTTCAGCATCTTTTAAATAGTACTTTTGTTGTAGGTTTTTTTCTGTTTTCACAACTAACCCTTGCTCAAACATCTGTGTCATTCGCTCTTTTGAAAACCTCCAATATCCAGTAATACCCTCAAATTCATAATAAGGATTACCTTTTTTTGCCCCTCCTGGTCCATCAACAGGTACAAGTTTGTATTTTCCGTTATCATCTTCTTTATCAAAACCATCTAGTAGTGGTTCTAAACCAAACTCTTTACGATTATTAAATATTGCTCTTTCGTTTTTTGCATAAAACAAAATATGATTATGGTTAGAAGAAATGATTTTATCATTTGAAACAGATGCTCTTGATTTGTGACATATATTAGCTATAAAGTTATCTTCTCCGAAAACTTCATCACACAATTTCCTTAAATTATGTACTTCATTATCATCAATTGAAATAAAAATTACACCATCATCTTTCATAATATTCCTAGCCAAACGCAACCTTGGGTACATCATATTCAGCCAATTGCTATGGTAGCGACCATCGCTTTCGGTATTGGTGCTTATTTTTTTGCCTTCTTCGTCGGTTTGTCCAGTTATGCTCAAGTAGTTTCCTAAATTATCTGCATAGTTGTCTTTGTACACAAAATCATTTCCTGTATTGTAAGGTGGATCTATGTATATCATTTTTATTTTATTGGCATAGCTTTTTTGCATCAACTTCAATACTTCGAGGTTGTCGCCTTCTATAAAAATGTTGTTGGAAGTGTCCCAATCTTTACTGTCTTTTTTGTTTGGTCGTAGCGTTGCCGTTGTTGGCTTGTTGGCTTCTAGTCGTGCTTGGTTTTTACCAGCCCAAGTAAAACGGTAGTATTCTTCTTTTTCTTCTACGGTTTCGCCCAACAAGGCTTTTAACTCATTGATATCGATATTGCCTTCTTTTACAGTTGTTGGAAACAATTGTTTTAAGGTTTGTATGTTGTCTGCCACAATGTTGGCAGAGGTGAGTGAGTTAATTTTTTCCATTATTTACTTTTTCCAAATTTGTAATGCAATTGCTTCTAAATCTTCGGCTCGCGTGTTTATGGTTGCTTCGTTCCATTCATCCAATGCTGTGTATTGCGTAGTAAGCGGCAAAGCTGAATATTGTTGCAGCACCGTTCGTTTGTTAGACCAAGCACTGTTTCGCAATTTGCTATTAAGATTTTTTGTAATAATTGTTAGGTTTCCAAAGGTGTGTAACTTGAAAAAACGAAAGTTTTTTTCGTCTTGCGTATCTAAAGCATTCCAGTTTTCTTCCCATTTTTTAGGCATCATATGTTCTACCGAGAAGCTATTGGCACTAAGAACTGTAACATCATTAAGTACTGTTTTTACTTGGTACAATGCAATGATGTATAATGTTTCTTTTGCGTGTTGGTTGCTCAGAATTGAATTAGCAAACGCGTGTTTTACATCTATATCTTCTGGAAAACGATTGGTATCTTCGGTATAACCCAGTAAGGTTGTTTGCAATGCACCAAAAATGGTAGGTTCTTTTGTGTCCTTGATGCTTTTGATAATAGAAATAAATAGATTGTTGTAATTTTTAGTAGTCAATCTGCAAATATTTCTTCTTACCAAATAGCTTTCTAATATTTCTAAACATTGTACTCTTTCGGTTTCATCGGCTACACTTTTGTATAGATATAGTACCAATGGGAATATAGTAGTAATGTTTAGGTTTTCGATTACGTGAAAGAAACGTTTTTCTTTGTCATCAAATTTCAAATTATTTAATTCTGTACCTGATGGGAAAGTAGCATAGATTTCGGCATAGGATTTTAATCCTTCCAATAATGTTTTTTTATCTTGAAATGTTTTACCTGATAACCAATTTTTATAATCTTTGAATAGATGCTCTAATGAAATGTCTTTTTGTGTTTCTATCAATAAATAACAATACAATAAAACATCGATGTTTTCGCGATAGACACGTCCGGCTGTTTTTTTAGTATTCCAGAATTTTATAGTTTCTTCATCGCTTTCAAACACATCTTCCCAATAATTTTTGTATAAATCCTGTGATTGTTTGTCATTGAATAAGTGGTTTTTTAACAATTCAGAAGTAGTTAGTTTTACTCCTAATGAATTGATGGTATCAAAGATTTCCTGCTCATCATCAAACGCATCCAAAACCATACTAATGGCTGGAAACTTATGTAGAATAATGTTGTTGTAATTGAGTAAATCATCGTTAGTAAGTCCAGAAAATTTACCTAAAAAGTAACGATAGGTATCCAGAATATTACTTTTATTTTCAGGGTCTGTAAACACTGTGTTTTTATCAGAATTCATTACTTTATCGAAATACACACTATCAATACGGTTGTGCACAATACGATAGTGCTTTTTACCATAAGCATCTTTAAAAAACAAGGAATTGTTGATGTTGTCGAACAAAAAGTTAGCATTGGGTTGGTTTAAATCTACATTATTCGCCAATGCTTTAAGCAATAATGAAAAAGTAGTCATACGTTGTTGTCCGTCCACCAAATCATATTTAGCCGCCATTTGAGAACTTGCCGTGCTGTTTTTGGTTATTATGGTTCCAATGAAATGCTCTTTTAACGGATTGGATTTATTGGCTTTAGCCGTTTCAATTACATCTTCATATAGATTTTCGCAATCTTCATTTTGCCATACAAAAGGACGTTGAAAAAAAGGAATAACGTATTGGTTTGTTCCCGTATTTAGTAAGTTTAATAAGTGTACTTTTTGTATGTTCATTATTGGTTTAGTTTAGCTGTAATACTTTCTATTCTTTTTCGGTTGTGATTTATTTGTGCATTCCATTTGACCATTTCAGCCACTTGCGTTTCCTTTTTGGCATTGTTTTCTAATGTGCTGTTTTGCTGTTTTAAAGCTTCTATTTGCTCTAATAGTAAGACATTTTCTTTGCTTTGCTCTATTGGTCTAGCGACAAAAGTACCGTTTATTTGTGCGGTTTGCAAACCGATAACAGACTGAATAAAATGGTTGTAATAGTGCCTTAAATCGAGTTTATTGGCTTTGTCAAATGCTAGATTTTCTAGAAATTGTTGTTGTTTTTGGCTGTTTGTATCAATGCTAATTGTTTCGGTTGTATATTCCTTTTCAATTACTCGTTTGGTTGCATCGTTGTTGTTTATTCGTTTTTCGGCAACGTTAAAAAGTAGTTTTGTATCGTCATAAACCATCAAAATCATTGGGTTTGGAATGTATTTTTGAATGAGTTGTGCAATTTTATCTTTTTGCTTGTCGAATTGTTCGTTTGTGGTTTGTACTGCTAAAATGATTATTTCCTCATAGCTTGAAGCTGCTTCTGTAAAAGAAGGAATGTTTGCCGTTTCTTGATTAACCAATGCAAAGACTTCCATTTGCTGTATGATTGAGAAATCCTCCAAGAGTTTTTTCTCGGAAAGTGTAATCTCAAAATTACGCTTAAAGAACGTTTTAGGAAGTTTTTGATTTACCCAACAATTGGCAGGTAATTTTAGTGTTTTATGTACTAACTCCTTTATCATAAACTACTTGATGATTAAATAAGAAATTAATTCATAAGGTGCATCGATGCTTTTGTTTGACAATCTACTAATACCTGGTAATGCTAATGAATTTAAACCCATTTCGGTACTTGCTCCTTTGCAATGCTGCAATGCAACTTCTAGTAGTTCTTTATAGCCTTCCATATAGCGACCACTTTTGGTTTGTTGATTGAATTCGGCAACTAAATGAGGTAACACTTCGGTATGACCTAAGCATAATTTTTTGTAATAATCTAAACCTCTTTTTGGGTTGGCACTTGGAATGAAAACTGTTCCTTCGGTTGTGATGTAACACAAGGTAAACGGATAAATGATATTGTTGCTTAACTTGTCGCTATCCATAGCTGATTGCGTGTCTTTTAAACAAAAGATTATGCCTTTGTTTCCACCTTCAATATTGTTTTCGGTTAGTGCAAAAATACCTTTTGGCGTGAGTTGAAATGCTTCTCTTTCAGCTGGTGATAATCTGTCGGCATCAATTTTAAAGTCATTGAATGTTAAATCGGTTATTGAAATTCCGCCTTCTATATCTTCTAAATCTAAAACTTGACTTTGCAATTGTTTGAGCTGTTTTCTACGATATTCTAAATCTTGATTCTGATGTGCCTTTTCGTCAATAATATTATCATCACCCGTAGCTGAAGTATCAAGCAATTGCATTCGACCTTTTACACGACCAATTAAATCGATATAACTATCTAACGCTAAGTTAGGAAAGAAGTTTACCAATTGAATTTTATCGTTGATTGAACCAATACGATCAATACGCCCAAAACGTTGAATGATACGCACTGGGTTCCAATGTATGTCATAGTTTACCAAATAATCACAGTCTTGCAGGTTTTGTCCTTCGGAAATACAATCGGTACAAAATAGTATGTCTATTTGGTTTTTTTCGTCAGGAAAAATGGCATTTCGCTTTTTAGATAATGGCGAAAAATGAATTAATATCGAGTTCAAATCCAAACGACAATTAGGCATATTGGATTTATTGACATCGCCACCAGTAACTAAAGCCGTATATAAATGATGTTCTTCTTGTAACCAACTTGCTAAATGTTCGTGCAAATACAAAACCGTATCGGCAAAAGCAGAAAATACAATTACTTTTTTGTTGCCTTCGTTAATTGGATTGTTGAGTTTTTCGAGAATTAAACTTTTAAGGTCTTCCATTTTGGCATCGCGAGACGCATCAACCACATTAGACATTGCTAGTAGTTCTTCTAAACGCTTCTTATCATCTTCGATGTATTCTTTGAATTTAACTAGGTCTAAATCTTGTAACAAGACTTTTACTTTGCCACCAATGATTAAATCTTCTAATCGATCATCATCAAATTCTACTTCGTTAATATCAAAATCAGTATCAAAATACTCGTTTTGAGGTATGGTTTTAATTTTATCTGAAAGGTATTCCACCTGGTTTAACAAAGAAGTTAATGTTAAACGAAACGAATGGATTGAACTTTCTAAACGTTTTAAAAGATTAACCCGCATTAAGTGTATCAAACTATCCTCACGTTCTACTTGCCTGAAAACTGAACCTGTAGAAGTAATGTAATCGTACTTTTCTTCGTAACTTTTTTTCTTATCGTCACGGACAAAATAAAGTGGCGAATAGAATTTTAGGTTTAAAGCATTTAGTAAATTATTGACAACATCCATTTGCGGAAAAGCTTTTCCGGTATCAAAATCGGAATATTTGGCAATGGGTTTTAAACGTTCCGGAAACTTACCAATATCGGTAATGTCATAATATTTTTCAATGTGCTTTCTGGAACGAGCAATAGTTAGTAAATCTAAAATTTTGAAGTAATCGCCATTAAGTGTGGTTACTAAACTATCACGGTTTGTGTTTTCGTTATGGTTGTCTTTTAGCCAAGCATTAAACTTTTGTTGTGCTTTGCGAAGTGTTTGGTCAATACTTGAAATTCCAAATTCGCTTAACGCCGTATCGTTTTGTTCTGTTATAAAGGCGATTTGGTTTTTTATATCGTTCATTCTTGTATTTACTGGAGTTGCCGATAACATTAAAACTTTGGTTTTTACACCAGTTTTAATAATATCACGCATTAACCTTTGGTAACGAGAAACGGTATTTTTGCGAGGATCATTGTTTCTAAAATTATGACTTTCATCAATGACTACTAAATCATAATTACCCCAATTGATGGTTTCTAAATTGATTAAGCCAGAAGTTCCTTTTTCACGAGATAAGTCGGTATGATTTAGCACGTCAAAGTTCATTCTATCTTTAGCCAAAATATTTCTAACATCTGATATCAAACTATAGATAAGCCAGTTTTCCCGAAGCTTTTTAGGACATAATACTAAAATTCTATCATTGCGTAAATTATAGTATTTCATTACTGCCAACGCTTCGAATGTTTTACCTAAACCTACACTATCGGCAATGATACAGCCACCAAAGGTTTCAATTTTGTCAATAGCTCCAAGCACTGCATCTTTTTGAAAATTGAATAACATTTTCCAAACTTCTGTTTCTTTAAACCCAGTTCGACTTAATCGTTGTTCGGAAATTTCATCAATAGTTTTGTTTTGAAAAATATTATGAAGTGTGAATTTATATAATTGTTCCGGTGCATACTGCTGGGCAGACTTAGTAACACTTTTTAGAATTATTTCTTTTAAATCTCTTTTGCTACTGTTCCAAACATTATTGAAAATGGAAAGGTATTGATTGTTTGCATCTTCGAATGAGTTTATAAATATGGGCTGCTCTGTACTCATTATTCCCAATGAAATTAGGTTTAAATCGTGAGGAACCAGCATAAAGTAATTTGTTACCCCATTAGTTTCGGATAATATAAATTTTTGACCACCAACACTTCCTTCTCTAATCTCTACTTTGTCTTTGATTAACTGATAGACTTTATCTGCTTTGAACTTTTGAGTAAGATTATGATAGGATTTAATTTCTTTTTCATCATAGGAAAACCGAAGGTCTTTTTCAACGTCTGAATTGTCTATTAAAATCTTAATAGCGGAAAGATTATCCAATTTTTCTATTAATTCAAATACTGAAGGAATGGAGAAATAATTAGTAGCAATATAAATTGATGAATTTTGATTTAATGCTAATTTCAATTCGTCAATCAAAAGTACATCTTGATTATTAATTATTTTCATACGACAGTTTTGGTCTTTACTTAGAATTAGATTGCTTTTTATTTTTAAGAAATAATAACTTCTTGAGGAATAAATATAATCTTACAAGAGCGTTTTGCTTTGAAATTAAAAATAAAAGGGTAAATATATAAAAAAGCAACTAAAAGAAAAAGAAAGCAAATGAAAAGGATAGGCAGGATAACCAAAAAATGAATAAAACATTTTTTATTTTATTCATAGAAATAAAAACAGATTTAAGTGGCTGTTTGAGTGCAAAGTAGTCGTCAGGGTTTACCGCTTTGCTTTAGAATTGTTTAAAGTAATCCGAAAATAAATTACAGAAAAAATAAAAAATGTTTGTGGTGAAATTTGGTTATCCTGCCTATCCATCACATTCAATAAAAAAAGGTGCAAAATGCACCCTTTTTTGAAAGTTAATAATTTGAAGTACTTTAGTCAACTTCAAGCTCTTTGTTTTTGTTGTCGACTTCTTCATAGGTTAATTCTTTGACTGCGTACACATAGCCAGTTTTCTTGCTGATTTTTATGAAATTATGTTTCTTTAATGCCTTTCCTAGTTTGTTGATAGTACCATCATTCAAGTTTAATTTTGTTCTGTCGGCTATTTTGGCAGCTATTTGAGAAGCGTTTAAAAATAGCGTTGCTTCTTCTTTTGGACAAGGTTCGAACCAGGTTAAGAGTAATTCTTCTTCTGGGCTGTGTAGCTGGTATTGTTCATTATTGGCTGTGATCTTTTTGATTTCTTCTTGGTCGAACCAGTATCTAAAATCACTTTTGAAAAGAAACAATGCTTGTGAAAACGCCATATTAATATCAACATTATGCTGGTATTGTATGCCTTCCAATTCAAAACAAAGAAACCTTCTGCTTCCTGTACTGTCGTTCAAGAACTGTGCTGTATTGACACTACCGGCAAATGATGCCCTTCTCGGCATTGTTTCGTTGTTGTGTCCGTAGGCTTTTCTCATTCTGATTTGGGTTTTTGTGATGATCTCTTTTAAGCTGCCAATTTCGGAACGGTTTAAGTTTTCTAATTCGTCCAAATTAATCAACATACATTCTGAAAGTTGGACCAACGTATCT
>Ga0138256_10006344_pt1 | contig 12502 bp, 9 predicted proteins | sample KNB2016incub_MG_FD_105486 | JGI IMG/M metagenome (GOLD analysis project Ga0138256, IMG submission 105486) | Active sludge microbial communities from wastewater in Klosterneuburg, Austria - KNB2014incub_MG | ecosystem: Engineered > WWTP > Activated sludge > Unclassified | place: Austria... | reverse complement strand
TTAAGTCGTTCGGTACAAATCATTCAAATAACGAATCGTATTGCTGAAATTTTACCTTTTATTGATAAAACCTATCAATTACAAAATGGTGATTTATTAGAATTCAATGTGTTTAATACTTCAAAAATAAAAGACTCTTTAACGTTTGTTGAAGCTTTACCAAAACCATACCGACCCATTTCAGAAAACATAAACCCGTTACTTAAATTTAATAAGGTTTCGGTAACGTATAATGACCGACCCATTTTAAATAACATTTCTTGGGAAATTAAACGTGGCGAATTTTGGCAACTCATTGGTGCCAACGGTTCAGGTAAAAGTACGATACTGAGCATGATTTATGGCGATAATCCGAAAGCTTTCGGGCAAGATATTACCTTATTTGGCGTTAAAAAAGGGAGTGGGGAAAGTGTTTGGGATATTAAAAGGAAGATTGGTTATTTTTCTTCGGAAATGTTACGTGGTTTTAAACGTTTGGATGCGGTTGGAAATATGATAGTTTCTGGTTTTTTCGATTCCGTAGGCTTGTATAAAGAACCAACCAACGAGCAAATTAAAATCACCGAACAGTGGTTGCATGTCTTGCAACTATTTGATTTAAGAAAGCAACCTTTTTTATCATTATCAAAAGGGCATCAACGTTTGGTACTTATTGCCAGAGCCATGGTAAAGCAGCCGCCTTTACTTATTTTAGATGAACCTACTAATGGTTTGGATGATTTTGATGCCAAATTATTTACAGAGCTCATCAATAAAATAGCAACCGAAACTGATACCGCTATTTTATATGTTTCCCACCGAAAAGAAGCTGGTTTAAACCCAAATTTTATATATGAATTGGTAGCCGACAAAGCAGGTTCCTTTGGTAAACAAGAAACCGTTTAACAAGATATTTTACAAAATAAATAACTAAACATTATCCGAAAATTGTTTTTCTCCCACGTTTCTATAAATTAATCATGCTACCTATTAAACCTCCCCGAAACATTGCCATCTAAAATCCCCATAACTTCGGCAACGTTAGCATAATTTACATCGCCTTCGTAAGTGTGTTTTAAGGCACAAGCGGCACTTGCAAATTCCATCGATTTGAGGTCGTCAAACTGTTGCAATCCGTAAATCAATCCAGCAGCAAAGGCATCACCTGTACCAATTCTGTCAATAATATGCGTAATTTCAAAATCGTTTGTTTCCCTAAATTCTTTACCGTTCCACATGCGTGCTCGTATTTTATGCCATGAGGCATTTATGGGCGTTCTTATTTTATCAAAAACCTTTTCTATGGACGGGAAATGTTTGATTAATTCTTTACTGGCTTCAATAAAATCATCGTTTGAATAACTGTAATTGGTATCCAATACTTCATTAATTTCATTAACGCCACCAATATAAATAGTTGAGTAGTTTAATAAATCGGACAAAACATCTTTAGCCTTTTCACCATAATTCCATAAACCTTTTCGGTAGGTTGGGTCGGCAGAAACGGGAATACCATTTTTTTTAGCAATAATTAGTCCTTTCTTTAAAGTTTCGTAACCGCCTTTGCACAACCCTGGTGTAATACCAGTCCAATGTATCCATTTGCCTTTTGAAAGGATTTTTTCCCAATCAACCATGTCGGGTTGGATATCTGAAAATGATGAATGTGTTCTATTATATGAAATAGAACTTGGGCGCATTACCGCACCAACTTCTAAAAAATAAACACCTAAAGGTTTGGCAGAACGCACAATTGCCGATGTGCTAACACCAAATTTTTGAATGTATGAAATGGCGGTATCACCAACAAAATCGTTTGATACGCAGCTAATATGTTTTACATTTTCACCAAAATTAGCAATAGAGATGCCCACATTAACTTCGGTGCCACCAAAATAGAATTCCAATAAATTAGCTTGCATGAATTTTTTGTTTCCTTCTGGCGATAAACGCATTAAAACTTCTCCAAAGGTTATGATTTGTTTCATAGTAAGTGTTTGTTTTTAATGGTAAATTATTCTGAATACACTCTATTTTCCTGTTCATTAACTCGAATAAACGTGGTACGTTTTGTAAGTTCTTTTAAGCGTTGTGCGCCAACATAAGTACAGGTGCTTCGTAAACCACCTAAAATATCTTGTAAAGTGTTTTCAACATCACCTTTGTATGGCACTTCAACGGTTTTACCTTCGCTGGCTCGATATTCGGCAACACCTCCTACATGTTTTTTCATGGCTGTTGAAGAACTCATTCCATAAAATTTCCGATAGGGTTTGCCATTTTTTTCAATAATATCGCCACCACTTTCGGTATGGCCTGCAAGCATACCTCCAAGCATCACAAAATCGGCGCCCGCACCAAAAGCCTTGGCAATATCGCCTGGTATTGCGCAACCGCCATCGCTAATTATTTGTCCGCCCAAACCATGCGCCGCATCCGCACATTCTATAATAGCGGAAAGTTGTGGATAACCAACACCTGTTTTTATACGCGTAGTACAAACCGAACCCGGACCAATGCCTACTTTAATAATATCAGCACCCGAAAGCAAAAGCTCTTCAACCATTTCACCAGTAACGACATTGCCTGCGATAATAACTTTATCCGGATAACGGTCGCGCGTGCGTTTAACAAAGTTTGCAAAATGTTCAGAATAGCCATTTGCGACATCAATACAGATGAACTTTAAATAGGAATTGTACTTAAATATTTCTGCCAATTGTTCTGAATCTTTTTTGCTGATGCCCGTACTTACAGCTATATAATTTTCAATAGCGTCAGGTCTGTTTGTTGAAAATGCATTCCAATCTCCAATCGAATAATGCTTGTGTATTGCAGTAAACAGTTTCTTTTCAGCTAAAGCACGCGCCATTTCAAACGTACCAACCGTATCCATATTTGCTGCCATAATTGGAATGCCTGTCCATGAAAACGGACTGTGCAAAAACTTAAAATCGCGTTCTAAGTTAACTTCCGCTCTGCTTTTTAAGGTTGAGCGTTTGGGACGAATCATCACATCTTTAAACCCTAATTTTATATCGTATTCTATGCGCATGCGTTATTAATTTATCGTTACTTTGTAGGTGTGTTTTTTATATGATAAAGTTATAAAAACAAAATACATTATTTAGATTAATTACTTTATTTATAAATTTGCTTGTTAAAAACCCGCATCAAATACATGAGATTTTATCCACAGTTTCTAAAATCTATCAAAACCAAAAAGCTATTATCCGCCATTATTTTAGCTTCTATACTTATTATACTGCTGTTGGGTTATTTTTTCCTTAAACAGAAAATTAGCCATAACGGTATTATCATATTTTTGTTTGCTTTTGCTATTGTCCAAATTTTGGTATTGCAATATTTCTTCAAAAACCAATTAAAGAACGATGTTGTAAAAACGCATTTAAGGAATAGGATAGAAGAGTTGAAGCTAAATTTAGAGGAAGCCAATAAACTAGTTGATTACAAATCGGTTTATTTGGGAAACATGAGTTATGAAATCCGTACACCGCTTAATACCGTAATCGGGATGCTGAACATGTTAAAACAAACCGAATTGGATGCCGACCAAAACGCACAAGTTGAAATTGCGGAATATTCTTCACAACATTTATTGCAACTTGTTAATATGGTTACCAATAATACGGATGTTGAAACGGGCGATGTGATTTTAAACTTTTTGGCAATAGATTTAAAAGCAGATTTATCACATCTATTTAAGGTTTTTGAGTACCAAGCTTGGGAAAAAGGATTGCAATTTGAATATCGGTTTTTGGAGAATGAAAAGCTAAAATACTCCCTTTTGGGCGACTCAGCACGCATCCAACAAGTGCTGATAAATTTGATAAACAACGCTATTAAGTTTACAAATACAGGGAAAATTTCTATAATTGTTGATCAAACCGTTAGTATTGATGACGACCAAATGGTTACATTTTATGTTAAGGATACGGGTATTGGCTTGCGTCCGCACGAAGTGAAACAAATTTTTGATGAATCGAAAAATAGTGAAACTACATCTTTGGTTAAAGATTTTAGAGGTGGCGGTATGGGTCTTTCTATATCACATCAACTGGTAAAATTGATGGGTGGTGAGCTGAAATTAGAAAGTAAAGAAAATGAAGGTTCTACTTTTTATTTCACATTGCAACTAAAGAAAACCTTAAATATAAAAGCTGAAAAAGTTAATTTAAAGCCCGTTTTGTTTGATAAGTTTAACGTTTTGGTAGCTGAAGATAATAGAATGAACCAAAAGGTAATTAAATTTTTATTGGAACAACAAGGCGCCGATTGTACGTTTGCAAAAAACGGTTTGGAAGCAGTTGAATTATATAAAATTCTGGATTTCGATATGATTTTTATGGATATTTATATGCCAGATATGGATGGTTACCAAGCTACAAAAGCCATTAAGGAAACCGATAAATATGCTTTGTTAAACACACCAATTATCGCCGTTTCGGCAAGTGCTTTTGAAGAAGATATTGAAACAGCAAAACGTGCCGGGATAAACGACTTTCTAGCAAAACCCATTGAAGTTTCCAAACTCAAAGAGTTATTGATAAATTATTCAAAAAAGAATATTTAGAATAGGTATTTGTTTATAAATCAATATGTTTGTAATTATTACTTAGCGTAATAATTTAACTAAATTATTCCTTAATAGCAATCACGCTAATTTCAACATTTACATTTTTTGGTAAACGCGCTACTTGTACTGTTTCCCGTGCTGGTGCAATGGCTTCGTCAAAATAACTTCCGTAAACTTCGTTTATTTTTGCAAAATCATCCATGTTACTTATAAAAATAGACGTTTTTACAATATTTTCAAAAGTCATGTTAGCAGCTTCTAAAACAGCTTTCAAATTACGCATTACTTGTGTAGTTTCCACTGTAATATTTTCTAAAACAAGTTCATTAGTTTCAGGATTAATGGCAATTTGTCCAGAAGTGTATAACGTATTTCCGCTTAGAATAGCTTGGTTATAAGGACCAATTGGAGCCGGAGCATTTGGTGTATTGATGATTTTTTTCATAAAACTAGTTTTGTTGCCACGAATACACGAATAATTGATTGCTTGAATTCGTGGTTATTTGATAATTTTCTTAAACCTTAAACCTTAAACCTTAAACCTTAAAGCTGTAAATCTGGTTGGTTTCGTTTCTCGTATTTTAAATCTTTTAAGATGCTTGATTTTATACCAATAAAGAAATTCCATGAACTTCTTTCACTAAAAGGTACCCAGCTAAAATTCATACGCCAACTCATTAAATCGCGCTCAAAACGTAATTGGGTATAAGTGAAGCCTGCATTTTTTAAATCGTATCCTGAAGAAGCGCCAATAGACCATTTTTCAGATAATTTAATATCGCCCGAAAACATTAGGGAATGTGAAGATATTTCATTTTCACGCCTATTATTCGAATAATTTAAGGCATAAGCAACGCGTAAATTCCATGGAATACTACTGTGGTAAAACGCACTTGGTGTTTCTTCTTCTGTATCTTCTTCTTTATCCGTGTTCATTTGATCGTTTGCAAAGTCTTCTGAAACTCCAAACAAATCATCATCACGTCCGCCACTACGTACATTTTCCTCAATACCTTTTTTATTCTTATCCTTATCACCACCTTTTTTACTAGATAAAGACCAACTGGTGGTTAAGTTGGCACTAGTTAGTCTAAAAAGGCTTCCACCGTTATCAACATTGAATTTACCTATGCGGTTATTGTTGTTATCTAGCGCATACGGATCCAACGTAGCACCAAAATTTATACTCATTTGATTATTAAAAATTTGTGTACCACCACTCATTTTAACAGGACTCCATTGTAGCGAATCACTTGCGAAATTATAGGAAGTGCTAAAATTCAAATTGTTTAATAAAATAATTTTTTTGGCTTCGGTAGCCGTAGTATCTTTATCACGTACTTTGGCTTCAATATTATTAGAAACCGAAATTCCCATAGAACTAGAAAATGCATTACCCGGCGTGCCAAAAATACCTTGTTCAAAACGCGTGTATTCCACTTCGTTTCTAGTAGCACCATCAGCACTTACAACTTCATAGCTATCGTAATACTTATCAAAAGCAGGATTGATGTTGTAACTTATAGAAGGGCGAATGATGTGTCGGATAGCCTTTATTTTCGTGTCTTTACCATCTTTTTCAAAGTTGAACATACCATAAATAGTAGTTCCTAAGCTGGTGCTGAAGTTGTAGGTTCTAAAGGCATCAAAACCTTTTACATCTTCAGTTAATGTTTTTTGTGTTGTGGCATCGTACGATTTTTTTACTGTGTTAAATGTCCAAACCTCATTAAAACTACTGTTGGCACTTAAGCTAAAATATTTGAATAGTTTAAAATTGGTGCTTAACGGGATGCTATGTTGAAAACCAGCTTTGGCATCATCAAACATTTCTTTTTTGAAGAAAAGAGAGTCGGTAGTATTGATTCTATTTTCGCCTCGTACACTATATTGTAAATTTATATTTTGAATGATGCCTTTTTTTGAACCTGTTTTGGAAGCAAAAGGGTAAATTCTGCCTAAACTTCCTTGAAACGTTGGCAGCGTCATATTTATTTGTTGCGTATTCGTGTTTTGTGAATGCGTTGCTGTTAAACTGATATTCGCTTCTGGTACGGTTTGAAATGTTTTTGAATAAGATACCGATGAAGACAAGGTATTATTTAAAAAAGCACCCGAATTTATTTGGTTTACCGAATTTCGATAATACTTACTACTACCTAAGTTTACCGATGCCGAAAAGCGCGAGTTTGGGTTCGATTTCCCATCCTGACTGTGCGACCAACGTAAATTGTAAATGGTTGATTTTGAATAATCGGGAAAACCACGCTCGCTATTAATTAAGCTTTCATACCTAAAACCAAAATTACCTCTAAATTTATAGCGTTTGGCATACGTGCTTTCGGTACGTAAACCATAACTGCCATTGGTGTAGTAATCACCCAATATTGCCATATCTACATTGTCGCTAATGGCAAGGTAATAACCACCGTTTTGTAAAAAGTAACCACGATCGTTTTGTTCACCAAAACTAGGAATTAAAATACCTGAGGTTTGTTTTTCAGACTGTGGAAAGAAACTAAATGGCAACCAAACGGGGGTTGGTATATCATAAATATATAAACCTGCCGCGCCTGTTACTATCTTTTTTCCGGGAACAATTTTGGCTTTTAGTAGTCTGATATAATATTCTGGATCATCAATGTTTTCAGCAGTCGTATATTTGGCATTTTTCAAAAAATAAACCGAATCATTTTCTTTTTTTGTTAAGGAAGCTATAATTGTACCATCGCCTTGTTCCGATTTAGAATTGTAAATAAGTGCTTTTTTACTTTTAGTATTAAAAAGAATGGAATCGGGTTCAACCACATTACTACCTTGAGTAAACACGGGTTTTTGTGTGTAACCACCAATAGAATCGGTAATGCCTTTTGCATAAACGGTGTTTTTGGTGTAATCAATGGTAATGTCGCCTGCAGCAATATTCATGTCGCCATAATCAATCGTTGCTTCATTATGCAAATAAAGTTTGTGCTCTTTTTGATTGAATTTGGTATAATCGGTAGCGTGGTATTTTACCGTGTGCTCTAAAAGCTCCTTTTTGGGTTTGATGGAATCTTTTAAAGTTGAATCTTTTGCTTTTTCTGAAATCTGCGGAACAAGTAAACTGTCGGCTCTCACAACAATACTGTCTTTAACGCTTTTGCTAATAGCAGCATTTGGGGTGTCTTGTGCGAAGCTTACCGTGTTAATAAACACTGTAAAACTTAATGCAAAAAGTATTTTAAAGTTGTTTGTGTGCAACGCTTTTAAATGTATTTTTGTAAAAGTATGGCTCGATTTTTGAAAAGCCAAAATTACATATATTTTTCTGTGATTAATTTATTATTCAATTAAAATTTTAAATTAAACTTGGGCACAATGGTAACACATAATAAACCAAGTTTTTTAATCGTTAAGATTTTTAAAATGTATTATTTTTTTTAAAATGATTCAAAATAATGATTAATAGCCGATTGTATATAAAACCCATTTAAACACTATGATTTATTCCATGAAAACGAACAGCCTATCACTTTTCGTATTATTTATATTCGCATTAACATTTTCTTCATTTGCAAAAACCAACAAATCCAATATGGATCATAAATTTGTTGTGGTTTTAGATGCTGGCCATGGCGGACACGATCCAGGAAACATGGGAGGTGGTTATAAAGAAAAAGAAATTTCACTAAAAATTGTATTGGAAATAGGCAAGCAACTTGAAAAAAACCCAAATATTAAAGTAGTGTACACACGCGAAACGGACGTGTTTGTCGATTTATTTGTACGCGGTCAAATTGCCAATAAAGCAAAAGCAGATTTGTTTGTATCGGTTCACTGTAATTCGCACCGTTCAGATGCGCACGGAACAGAAACTTTTGTTTTAGGAACACACCGAAACCAAACAAATTTTGAAGTGGCTAAAAAGGAAAATTCGGTAATTTTTCTTGAAAGTGATTATAAAAGCAAATATGGCGGTTTCGACCCTAATTCACCAGAATCCGTAATGAGTATTTTGATTAGCCAAGAAGAATATTTGGATCAAAGCATCATGCTGGCAAGTTTAATACAAAACAGGTTTACTAATAAGTTAAAGCGAACCAATCGCGGTGTAAAACAAGCCGGATTTATCGTTTTGCATCAAACCGTTATGCCAAGTGTTTTGGTAGAAGTTGGCTTTTTAACCTATAAAGAAGAAGGTGCTTACTTAAATTCTTCTAACGGACAAATGCAAATGGCGACTTCTATTACAAGTGCTATTTTGGAATACAAACATAATTTAGATGGCAATGTGGGTGATTTTCAGTATGAAGATTCAACAGCTTCTTTACCAGAGGCCAATACAAAGTTACCTGAAATTCCAGAAGTAAAACCTATTGTGAATAATTCAAATGAAACCATATTATATAAAGTACAAATTGCAGCAACTTCAAAAGCTATAGAGCCGAAACCAAATAATTTTAAAGGTTTGCGAAATATTACAAGAGAAAAAGAAGGAGGCATGTACAAATATTTTTACGGCAACACTTCTACTTATGATACTATAAAAAAGCTTGAAGAAGAAGCTATGAAAAAAGGCTATAAAACCAGTTTTATTGTCGCTTTTAAGGATGGGAAAAAAATAAGCCTTACCGAAGCCTTAAAAACAACAGCCAATTAAGAGGGTTCTTTTTAAATTTATTTTAAATTTGTACATCTAAAACAGTTATTTTGAAAATATCAAAAGAAGTTAAAACAGGCATATTAGTAGTATCGGGTATCTTACTTTTTATTTTTGGGTTCAATTACCTAAAAGGAATAAACCTATTGGAACCAACAAATGTTTTTTACACAGAGTTCGATTACAATGCCTTGGATAAATCTTCACAAGTTACCGTTATGGGTAATTCTGTAGGTAAAATACAGGATATTGTTTATAATTATGAAACAGGAAAAACTAAGGTGTCTTTTACCGTAAGTGAACAATTAAAATTTTCCAAAAATAGTACCATTAAAATGTATGAAACCGGATTGATGGGCGGGAATGCTTTAGCTATTCTTGTAAGCAACGAAGGCGAACAGGCAAAACCTGGCGATTTTTTAAAATCGGAAGTTGAATTTGGATTGATAACAAACCTTTCCAAAAACTTTTCTGGCGTTACTGATAATTTAGGTTCCACTTTAAAATCAACAGATTCTTTAATGGTTAGTTTGAATAGACTAGTAACTGATAATTCCGCTGAAGGATTAAAGCAAACCATTGCAGAATTAAATACCACTTTAAAATCCTTTAAAAACACCTCAAACGCTGTTAATAGTGTGATTTTAAAAAATGATAAAAATATTGCAGAAGTTTTAGAAAACTTTAAAACGACTAGCAAAGATTTATCGGTTTTAATTACCCAATTAAAAGATGCCAATATGGGTGAAACCGTGGCTTCGCTACACAAAACACTCGATAATTTAAATGCAGTGCTTGCGGCTGTTGAGCGCGGTGAAGGCTCTGTTGGAAAACTGCTAAAAGACGATGCCGTTTATAAAAACTTAGAAGGTGCTACTATACAATTAGAACAACTTTTGGAGGATATGAAGTTGAACCCAAAACGCTATGTGCATTTTTCTTTATTCGGAAAAAAAGCAAAGCAATACGATGCTGAGGGGAATGAAATTAAAAATAAGGGCTAACTAAATCCAGCATGAATTACCTTTTCAACTTTCTTTTTATAAGTATCCTAATTGTCGGTATTGGGTATTTTACTAAAAACGTAAAAAAACTTATTCGTAATATAAAGTTAGGACAGCCCGTTAACGTTACTGATAATAAATCCGAACGTTGGAAAAACATGGCGATGATTGCCTTAGGGCAAAGTAAAATGGTGCGTCGGCCCATCGCAGGGATTTTACACGTTATTGTTTATTTAGGTTTTATCATCATCAATATTGAGGTTTTAGAAATCATCATTGATGGTGTTTTTGGCACCCATAGAATTGGATTAACCGTTTTACCAACATCTGTTTACGGGTTTTTAATTGGTAGTTTTGAAGTGTTAGCCGTTTTAGTTTTCGTAACGGTTATCATCTTTTGGATACGAAGAAATAGTATAAAATTAGCACGTTTCTGGAAAAGTGAAATGACCAGTTGGCCAAAAAATGATGCCAATTACATTTTATATTTTGAAATGATTCTAATGTCTTTGTTTTTAATTATGAACGCTACTGATGTTCACTTTCAAAGCATCAATTCTGGAAATATAATCAGTCAGTATATAACCTCTTGGTTTAGTGTGTTGCCAGAAACGACGCTTCATATTATTGAACGAAGCGCATGGTGGTTGCACATTACGGGTATTTTAGTGTTTTTAAATTACCTGTATTTTTCAAAACACCTTCATATATTATTAGCGTTTCCCAACACCTATTACGGAAAAATTGCCCCAAAAGGACAGCTTAACAATTTAGCATCCGTTACCAAAGAAGTGAAATTGATGATGGATCCTAGTGTGGATCCATTTGCAGCACAACCCGAAGGAGCACAACATGATGTGCCAGCAAAATTCGGTGCTAGCGACGTGCAAGATTTAAGTTGGGTGCAACTTTTAAATGCCTATAGTTGTACCGAATGCGGACGTTGTACCAGCGAATGTCCCGCAAATTTAACGGGCAAAAAATTATCACCTCGTAAAATTATGATGGATACCCGCGACCGTTTAGAGGAAGTCGGTAAAAACATCGATACCAATAAAGGCACCTTTAAAGACGATGGCAAACAGTTATTAGGCGATTATATTACCGCTGAAGAACTTTGGGCCTGTACCACCTGTAATGCCTGCGTTGAAGCCTGCCCTATAAGCATCGATCCGTTGTCAATCATCATCGAAATGCGTCGTTATTTAGTTATGGAACAAAGTGCAGCACCAGTAGAGCTTAATAATATGATGACCAATATCGAAAACAATGGTGCACCATGGCCGTACAACCAAATGGATCGATTAAACTGGAAAAACGAATAGTAAAATAATTTGGGCGTTACCCGAAAAGGGTCGGGCTTTCGGCAGTCGCTGCCCAAAAAAGGGCGAGCTCCAACAATGCCTCAATCCCTAACGCAAACAGAATAACAACAAAAAAGCATGCTATGAGTGAATTACTTAATGTGCCAACTATGGCAGACTGTATGGCAGAAGGTAGGCAACCAGAAGTTTTATTCTGGGTTGGTTCCGCCGGAAGCTATGATGATCGCGCCAAAAAAATAACCAAAGCGTTTGTAAAAATCCTCAACAAAGCAAATGTCGATTTTGCAGTTTTAGGAACCGAAGAAAGCTCAACGGGCGATGTTGCCAAACGCGCAGGGAATGAATTTTTGTTTCAAATGCAAGCATTAGCAAACATAGAACTATTGAACGCTTACCAAATAAAACATATTGTTACGGCGTGTCCGCATTCATATAACACCTTAAAAAATGAATACCCAGAACTTGGTGGTCATTATATGGTGCAGCATCACACACAATTTATTGCCAATTTAATAGAAAGCAATCGCTTAACCATTGAAGAAAATTCAAATTTCAAAGGAAAGTGCGTTACATTCCACGATCCGTGTTATTTGGGTCGCGCAAACAATGAGTACGATGCTCCAAGATCATTACTGAAAAAATTAGGCGTAGAATTAGTTGAAATGAAACGCAACCGTAAAACGGCGTTATGTTGTGGTGCAGGCGGCGCACAAATGTTTAAAGAACCAGAAAAAGGTGATAAAGACATTAACGTATTACGTACCGAAGACGCAATACAAACAGAAGCAACAATTATTGCAACAGGCTGCCCATTTTGCAACACCATGATGACGGATGGTGTAAAAGCCAAAGAAAAAGAAGCTTCCATTCAAATATTTGATATTGCAGAGTTAATTGCAAATTCACAAAATTTATAAATTCTGTATTCAGAATTCAAAAATCGTAAATCAAAAAT
>Ga0138256_10006343_pt1 | contig 12503 bp, 13 predicted proteins | sample KNB2016incub_MG_FD_105486 | JGI IMG/M metagenome (GOLD analysis project Ga0138256, IMG submission 105486) | Active sludge microbial communities from wastewater in Klosterneuburg, Austria - KNB2014incub_MG | ecosystem: Engineered > WWTP > Activated sludge > Unclassified | place: Austria... | reverse complement strand
GAATTGGACGCAAAAAGCTGAAAAATTTCCGATTATATCAACCCTGTGGTTATGATTCTTCCCCCTGGTAGTAATACTGGGGGGTTCTTTTTTATATCAAATCCTTTACTACATTGTTAATAAACCATAATTTCAATATTTTTGTAAGCGTGACTTAGGCGTGATAGTTAGGATATAATTTCTGTAAATTATTTGTTTGAGGTTTTCAAGTTAGCTAAAATAAAAGACTTAAGTCAAGGCGCGTTGGTGTAATTGGTTAACACGCCGCCCTCTCAAGGCGGAGAGTACGGGTTCGATCCCCGTACGCGCTACACGAAGCAGTTCTTTTGGTTTGCCAAACGCAAATATATTATCATTTACTTCAAAGGGTTCCATTATTTTTGCAGGGACTTTAAATAATGGTATTTATATTTCAACAACCAGCGGATTGACATGGACTCAATCAACAACCGGAGCAAAAATAAATTCTTTAACTGCTAACACAAATACAGTTTTTGCTGCAATCTCCTCCAAAACACCGCCAAATGTTTCAGGTTCAATAAAAAAATCAACCAATGACGGTGCTTCGTGGTCAACTTCCAATTTCAGCAGCCTGATGGTAAACTCAATAGCAGCTAACGGAAATACAATTTTTTGCGGGGACATACAACCAGGGTGTTTATATATCAACTGATAACGGTTTAAACTGGAATCAATCACCATTAAACAACCAATATGTTATTTCAATTACTGTATCTGGCGGCAATATTTTTGTGGGAACAAATTCAAATGGATTGTTCCATTCAAGCAACAACGGCGCAAACTGGGTGCAATCGTCATTAACTACTCAAAAAGTTAGCTCTTTAACTGCCGGGGGCAGCAGTATTATTGCAGGTACAAATACAGGTGTTTACATATCTAATGATTATGGTATAAGCTGGACACAAAGAAATGAAGGCATGGGAGATGCTTTTGTGAATGCTGTTTTTATATTCAATAACTATATACTTGCGGGCACAAACAGGGTTTACAGCAGACTGCTTTCAGAAGTTATCGGTATCGGATAAATCTCCAATGTTATCCCTTCATTTTACATGCTTTCGCAGAATTATCCCAACCTTTTTAATCCAATAACAATAATAAATTTTTCCATTCCAAAAGCGGATTTTTCGGGTATTAAGATATACGATGTAAAAGGCGCCTTAAAACAGTCCTTTGAATATGGTTATCTGAAAGCAGGAGAATACAGAACTGAATTTGACGGCACAAAATTATCCAGCGGTGTTTATTTTTATTAATTATAATCAGGTAACTTTATCCAAACTAAAAAAATGATTTTATTAAAATAAATTACAGCTTTTATCCGGGCAGAGCTACTAAGATAAGGCTCTGCCCTGAAAAAAATTATTTAACCAGTGTCATTTTCTTCACAGAAGTAAATTCACCTGCGGTGATTTTGTAAAAGTACGTTCCGCTTGAAAGCTGTGATGCATCAAAATCTACCTTATATGTTCCGGCACTGTAATTTCCGTTCACAAGCTCTGCAGCTATTTTTCCCATTATATCATACACAACAAGCTTTACAAACCCTGATTTTGGAATACTGAAATTGATATTGGTTACAGGGTTAAATGGATTTGGATAGTTTTGCTCCAGAGAAAACCCGTTTGGTATTTCAGAGCTTATGTTTTCTATCCCCACAAAGTTACCGGTAGGATTGCGTTTGTAGTATATTTCATCATGACCGTGTCGGCTATCAGTCCATACAACATGTACAGAAGACCCTGCTGCTGATACAGATGGAAATCGTGATTCAGCCTGTTCATTTGTTAACCGTACATCATTTTCCCAGCTTGTACCACTATTAGTAGAGCGTTTATAATATATTTCAAAATTGTTATGCCTGTAGTCATACCATACTACATGCAGGATAGGACTTTGATTTGAAACAGAAGGATAGAATTGATCACTAGAGTTATTTGTCAGGCGGGTATCTGCACCCCAACTTGTTCCTCCGTTTGATGAGCTTTTGTGATATATTTCGTTATTGCCGTCACGTGTATCGTGCCATACTACGCTTACATTCATACCTGCAACCGAAATACTGGGAGACTCTGTAGTTCCCGGGTCATTCGTCAGGCGGGTATCAGGACCCCAACTTGCACCGCCATCGGTTGACCGTTTGTAGTATATTTCAAAGCCGGAACCATTCCTGCCTTCCTTCCACACTACATGAACATAATTACCAGAAGAAGTTACTGAGGGTACTATGGAATATGAAATATCCGATGTTAATCTTGTTTCAGCCCCCCATGTTGCACCGCTATTAGTTGAGCGTTTGTAGTATATTTCATCGTTGCCGTCACGGTTATCATACCATACAACATGAACAAGCGAACCGGAAACAGAAACTGAGGGACGGTATGAATCAAAACTGTTATTGGACAACCTGATTTCTGAAAGCCAGTTTGCACCTCCATTAGTAGAACGCCTGTAATAGATTTCAGGATTTCCCTGATAAGTATCATACCAAACTACATGAGCATTTGATCCGTTGACAGCTATACAAGGATTGTAAGAAATCCCCTCATAATTATTTGTTAACCTGTTTTCGTCCTGCCAATTTACTCCGCCGTTTGTTGAAATTCTGAAGTAAATATCTTTTGACCCGGTTCTTAAATCTGTCCAAACAATATAAACATTTGGACCCGATGATGCTACAGACCACGCGTTATTAGGAGAGGTAAAACTATTTGCTGACCAATTTCTTATACGTACATCCGGCTGCCATTGAGAATAAGCTGTTCCTGAAAAAAAGACGCAGATAAAGAATGTTAGTATTATAAATTTTTTATTCACAGTTATTTTATTTATGTTATTTAATATCTAAAATTTTAATTAAAAGTTAACCGGCGGAGTTTTTTATTCAGCCCTCTGCCGGAGTTAACTATTTTACCAATGTCATTTTCTTTACAGATGAAAACTCACCTGCAGTAATTTTATAGAAATATGTTCCGGTGGAAAGCTGTGATGCGTCAAAATCTACCTTATATGTTCCTGCGCTGTAATTTCCGTTCACAAGCTCTGCGGCTATTTTTCCCATCATATCATACACAACAAGCTTTACATGCCCTGATTTAGGAATACTGAAATTGATATTGGTAGCCGGGTTAAACGGGTTTGGATAGTTTTGCTCCAGAGAAAATCCGTTTGGTATTTCAGAGCTTATATTCTCTATCCCCACGAAGTTACCGTTAGGATTGCGTTTGTAGTATATTTCAGGATTACCATCACGCTGCTCAGTCCAAACTACATGCACTGAAGTACCTGAAGTTGATACTGTAGCAAGGTTTGAAATTGATATATTATTAGTTAATCTTACATCAGTTTCCCAGCTTGTGCCGCCGTTTGTAGAACGTTTGTAGTAAATCTCCGGATTAGTTCCATCTCTATAGTCATACCACACCACATGTAAAAGCGAACTTGAAGCTGAAATAGAAGGACACCATGAATCGGCAGAATTATTAGTCAGCCTCACGTCGGGTCCCCAGTTTGTGCCTCCATTTTGTGATCGTTTGTAATAAATCTCATTGTTCCCATCACGCTTATCATACCATACTAAATTCACATTAACGCCTGAAACTGATATACTGGCATTTCCGGTAATACCGGGGTCATTTGTCAGGCGTGTATCTGCACCAAAACTTGCTCCTCCATTAGTCGAACGCTTATAGTAAATTTCATGTCCGTAACCACTGCGTCCATCGCACCATGATATATGTACATCATTACCGGCTGCTGAAACAGACGGTTCCAATGATAAGGTAGGGTCATTTGTTAATCTTGTTTCTGAGCCCCAGTTTGCTCCGCCATTAGTTGAGCGAATGTAGTACACTTCGTTATTTCCGTCACGCTGATCCATCCAAACTACATGTACAAGTGAACCGGTAGAAAATACAGACGGGTCATAAGAATTATCCATGTTGTTTGAAAGCCGTATTTCTGCTGCCCAATCCGCTCCGCCATTAGTTGAGCGTCTGTAGTAGATTTCAGGATTTCCCTGATGATTATCAAACCATACAACATGTACTGATGAACCGGAAGCAGATACACTGGGATCGGATGAATTTCCAGAGTTATTTGTAAACCTTCTTTCCGGCTGCCAGTTTACACCTCCGTTTGTTGATTGTCTGTAATATATCTCATAATTTCCATGACGCAGATCACTCCACAACAAATGCACATTAGAACCCGATGACGCAACGCACCAGGCATTATTATGCGCTGTGGTGTAAGAAGAACTGGTGTTATTGGTAATTCGTACATCCGGCTGCCATTGTGAATAAGCTGTTCCCGCAAAAATGAGGCAGATAAAGAACGTTAATAGTGTTAATGAATTTTTCATTATATATTTGTTTAATTATTAAATTTAGAATTAGTATTTTATATCAGATTTTTTTTCAATTTCTTTGCTCCAGCCGCTTTGCCCGTTTCCGTTAATAGCTGCAACCCTGAATGCATATTTTCTGCTGGGTTTTAACCCGGTAACCGTACAGCATGATTCTGTAACAATATCTACATATTTCCAGCATTTTTTGCTGTTTTTTGGGGATTTTTGTATTATATATTTTGATGCTCCGTTAACAGAATCCCACTGAAGATTAATTTCACCTGTATCATCGCCTTTTGTTGCATAAACTTCGGTTGGAGGATGTAATTTTGAATATTTCATTTCTTTAATTGCTGTTATTTCTTTGTTTCGATACAAACTTAACTGTATTAAACAAGGCAAGTAAAGTAAACTTTTATTTGAAAGTTGAAATCTAGAAAATGGTAAAGAAATGTAATCCCTTAATTTTTTACCTTAAATAGCGTATTTTTGAGGAAACTAAGCTATGTTTAGATTAAAAATTTACATTCAGGAATATTAATCAGGAAAGTTGAAAAAAAATGAGAAGTATAAGATAAAATGTTGAATTTATATACAAAAAATCGTGTTTTTAAGTTTTAAAAGTTTAAAAATAATAGTATTTTTGCCTTTATTATGCAAAAGCTTACATTAATCAATACACTAAAATCATTCAGTCCAAAGGAAATTAGGGAATTTGGAGAGTTTGTCCATTCACCTTTCTTCAACAAAAATCAGGCTGCAATGAAGCTGTACGACAATATAAAAAAGTATTACCCTGACTTTACATCAAATAAATTGAACAAAGAAACAGCTTACAGAGAGTCATTCGGCAAGACTGAATTCAGTGAAAGCTTTATGAAAACGATAGTTCATATTCTTACAGAGCTAAGCGAGAAATTCCTTTTTCAGATGAACCTGAACAAAAAGCCGTCACTCGAAAAACTAATGATATGCGATGAGCTTAATAAAAGAAAGCTTGAAAAACAGTTATTCAAACTGCTTAAAGAAACAGAAAAAGAAATAGAAATAACAAAAAAAGATAATGAAAGCAAACATCATTACTACATGTATCTGTTTAATACTATTAAACTTGAGTATACTGCATGGACACACTTTAAAAATAAAAATCTGCTTGACCATAAAAAAGAAGAACTGCAGGGAATAATAGACTCGCTATCTCATTATTATCTGGAGAAACTTCTCTCTGTTCACAGAGCTGTAGTTGGCTGGAGAAAATCTCACCCACTTGAATTCCAAGACAATCTTGGAGAGAATATAATAGAGTTTTTGAAGAATAATGAGAACGACTATATAAAAAACCCTAATTTAGGAATTCATCTGTTTGAATTACTGCTTTTGAAAGAAGGAGAAGCCGATTACTTTTATAAACTGAAGGATATGCTTTTTTCGGAGATTGATAAAATTGAACATGATAAAAAATGGTCACTTATCACAATATTGCAGCAATTTGTTACAGATAAAGCCACAAGGGGGGAAAAAGAATTTCTTGAACACAAATTTGAGATTTACAAGCTTGCCATTGAAAAAAATTTTTACAAGCTTAAATCTCATTTATATTTTGACCCGCTGCTGTTTGGGAATATTGCCCATACGGCAATAGCACTTAAAGATTTTGAATGGGCTGAAAACTTTATAAGCAAATATGAACATGAGCTGCCTCCGGATAATAATGGAGTTGTGCTTACTTATACAACTGCCAGGCTTGAATTTGCAAAGGGTGAATTTAAAAAGTCACTTGATTTATTAAATTCAATAAAGTCTATCGTTCACACCCCGTATAAAATAATTATACGCAATTTAATGCTAATGTTATATTATGAGCTTTCTTATTTTGAGCAGGCGGAATACCTGGTTGAATCATGTAAAAAATTTATAAATTCAAGCAAAGAAAGTATCTCGGAAGATAGATTAAAAAGACAGCAAAATTTTTATAAATATTATACTAAACTGCTTCATTTCACCTTTAATGATAAAAAAGGACTTGAGAATATGATAGCTGAACTTAACAGCGGTATTATTCTTATAGAACGTAAATGGCTGCTTAAAAAAGCAGAAAAACTTTTACTAAATACTGATAATTAAATATTGAATAAGACTTTTATTAAAGATGCAGGCTGTAAAAGCAATGTGTTTTAAACTTTAAAATTACAATAAAGAAAGTTCTATCATAAATTTACAAGCTTCTGATCGCATTCATCATAATCGCAGCAGGTATGGCAAACGCGCTTCATTGCGTGGAAATCAGTCAATTCAACCTCTGGTGATAAATACCCTGCTTTTACAGGTTCATTTCTAAGCAGGTCAGTACTGAGATATTTTTTATTGCTGTCAGGAAATACTGTAGCAACAACAGATTCATCCCCCAGCTCATTTTGAGCAATCAATGCCCCTATAAAATTAGCCCCTGAAGAGATTCCAACAGCCAAACCAAGCTGCGCGGAAAGTTTCTGAGCCATGATTATAGCATCACCATCATGAACGGGAATCACAGAATCAGTTTTATTAAGCTCCATGATTGCCGGAATAAACTCATCGGATATACCCTGTATCCTGTGTGAACCTACTTTGTGTCCGGTAGTTAATGTAGGCGATTCAGCGGGCTCTATAGGATGGATCTTAATATTTGGATTATATTCTTTGAAACGCCTTCCAACTCCCATAATAGTTCCGCCGGTACCTACACCCGCACAAAATGCATCGGGAGTAAGTGAACGGAATTTTAACTGCCACCAGATCTCAGGAGCTGTATTATTATAATGTGCTTCACAATTTGCCTGATTGGAAAACTGGCATGGCAAAAAAACATTTTCATTTTCTTTTGCCAACTCTTCTGTAAGCATTATACTTCCCAAAAATCCCCCCTGCTCTCTTGTAACCGGATTTATCTTTGCTCCCATTGATGAAATAAGGTCAACACGCTCCCTGCTCATCCAGTCTGGCATAAAGATTGAAACAGGATGTCCTAAAGCCCTGCCAATAGCAGAAAATGATATACCGGTATTTCCGCTGGTAGCTTCCACAATCATATCTCCCGGCTTAATGTTCTTATTTTCATAAGCCCTTTCCAATATATGTAAAGCCATACGATCCTTAATACTGCCTGTCATGTTCAGGTTTTCTGATTTGGCATAGATCTTCCGCTGTTTACCTTTATAAGTGAACTTGATTTCAAGTAAAGGTGTATTTCCTATAAGGTGTCTTAATCCTTTGAATTTTTTGGGCAATGCTTTTGTTACAATATCAGCAGTTTTTTCCATATGATAAATGTTTATAATTCTATAAGTTACAATATAAAATTAAATAAATATTAATAATATCTAAATTTTTAAAACCAACTTAAATAAAAGAAGAGCCTCAAATACAGGCTCTTTTTTCGCTTAATCGGATCAAAATTATTTCAGTTTTGCACTGTATAAAATTGTTTCCATTGTTGCATTGTTCTTATCAAAATTTGCAGTTGGTGTGAAAACATAAAGCACATAATTGCCTTTGCCTCCATTTTCAATAGCACTCATAACATACATCATCATATCGGTACCGTCAATATTGCCTCTTGCTGCAGTAATGTAACCTTCCATATTGCCTTCTGTGTAAGCAAAAGCTTCCCCGTCTGGTTCAAAATCAAAGTCAGCAAGTGCAAGTCCCAATAATTCATCTGAAGTTATCTGGTCATTTGAAAAGATCACAAATGTAAGTCCCACTGACTTATCTTCGCTCATTGCGGTAAATTTCGTTTCTGTGTCTGATGAAATTGTCCAGTTTGAAGGCGCGCTGAAAGTGAATTTACCGTCTTTTGAAACGAGCGCAGTCCACTCAGCAGGAACCTCTGCTTTGAGTTCCTTTTTAGGAGCATCTGATTTCTTGAATTCTTTTTTCTTCTTATCGCCTTCCTTTTTATCAGTTGTCTGGGTTTTAGTATCAGTTTTTGTATCAGTTTTCGTATCAGTTTTTGTATCTTTTTTGTCACCACATCCTGAAGTTACAAAAGCAAACATGATCAAAAAAAACAAAAGTGAAGAAAAATTGAGTTTTTTCATAAAACCTTTCTATTGTTTAGAGAATTTATGCAATATAATTGTAAATGCTATGTAAACCAAATAATTATAAATCATTTTAATTTCACATGCATAAAAAAAACACTTTCTCAAAGAAAGTGTTTTAGGAAAACAAAAATTAATTGTTCAAAATATTTCAGGCAGGAACTGCAGTGTTATTCTGCATTTGCTCCTCCTGAGCTCTTCTTTCAGCTTCTATTCTTTGAAGCCTCATTGAATCAGTCTTGTATTTCTTATTAAAGAATCCCAATGCGTAATTCCTGAAAATATACCACCAGAAACTTCTTTCCTTCAGTGAGTCATCAATCAAGTGTTCAACTTTTTTATGTTCTGCGGGCACCTGGCTCCAGTGCAGACCCGCAGTTTCATGATGTACGGTGTGCAATCCATTATTGAATAAAAGGAAATTCAGGAAACCTGTAAAATTCCTTGAATGGTTCCATTTTGATTCTTCGTTTGCATGCACATGCTGAACGTAATTGAATATCAACACGCTGAATAACGATATCTGCTGAGGAATTATTACAAAGTATAATGCTTTTTTCCAGTCAATGAACAATGCAGCCGCAATCCACAGAACCAAAACTACATATTGCGCAATAGAAAGCAGAAATCGCTTTTTGTTAGTGTTGTACTGCTGTTTCAGGTAATCTCTGATAGCCTTCTGCTGATAAAATCCGCTAATAGTAGGGTAAGTAAGTAATGTTAAAAAATTATTCTTTTCGCTGAACCTGTATGTAATTGTATAGTCACCAAGACGATTATTCATTTTGTGGTGATTTTTGTTATGCGTCGGGATCCATGCAAAGACAGGGAAACCATAAAACACTGTTAGCCACCAATCCTGGAGAGTATTCAAAAAATCAGATTTCCAGATTCTTACATGGTTGTGATTATGCGTTATGACCGCAACGGAAACTGAAAGAAAACAATAAACGATGTAAGTAGCCGGATGTACACCAATTTCTGTCCACTGTAAAACAAACAGGGCTGAAGTTAAAAACATGTAAATCAGAGTTTTTATATCTGCTTTGTATCTTAGCATAACATTTTAATTATTTTATGAAAAAAGCGGGCAAGAAAACATAAATCTCAAGATTAACGTGGATGGATTTGGTATTATATTAATTTTCAGAATACTTTGCTCCGATGACTTAATTGTGTAAGTTATGGTTTTGCATGTATAATTTCAAGTTACAAAATCAACATCACATACAATTGTGCAATATTTAGGAATTAATGCGCAAAAAAATCAGGATTGCATACTGCCTTTTTTAAGTTTCTGCTTTCAACAGCTAAGAAAAAGCACTCAAGTGTTTATTTTGAGTAATGGTCTGCTTATTGATACTTTCCAAATAGGCCGCATATATTATGATTACTTTAACAACATAATTCAAATACAAATTTCATTTTAGCAACTGTAGTTAAGACATACCCAAGCGAATTATTTTGCTACTGTAAGAAAATTCTTCATTTTATATAGCTGTTTTTCCTAACATATACAGGTTAATTTATATCAAACATTCTATACTTGATTTGAGTTAATACATCATTATATTTGAAAACAATCAAATTTTCAGGGGAAAGATCATGAAGTGTATTAGCTTCTTTTTGATATTTTTTATTTTTGCTCTACTTTATGCAGGATGTGATTCTGCTACTGACAGTAAACCAGTAAGTAATGCTCCGCCGGTACTTTTAAAGCCTTACGATAATGATACAAATGTATCAATTAATACAACATTTGAATGGACAGGAACTGCAGATGTTATATGGCTTGATATTAATCCGTCATTTTCAAATCCACAATCGTTTTCAGTTACGGGAAATTCATACACGGTAACTGATCCTTTGAGTATATTCGGAAATTATTATTGGAAAGCCGGCAGAACGATTGGCGGGACAGTTTATTGGTCTGAGAACTACTTCCATTTTGTTACAGGGGGAAGTTAGAACCATTTAAAAGCCGACTTTAAAAGCATAGGTTATTACTTATGCTTTTTTTTTGTCATAAAGACATATGATATTCATATCAGGGTGTTTTTAACCAGTATTTTTTTCACTTTTTTAGCCTAAACCATTATATAATTTTGTATTGAAACGAAATCTCTCAAATACAGAGTTGAAAGCTACCCAAGGATTCCTATGATAACAGGCAGAAAAAAAGATGAATCAAGAAAGGAGTTGAATTATGTATTTTCTCTTTATATTGTTAATCCTGATTACAGCGATTACTATTCATTCGGTCTCTCAATTCAAAAAGAAAGCTGAATTAACAGGTGAAGCAAATCTTTCTATAACAGCAAAAAATATTCTTCCGGCATCCAGAACATGTAAATATTGCTCTTTTATTACATTTGCGGGTATGTTTATAACAGGTATGATCATGCTTGTGGAAGGTACAGGCGGAGACTGGACTTTACTGCAAATGAGTGAAGTACAATGGAAGAATTTGCATCTTACGCTTACTGTTATATTCATTTTGTTTTTCGGGCTGCATCTTTATACTCACAGCTATTGGTTGAAAAACATATTTACGAAAAGAAATGCTCCTGTTAAGAAATAGGTTTTAGCTTCATGTATTTTATTCTTCCGCATTAAGCAAAAAATGTTTTTCATTTTTGATTTTGTTTGTTTAATTATTCGTCAGCTAAGTGCATCTTATATAGATGCACTTTTATTATACAAAAAAAGCGCTTTGAAACAAAGCGCTTTTTAAGTCATAATTTATACCCGACTATGGTTGATTCGGGAAAGCTACTGTATCCGATATTGCCTTATATAGGTCCTTTATCTGGGAGAGAGTAATATCATATGCACCTGTCATTGATGATCCAAGCTGACCATATTTTACCTTATGCTGAACTTCAAACGGTTTTGTCCTGGTAAATTTTCCAACCGTCATACCTTCAACCAATATAGCAGTACCATCTGCGCCATGACAGGAAGAACAATTTGCAGAATAGTAATTTGCTCCATTAGCAGCATCCCCATCTTTGCCAATGTTAAAACAACTCTCAGAGCCGGTTGGATAAATACCCGTGTAACTTGCATCATATATTTCTGAAACATCAAATGCTCCTTCTTTCAGGAACTTGACCAAGTCCCACATTTGCGCGGAAGTCAAGATCTGACTATAACCAGGCATTTTGTGAGCTGAGCCGTTAGAATCTGAAGGTGTGTATGCAATAAAATCAAAAGTAATATCTCTTCTGTTTGTTGTTGAATTCATCAAGTTGAATAATTCCCGGGGCGATTTATTTTGGACAATTGCATTTAAGTTCATTCCTGCAACATTTGGCCTGTTAGGGTTTGGTCCCCTGCCTATGTAACTTCCAAATCTTCCCAAGTTGTCCCATCCGTGACACTGCTTACATCTGAAAAAATCAGGTCTTGTATTGAATAAGGCTAGATTGTTATCATTTTGCTTAAATCCGGTTTCTGCGCTCCAAAACTTATCAAACATCATACCACCCCTTGCTGCACTTATTACATCATATGGAAGAGGCTCTGTAACTTTAGTCACAGAATCCTCTTCTCACCTGTTACGTAGAATTAGACGCAAAATAAATGTAAATGAACTGAGCGCCCTGAACATATATTTAAATAAATTGGATTTGCAATAATATCAAAATTATCAGAATCCTTAAAACATTCAAATGATATGAAACATATAGCTCTATGACAGTTATCCGCAGCAGATCATGCCATAAAATCCAGGTTAATAAAAAGGCTCCCTGAAATTTTCGGGAGCCCCTGCAAATAATGCAATTTACTTCTTGCGGACAAAATATTCTACAGATCTATGACGCGATCTTTTTGAACATTACTTTGCCGCTTTCCTGATTGGTAACAACGTTGGGCATAAGTTTATCCCAATTTGTCATAACTACATTATCAGTATTTCTCATCATAGCAAACAGCCTGTCGCCTTTTTTGTATTTTTCGAACATATTATCCTTGCCGTATTTATCAAATATGAACTCTATATCCATACCGGTTGCATTAACTTTAGCTTCAAGCCTTGTCATGGTCTG
>Ga0138256_10006342_pt1 | contig 12503 bp, 7 predicted proteins | sample KNB2016incub_MG_FD_105486 | JGI IMG/M metagenome (GOLD analysis project Ga0138256, IMG submission 105486) | Active sludge microbial communities from wastewater in Klosterneuburg, Austria - KNB2014incub_MG | ecosystem: Engineered > WWTP > Activated sludge > Unclassified | place: Austria... | reverse complement strand
GCCAAACCTACGAACAGTTCGTGTGGGATCCTCGGTATGTTGATGCGCCCATCACTCGCTATCGCAACGAGAAGATCGGCACTAACGATGGCTCGCTTGATCCTACGTTTGACGGTGATGGCAGGGTGACGACTGATTTCGGTGCTACCGATCAAGGAAGGAGAGTCGTCACTCAACCCGACGGAAAGGTGATCGTCGCAGGGTACACGGGAACGACGGCTAACTTCGCTATTGCACGATACAACCTCAATGGTTCGCTCGACACCAGTTTCGATTACGATGGAAAGGTAACAACTGATTTCGGCGGTAATGACCTCGCGTACGCCTTGACATTGCAGAGCGATGGTAAAATTGTGGTGGTAGGCGGTTCTGGAACAAACTCCGTCGTCGCGCGATACAACACGGACGGCTCGCTCGACACCAGCTTCGATTACGATGGCAAAGTGTCGTTGGACGTTTCAGGTGGCGCGTATGTCGAACGCTTCTACGATGTGGTGATCGACCCCAACGGGAAGATCGTGTTGGGTGGACACATCGATACCATGACTTCGGCTACGGTCGTGCGCCTCAATAGTAACGGTTCTCTTGACACAAGCTTCGATTCAGATGGAAAGATCAATGTTGATCCAGCGTCGGGTTTAATCACAGTGCGCGGGATAGCAGTCGATTCTTCAGGAAAAATTCTGTTGACCGGAGGCGGAACTGGAAGCAGCTTCGCGATCGCTCGATTGACCAGTACCGGTGCCTTCGACACGACTTTCGACAGCGACGGTGTGGCAACTACCACCCTTGGCTCTGCTGGGCAGGCAAGATCTGTAGTTGTGCAGTCCGATGGAAAGATCGTTCTCGCTGGTGTAGCCACTATTCCAGCGACTTCGACCCTGGGAATGGCCTTGACACGCTTTAACACAGATGGATCGCTGGACACGGGCTTCGGCACGAGCGGCCATGCGTATTATGACGTAGCTTCATCCACCGAGACAGGAGAATACGTTATCATTGATTCGTTGGAACGCATTCTCGTAACGGGCGCTAAAGGTAATGACATCATTGTGGCGCGGTTCACGAAGAACGGCACGATCGATACGACCTTCGGTACCAGCGGCGTGGTTGCCACGGATTTCAGTGGTGCAACGGACACCAGTTATGGTTTGGCATTGCAAATGGACGGCAAGGTTGTGGCTGCTGGCGGCTCTGGAGGAAATTTTGCTTTGGCCCGATACTATGCGGGTTTGAACGAACATGTCTTCTACACCTATGACGCGAATTACAATGTGACGGCGGCGCTCGATCGCTTTGGGAATGTGGTAGAACGTTACAGTTATACGCCGTATGGAAAGAGGATCGTCCGAGATTCCAACTTTGCGGTTGACTCTGATAGTGTTAGCGACATCAAGAGCAATTTCGGACATCAGGGTGGTATGATAGATAATGAAAGCCTGCTAATAAACTTTCGGAATCGGTTCTACCATCCATCAGTGGGTGGATTTATTACTCGAGATCCACTCGGCTATGTGGACGGAATGAATGTCTATCAGGCATATGGCTCGTCTCCCATAAACCGAATCGATCCGAACGGACTTACAAGTATCCTCAACGCTCGAGAAGTCTATGACATATTTCTTAATATGTTAGGAGACCGGAGAGTAGCGGACGTGCCAACCGCTGAATACGTTCAAATGCTGCAGACAGTTTTGACGGCAAACTCCCAAGCAATCCAGGCGAATATTGCAAGACAAAACGAGTTAATCGCTCTGTTGAAAGCCAAGGCTCCATACCTCGCCGGCGCATCGGCAGAAGATGCCGCCGAAATTGCGGCGCGCATTTCGGCCCTCAACTTTATTGATCCTCTGAGCGCGATCGGGTTAGGCGCAGACCTCGCTGCTGTCGCGGGCGATACCGCCAAATTGATGAAAGCGGGTGGACTTACTTTAGCTATTATTAAATCCCAACAAATGGCACTGGGAATTTTATCCCTGGGGCTAAATCTCGCTGGCTTGGCGAGCAATTTGATAAATTACGCGAAAGGGAGAGACGCCATCGATGCTGGAGCAGATGGAGCACGTGCAGCTATGGCTGGATTGCAAACGGCGCTTGGTATTTTTGCGCTTGTTCGAACTTCGGTCACGGCAACCGGGCTCGGGATAGGCATCGGCGCGGTGATGCTATGGTTTGAATATCTTGTGCAAAAGGAAATTGATAGCATCGCTATTCATGATAAGGCGACGCGGCAAGGGCAAAGGGACAGCCTCGCACGGTCGGTTTATGGCGCTTTGGAAGAATTGGAGAGACTATATCAGGAATTGGCTGATTTAATCGATCAGGGACATCGGTTGAAGGACCACTTCGACACTGCTCAGAGAGAAAAGTCAGGTATCGTGTTGCTTTAATGACTCCGCCAGATCGAAAAAACCCCATGCTGGATTACGATACGGGCAAGGGCCGTGTCGCATTCACTGATGACGGTGTAGTTTATGCGCCGTTTGGAGTCCTTCTTCCACTAGTTTGTGCTCGTTGTGGAAGTAAGCACATCGGCTCAAAAAGACTTCTAGGCAACAGCAGCGTACTTCCGAAAGGAGAAGTAGGATACTTTTTGTGTGTGAAACATTATGACGCGGTTATACGCTGGAAAATTGCGTCGTTTACTTTCAGAATTTTGATGGGAGTAATGTTTTTCATATATTTCTTGGATAAAAGCCTTACACCCTATCTTATGAGCATGGCTTTGATCTTCCTCTTCATCAGCTTTTTTTGCGAACACATGGGAAGCCGTAACGATATCCGAAGTCATCGGCTCCGTAAGCGTAGCCTTTGGAAACTTACAAAGGTTTCGAAGGAACTTGTTGACGCGATTAATGACCAGAATGGAAAGGTACTTTCTTGAGTATGCAAAGAACTTGGAAATGTCCTATGTGTGCATTTTTTGATGATGTTGTTGATTTTCGAATTATGATTTACCGATGCACAATTTTTTGGGGGCTCTGCGCTGGATTGAGCTAAGTTTCATTGCCCGGCGTCATTAAAGGGAAGTTACGATGAAAATGTCTGTTCGAATCGCAGCGTCACTCTTCGCTCTGACAGTGGCCTGCTCCAACTCATTGGCCACGTTGCCTATCTATTTGCCGGAGTATTACTTCGATAACGCGACGGGCGCGGGCTACACGGGCACGTTTGGAACAACCAGTCTCAGCGAACTCGTGAGTGTAGATGGCAAGTCTGCACATCCGCTACGGTATTTTGAATCTAATATTGAAACGGGCTACGTCTCTGTTGCTTGGCGAGGTCAGACTCCACTTCCGACACCGCAGTTAGATAGCATTCATTCAAGTTCATTCGTGTTCGATATCAATCGAAGCGGTTGGACCGTCGGACGCACAACCCTGCCCTATTCCAGCACACAGGCCGCAATGTGGCGACCAGATGGAACTCGAATTGACCTCCCACATATTTCCGCGTCGTTCCCAGATGAACCTGCTCAAGGAGTCGCGTACGACATGAATGATCTTGGCGTCGTTGTTGGGCAAGCAAGTAAATTCGAGAGCAACGCAATTCAGGTGCGTCCGGTTTACTGGAATTCGTTGCGTGATGTCGTTGAACTCGCTAATCCGATCTCAACGCCTGGCCAAGTTTGGACCGGTGTAGCCCGCACCATCAGTCCAAGTGGAGTAATCGCTGGCCATGTAACTATTGCCAACGTCGATTATCCGATGCGATGGCATTTGAACGGTTCCGCTGATCTGTTGTCGATGACAACAGATACGGGGATGACTTTTAACTCAGTGCATGCCGAAAGAGCGTTGGATGATGGCACGGCCATTGGCTGGGGATATACAACTAATGGCAGGACAGGCGCGTTGTGGACCGCAGATGGGGAGGCTATCCAGCTGCGCGACCTATCAAGCTCCGAATTCCGTGCGGTCGAAGCCTATGAGATCAACAATAATCACTACTCGGTAGGTTTTGGTGAGAATGCATCGCACGTACCCCGAGCTGTGCGATGGTCGCCAACGGGTGAGCCCATGGTCCTCGATACATTGCCAACCCTTGGAAGTTTGAACCACTACTGGGCCTTTGACATTAATGACTTAAATTTCGTGGTCGGAGCCGCTACTGGTGGCCCTTGGCCGGCTTGGCATCCAATTCTTTGGACACCCGATGGCGATGCCATTGATTTGAATACACTCATTGAATCGGATAGCGAATGGAAACTCGCCAGAGCCACTACAATCACAAATACAGGTTGGCTTTCTGGAGTGGGAAGATTTGGCATCTCCAACCCCGCCACATCGTACGACCGTCCCTTCTCGATGCTCGTCCCCTTCGCCGGAACCTACGGTATGGGCGACGCGAACTTCGATGAGTCGATCGATTTTGCTGATCTGCTCATCGTCGCGCAGAACTACGGAACGCAGGCGAACGGCTCATTCGATGTCGGCGATTTCAATCTCGATGGCTCGGTCAATTTCATCGACCTGCTGGCGATCGCGCAGAATTATGGGGATGTGTTTGGGTTAATTCCTGCAAGCGAGAATCCAAGCTTTGAAACCGACTGGCAAACGGCGCGGAGGATGGTTCCGGAGCCGGAGGTTGTAGGATTGATTGCGATTGGGGTGATGTTGCGGAGACGACGTATCCGATAGTGAATAAGCACGGATCCGCGAGCTCCAAATTGCCTCGAAATGTGCATCGCCTATTCGTACAACTTGAGCTTTCTAGCGAATTTGTGCAGGAAGTTCGCATCCTGTATCGACGATTCAAGTCATCGCAATAGGCCGTACGGAAGCCCAGGCCGCTGTAGTTCACCGTTCTCCTCGATGTGTAATTTGTGACGTGCAGCGACTTGCGAACCGATGCGGTTTTGGTGCCACGCCGCATATTACATCAGCTATTGTAAACTGTCTTAAGTGGGAAAAGGCCCCGCGCAACGCGGGCCTGAACTCTTTCAATTGAACAAAGAACAGGTTACGGCTCGGACAATATGATCTGTCGGCTGGACACTGGGTGTTGATCATCTTTACTGCCGCCTTGTCGCGGACATCCATTTACATTTTGACGATGAATCGCGATCATGCGAACAAATGGACGATGGCGGGGTAATTGCACTGACTGGATACCTGTATCAATTGCTCGGGAGTGTTGCTCTCGCTGTGCATTACCAAGGTCGTTGCACCGTCATGTCCTTAGAGAAATTTGGTGAAGATGCAATAATCGCGTGTCCGGACAAGACGGAAGTCATCCAATTCAAGTACTCGGCCAAAAGAGAAGTTCTGACGCCTCGCGACCTCGCGCGCATCTTGCTCAAGCTCGACACCGTATCGAAAAGTACAGGCTTTCATCCAAAGATAGTCACGAACCGACCCCTCAGCCCGTCCTCCAAGGAAATTATTGACAATGCGCAATTGCAACATGCACCCCAAGGTGTCAAATCTTCGTACTTCCGCGCGCTCAAGCAACTTTGGAAGCCGAATATTTTGGATACGTACAACTTTTCGGACTTTTATGATGCAATTTTGAAGTGTGGGCGTGAATTCGGCCTGAGCGATGAAGAAATCACAAGGGGTAGCGAAAGCGTAATTGCGTTCTGCGTTGCGGAGATTGAACGTCGTAAGGGATGCGACATCTCAATACAAACCCTTGAACAAAAAATCGTTGGGTTTAAACACCCCGCCAAACTCACTGCGGCCACATTGTATTTAACGTCTGCAGAACACATAAAAGAAGTCTGCGATAGGGATGGACCTGCGATCGAGGATGCAATCCCTAGAGCGGTTATAAATGACATTTTCACCAACCCTGCCCCGGTAATCGTTGTGCTAGGACATGGCGGCAGCGGAAAGACGTTATCTGTACTCGAAACACTTCACCGCCACGTCGTTCGAAATCGCCAGGTTGGTGTAGCCCTTCTTCCTCGCGAGCTGCAGCACGTTTCTCAGATCATTACCAAGTGGCGAAAACCCGATGTAATTCCTGATCACACGGAATCGTTCGAACGTTCTTTGACACGAGTGATGGTCGCTAATCCTAACTGCACACCGCCATTATTCTTCATTTCTATTGACGGATTGGATGAATCCGATTGGATTTCTCGGAATGCAATTCACGAAGTCCAGAACATTATTCGATGTGCTCTCCGTCGAGTCTTGACGGCGTCAGGACAACCGTTCCCCATAAAGGTTGTCGTGACTTGTCGTGACAAAAGCGAGTTCGAATATTTGACTGCTGAGGGCGGGATTGGAACCACGTCGCATTTCGCTGAAGCCAAGTATATTTCATTGGGTGAATTTGATCGAGTCGAGTTTGAATCGGTCTGGAGTAAGTGGTTTCCGATCTTACCCATACCAAGTTGGCGCGAACCAGTCGCGCATTTCAGCGAATACGCGACAGACCTGGCCACTGATAACGTTTCAACTCCAGCAAATGACAAAGTAATTTCAGCACTGAAAAACCCTGTCATGCTCGGCGCATTTCGAACTATCGGAGACCTTCAAAGGGATTTTTTGAAAGGCGATCAACGCGCTTGGAACAAGCTTTTGGAGACTCATGTCGATTGGTTTGTAAAGAGAGTCAATCGACGTAAAAAATTGGACGGCACTCTCATCAAATCGGTCTTGTCCTCTGTCGCACGTGCTACCTGTGCTGATGCAAATAGGAATTATCTCCGCGACGAAGCGTGGAACAATCCCGCGCGCGAAGCGGGAGTCAGCTTGGAGGAGGCCCGGCAGTTATTTGTTGACGCCGTTACTGCTGGCTTGCTTGTTACCGGAGATCGCATGTACTTGATTGATAACCGGACGCCTCAAGTGTGGCGATGGCAATACCCATTTGTATGTGAGTACCTCTCATCACAATTTTGACGAGGTGATGCTGTGACTGACGCTGCACAAACAAATCCTGATCCGGACAGCCCAGACAAATTCACCACGCTTGGCGACATCGAAGCTGAGTTAACCAGATTGCGCATCAGCTCATTGTCGCCACAACAGTCGTACCGCGTTACATCTTTGTACCGAATGGCGAGAGACTTAGACCATGTGGATGGAGAAGCGCTTTACAATTTTTTCGCAAATCATTTGCTGGTTGACTGCCTTTATTTCCACAAAGAAGGCGACAAGACGGATAATTCGATCCACCTGCATTCCTTGAGAGAGATATTGCGTGGATGGTTAGATTACTTGCCGGATTCCTTCGTTTGGAATTTTCGCGAGCGGTTGCAGTCACAGATAATAGACTTCTTGGTCTCTAATAAATCTGATCACGCACTTTTTGCGTTGACGACAATTGGTTATCGCGATGAGAACTTTGTGAAATGCTTACTATCCGTGGGATCGGAGGATGGCGATCTGGGTGACTTAGCACTTCGCCTGTTGGTTTCTACCCGTCCGAACACGTTAGAGCTTGATCTAATCAAACACTTACTCGCAGACCGCGCTCAAAGAATGGTTCTTGGCGACGAAGGATTGAATGCCGTCGCAATGATCGGCGGCGATTGGGCTATTTCACAATTGCATCATGCTATGAAAATTGTGCCCCCCTCGCCGTGGGATTTCGCGCGTTTTTCTTGGGTCTCTGAGCAAGCACCCGGTGACGATGAACTTCAACAAAGGGTTTGGAATAGCGTTTTCCAACTCGTTAAAGCGGATGCTGAAGCGGGAAATCGGCTCATTTTTTGGGCCAGTATTGCAGGTGTGACCAGATTTCGATCGGGACTGCATGAGATTCTTGCAAGGGTGCACGATGACACCAGACTTTTTGTATCGCCGGATCGCATCTTGGGCCATTTACAGAAGATTGACAGCTTAAGTCAGGCCGAATCGATAACCTCTGCGAATGCGAGCTCGCTCGCGCATCTTCTCAAGCCATTCGCCATCAAATCCAGTGGACCTAACGATCCCGGATACACACTCGATGGCTATTTAAAACGTGACGCATGGGAATTGAGCAAATTGTTAGGGCTGACTGAGATGTTCACATGGATGCAACAAGCAGTCGATGAGGAAACGAATGACTATCGAAAACATAATTTGATGGACGAAATGGCAATCTATCAGGTGCCAACACTTCCGAACACTGCGTCATCTTTACTATCGGATAGAAACCTGACATTTGATCCGCCCCAAGCAGGTTCGCTCGTTTTGGTTTTTCTCGCAGCAAGTCGTCTTGTTGCATCTCAGTCAACATTTGAAGCGTTGCAGTTGCATTTGAATGCAAATGGCAGTGTGAATGACGGCTGTTATCGCTCATTCATTACTAACGCTGCCGAACTCGCGTTGTGGTTGTACAGGTCCGGGGATGGGCGCGTATTGCCAGTTCTATTTGACAGTCTGAAATCGCCCTCCATCATCGCTCGCAATATTGCGGTTGAGTCACTCGCTTTGATATTTGAGCTAATTCCAATCGCGGATCGATCATCTATCTTGTCCCCTATTTCAGAGTACGCTTTTTCCGAAGCCAAACCCGTTTATCTGAAAGCAGAAGCCCTCAGCATTGTCACAAACTTCGGCCAGTTTAGTGCAAGTTATTATCCGCATTTAGTTACGTATTGCGAATCCGGTCCAGAACTCATCGCATTTGCTGCTGCAAGCGCTCTGGCAACATCTACACAACGAGCGAATTTTGCAACTGCAATCAACGCATTTCTCGCGCGTGATTTCCAAGAGCAGAAGTCTATCAGTGGACAACGTCGGCAGCTTTCATCACGGCAATTGATTTTCCTTGGTCGCATTGCGGCGATTGATCCAGAAAGATATGGGAACGATGCCGCTGCGGTTATCCGCGATTCATTTATTCTTGGGTGTGCCGATTTATTGAATGGCATTAATGACTCTCGCAAGCGCGGATTGACAGTTCCCGCCGAAGTCGTCGATGCGTTGGTAGACAGAATCTACCGGAACGAATCCGCCGTGTCCTCTTCCGTTTTTGTGGTGAACGCGCTGGTTCTCTTTGATGGCGATCGATTTCTTCGAGAGCGCTGGGAATTGAAATGGCAAGATTGGATGGCCGATTCAAGACAAGCAATTGCAGACAACTTAGTTGATGCGGCCAAGGGTGCTTCGTCCAAATTGACTGATCGAAGTGTTTACTTGGCACGATTATTACTCGCCGATGGAGTTTTTGCGGTACGGCGATCTGCTGCGCGTTCGCTATCAATTCTGAGCTATGAGCAGCTAAAAGCCGTTTGTGAAGAATGGATTTCCTCTACATCGATATCGTTACGATGCAGAGCGTGCGATCTCGCGGAATGGCTGAACATTGATGACAAACTTACATTCGACAATTCGTACCTGCGAACGTTATGTGCAGATGCCGAGCGTAGAGTGCGAAGTGCAGCGAAACGTGCTCGTGATGAAATACAAAAGAGATTGCGCGCAGACGAGTTGGTGGCACACATCACCAAAGCAGACACCGACGCGTTACAGTGGGTCTTAGGCCGATATGCTGCTGGGGTAGCATTGACACATGTCGGCGACGATAGCCATATTCAGGCATTACAAGACTGGACGAGAACGATTGACCTGCCGCCAAACGTGCGACACTGGGGAACCAGTCTGATTCAAGAGATAGATAAAGAATGGAAGGAGAGAACCCGCAAGTGGCCCGATCCTTGGCTTCCATGGAAAGGAAATATCGAGACACTAAATGGCAAGGCGATCTCGCAATTTGGCGAACATCACGGCCAGTACAAGCTTTGGTATCAGCCTCCGGTTGGTTCAGGCGAGTTGCCAGATTGGGGAGGAGTCATTTCGCTCGATGAAGACACCTTAGGATTGGGCTTACGAATGACCTTCGGTAAGTCAGGAGATATCGAAATCACCATATCCAATCGAAGACCCGCAAAAGCACTCGTAATTGGAATGCAAGGAGGTGAACTTGTATTTTCAGGTAGAGGGCAATATCCAGGTCCAAATGATGAAGATCAGGAATCACCGGTTAATCGAGATCCCTAACAGATCAGCCGTCCAGTGCGGCGTCGCGTCTAAGTACATCGCCCGTCGGGTCGGGGCAGGCATCTCACACACGCCGGATCCCGCGGCTGCTATCTATCCGACGACGACAACTAAGTTTGACTCATCGACACTCTCACGAGTTGCCCACGAATTGCCCTAACGACTGGTCGAAGCCTCAGCACGTCAATAAGAGAGCCAAGTCGCTCGCCTGATTAGAAGATGGGCCAACTCCCGGATTCACCGTGGATTCGAAAGTAACAACTCGCCTTACAGACGCTCAATCCACTTCCGCAGGGCATCAACTGTCGCGTCGCTCCAATAGAATCGGTCTGACTTGAGAACTCCTGCCGCTTCAATCGCAAAGCCAAGATTGTCTGCGCCATCAATTCCACCGGTATTGATCCCGATACAGATGTATCGATCGTTTCGCCGCAACAGTAACGGGCCGCCGCTGTTGCCATGGTTAATCGCTGCATCGGTCTGAATGTAGCGGTAACTGCCACCTTCCACCTGTTCGGCTCGGAATGCGCTGATGCGTCCAAATGTCTGGGTGCCCGAAAGATCCTGGGGTGAACCGACCGCCACCACTTCGTCTCCCTGTTCGATTGCCTGTTTGTCGTCAAAGGGTAGAAAGACGTAATCCTTCCCACGTTTCACTTTGGTCGCGTCAACAACGAGAAATGCGATGTCAATGCCATCCTTTTGAATGCCAAATTCCAACACTGGCAGCGTTATGCCAGACGGAAACTGGATTGTTAGCATGTAGTCCTTGATCTCGGGTCGTCCATCGCCATCGGCACTGAACAGTTCCTCCAGACCGAGGACGTGCGCGTTGGTGAAGAAATAGTGTTTGCCATTCTTCTCGCTATAGGCTCCCGCACTCCCGAACCAGTGGCTTTCGTCATCGAAGAGGGCGTCGGCTTCTGTCCAACCACCGTAAACCGTGACTGCCGAAAGTGGAAGTTCGCTCTTTTGCAATCCAAACGGTGTGTTGTTTGGAGTTGATAAAATGCCCTGTCCCGCTTCGGATTTCAGTTGCGAAAGTTGGTTGCTGATGAGAAGCCGTTGAATGAAAATTACTGAGTTCAGCGCGATCGCCAGACTGCAAATGACAGCAGCAACTGTCGCCAAGCCTGCGTACTGACGACGTCGCAATGCTCCAGCGCTCAAAACGATGCCCATGATCGCCAGCACAAGCCCCAGGTCCGGGAGCATACATGCGATCAAACTGAGAATACCGAGAGCCAGACCCCAGCCTGATCGCGCGGTTCGTCTGCGTGAAATTCCCGACGTGGCCGTCTCGGATTTTTCAAGCAGTTCTGACATCTGTTGTTGATCTCAGTTGAGACTGGTCAATCCTGAATTGTGATTCATGCGACGAGATGGTTACGCTGCATCGCTGCCGAAAAAGCTGAAATACACTTGATAGCACCAGATGCAGTTCACAACGAGCGCGAATAGAAGCACCAGCCACCTCGTGCTTTGATCCCACGGTTTCGAGTCGCCTTTGCTGTAAACCTGGCCGGTGAAGAGAATCGCCAGAACCGGAAGCGCGACGATCGGGCCGATGAAGAGAATGCCCGCGACCATCGCCGTGACCCAGCCGCTTCGGCGATACCAGGGGACTTCGAGAAACCTAGTTGCCGACAAACTTTGCTGATTGGTCATTGCCGCTCCCGAATTTGCACGGACGATGGCTTCGACGCTCCCTCGCAACGGACGCAAATTGTCTGCCCGAGTTTGTTATCGATATGATAACAAAATCGATTTGCTATTCAATCGTTAGCACGGCTCCTTCGCGACGAACATGCGGCGGCGATGCCCAAGGCTCAGCATGCCGTTCGATATCGACGCCTGCCTGCGTTCTTACGGCATTTGCGCGAGCAAGCGGAACTCACGCAGCGCGACCTCGCCAGGAAGATGAACATCTCGCATGTGGCCGTTCACAAGTGTGAAACCGGTGATCGCCGGGTCGATGTTGCCGAGTTCATGGATTGGGCGAAGGCGTGTAAGGCGGACCCCGTCGATGCCTTCCGTCAGTTTGCACGGCGGGAAACCTGACCGCTGTCATCAGTATCTGTTATTCCGACATGTAACCCATCTTGAAAATTGATCACGACCGCCGTCTTTCAATTGTCTCGGACTGACGTTCCGAGACCTTCAAATTTACTAAGCCGATCGCGAAAAACACAGCTCTTACGGATCGCGGACTCACGATGGGACATGACCATTCTGATGCGGATGAGCAAGACGTCGGCCATTTCTTCAGCGATGAAAATACCAGAACGAAGTCAGGGACACTTACGTCACTGCAAAATCGGATGTATGATTTCCTGATGAGTCAGCAAAATCCAATTGAATGCATTTGTCCTCGGCACAAAAAGCCAGGGCGACGATTTACACGGATAATCACATACTATGCGTGCGCGCGCCACCATGAATTCGATCGGGAGTACGATCGGTGCCCCACCTGCGAAAACGATCCGGCTTTTGCAAATCGACCAGAGCACGTGCCGCCAGTCACCCGTCAAAGCAGGTCAGTCTCAGACTGCAGGTGCG
>Ga0138256_10006341_pt1 | contig 12504 bp, 26 predicted proteins | sample KNB2016incub_MG_FD_105486 | JGI IMG/M metagenome (GOLD analysis project Ga0138256, IMG submission 105486) | Active sludge microbial communities from wastewater in Klosterneuburg, Austria - KNB2014incub_MG | ecosystem: Engineered > WWTP > Activated sludge > Unclassified | place: Austria... | reverse complement strand
GGGGGGGGGGGGTTAAGATACAGAGGTCGTTGAGGTGGGGTTTGGCATGGGGTTTGCGTACGGGACGGTGGGTGCAGGAAGAAGTCTGGCCGAATTATCCCAAGGTTGCGGGGATTAAATTGGGGGTTTATTTCTTTTTGGGGGAATATTCGGCGGGATTGTTGGGAGGGGGAGAAAAAGGCTGAATAATCGAAGTTTAATGGGTATAAAACTTCTTTTTCTTGAACGGAGTCGGGTTCGGAGCCGGGGCGGGATCAGGAAGGGGACTGGGCTGCGAGATCGAGAGGGCCACTGCGTCAAGGCGGTCTTTGAGCTTGCGCAGATCTTCGTCCACATCTTCCTGCCAATAGGTTGCCAAGCGCCGAACGGCGTTTTTCTCAGACCGACGGCGCGTAAGCCAATGCCTGAGATCGGAAAGGGCGTAGCTGGCCACGCGGAAGAGCATATCAGCGAAGGCGAGATAGGCAAAGAAGATGCACAGGAGATCGAGGTAGAAGAGCCACGTTACATCGGTGATTAACAGAGACATTGACGGAAGTCCCTTTCTTCGCTCTGCGGAGGCGGGGGGTTCAGGAAAAAGATCGACAAGACGGCAAGGACAGCGATCCCCATCGCAACGGGGCTTTGCGTGACGAGCCACACCGCAAGTCCGGCGGCGATGGCCCATCCTGCGAGGATCAGGGCAAGTTCAAGCATAAGGGTTCCTTCTTGGGCGGCTTGGGTTGAAAGATCACGTTGTAATGACGGCCTCGGAAGCGCACGCAGATGACGTAGCCGTCCTGCCTTGGAAGAGCATAGGACGCCGTGATCTCTCCTCCCTTGGCTTGAAGTCTCAGGGCGTAGTCACTGGCTTCCAGTTCGGTCTCAAACACGCGGTCAATAGGAGGGTACATCAGAGGCGATCTGCCGCTGTGCCTAAGCGTTTGCAGAGATCTTTTGCTCTTTCGTCGAAGGCTGGATCGTCGAAAGTGGCCTCTTGGATCTCTTTACTTCGATCCCCCCAAGCCAGCACAAAGTTTTCGGTTTCAACGGTCATTGCTTCGAGCGCCCGAAGGAAGGATCTTTTCTGGTCTTCGTTTAACATACGCGCCTCACTGGGATTTCAATGTATTCGTGGTTTTCGATCGATAGAGATGGGATCAGGGTCTGGGCGTCTTTTGGGGTGCGAGGCAGATTCTTTACGGCGGCGATATCGTTTTCGTTATGCAGGTGGAAGAGCGTAAAGAACTCTGCGTAGTTTCGGGTGTTTACGGGCATCGACAACAGTCTCTGCGAACACCATACGATCGCAAGTTGTCTGTGTCTCCGCCTCGATAACATCCGATTCAGCGGGCTTTTCGCATCGTGGACGGCTTGATCATCGCCCTCGTCAAAAACCACGATGTAGTCACGGCAGTCCTCAGACTGGCAGAACTTCAGGAGGTCATCGTCTGAGATTGTTGTGAGAGGCCACTTCTCTCTGTGTGTCTTCCAGGGCATCAGGGGAAGGCGGGGCCGATCGGCCATCATCCCGCCTCTGTCTTCGGCGCTCCATACCCCGATCCCTTCGGCCTCCCAGTTTCCCACTGGGTCATGCACGACAACCCGCGTTCCTGTGCATGATCCGTCTTTTAGAAGCTGAGGGCGGGCGGCCAAGCGAACGACTTCCCGCGCATAGACCGACTTTCCGCATCCCGGAACTCCGAAGATCCCGATCTGGAAGGGACGCAGGGGATGTGTCCTCGCCCGGAATTGCCGAAAAAGAAAGTCGGTGTTCTTCATCTTATTCTTGGCTTGGTTTGCTGGGAGGCGAATAGGGCTTCGTGACGACGGTTTTTTTTGCCCATGCGGGCGGGATCACCTTGAAGGCTTCGTGCTTGGCATCCCAGTGGGACAATTTGGATTCTTGGGCTTCCATCAGGATCGAACCGTCGGGCTGAGGATCGAGGTCGAGGCCAAACCCCGCCTTTTCCAAAGATTCGACTTCGGCCTTGAACGCGGCGACGTCTTCCTTGGGTACGATCTTGTTCTCAGAAACAAGGATCGTGCAAACAGTGGTCATGCCTTGCGAGGGGATCTTGGCGGCGGCGCTTTGGTCTTTTTGTTTGTTTTTGTCTTTGAGTTTGGTGGCCATGTTACTTCTTTTTCTTCGGTGGTTCGGGGGTTTTGGGTGACTCTGCCAAGTCGGGTTTCGGTTCTTCGGTCGGTTCTTCGGTCGGTTCGGCTTTACGGAAGCCGTGCAGGAGAGGGACGTTAGGATCTTTCTGTTCAGCGCAGAGGGCGAGTATAGCCGCTGCATAGAGAGCGATCGGACTCTCAGGGAGATGGCGGGCGTAGTGTTTGATGAGCTTGCGGGCGGCTGCGTCCAGTTTGGCCCGCTTTTCCTTGGGCCACGGAAGCTGCTTCGCAAGGTAGGTATCCACCGCCTTCAGGATTGCGCCGTTGCCGGAGTGCGCCAAGAATCCGGCCATTTCGTTGACGACTTTAGAATCCAAGATCGCGTCAAGCTCGTCTTCTTCGGCCTGATCTCGCTCTTTGGAAGCGGGGCTATCCTCCTGATCCGCCCTCGCTACCGCCTCTGCCGCCTCCATCGCTTCCTTGATCTGGCGGGCTTGTTCCGGTGTTAACTGCTCCTGCATCTGGGCTAGAACCTCTGGGGTCAGGAGGTTCGGATCGAACGGGGGATGCGCTGGCATCGGGCGTGGTCTCCGGTGGTTCGGGGTTTTCGGTCGCTTCATCTTCGGGCAGAATCGCGTCGATCAGAGGATCAAAGATCATGCGATTTATCGCGTTTTCGACTTTTTCAAGGAAGGGCATATTTCTCTTGTACCTTCGCTCTGTTAGCTCTTCTTTCATGAGAGCCTCCTAGAATTGCTTTGATGTTAAAGCATTTTAGACGACCGGGGGGCCGGTTTGCAATTCCCTTTGATTTTTAAGGACTTTCCGGCCCTTGGAAAAAAAAGTTGTTGACATTCGGGATCGGATCGCCTAGATCTCAATCCGTGATCGCAAGCTGGCCTACGGGCTTCAGCGCGGTCGCATCCCACACAGCCAATAGCCTAAAAAGAAAGACAAAGACGATGAAATCAACGATCCTTACCGCCTCCTTTCAAGCCCTTCTTGACGCCTCTTTCGAGGCCCCATGCGTGTTCAAAGCAATCTCCATCCAAAAGGCCAAGAAGCTTGCCAATGCCTTGCACCGGAACTTCAGTAAGGTCGAGATGACGCTCTGCGATGTTGCGGGGGACAAGCGTGGCGTGGTCATGGCAGACCCGGCTCTCGATGTCGTCGTGATGATCCGAAAGCCCGAACACGCCTCAGAGTCTGAGGCAATTCGGACGGTCTGGCAAACCCAAAACTCCTCAATGGTGCGTTCGGTCATCCATAAACTTCTGTGCATGGAGATCAATCGCCTAGAGGCTGCACAGGCGACCCGCAAGCTGGCCCGATCCAACAAGGCCGCCAAGATCGTCCTACAAGAGATCCCCCCGCCTCCATCCTTCGCTTCGTGGGACGGGATGGCCTGTGATGAGGTGTTTCCGGGGCGATTCAGGGCCGTCCGAAACACCCAAAGCCCCGCACCCGAACTCTTCAATGTCACCTTTACCAGAGACCGAACGTCGGATCAGCACGTCCTCTCGGCCTCTTGGGGCGAGGGCGAATTGATCGTCTGGAAGGACACCAACCTCACTGACATCGCGGCCCCCTTCGACTGGGAACTGGTAGTGAATGCTTCGTGTCTTGAAGAATCATCGGACCCTCACTTTTGCCCCGTTTACCGCCTGCTGCAAGCGGGCATCGCAACCTTCAAAAGAAAAAGCTAGAGCCAATGGAAAATCCCACAGTCGGCAACAAAGAAGAGTTTGGACTTATCACGAAAGAGACAGACAAGTACCAAATCGTCGAAGTCGTAATGGGCACCCTCACAGCAAAATCCGTCGATTCTCGTCTTTCGGTCATCATCGAAACCGCGATCAAGCGGGGGAAGCATCTCTTCCTCACGGGTCGATGCGCCCTTCCGCCGGGCATCAAGATCGGCATCAAATCCGCCGGAAAGGTTCCTTCTGTGTGGATCGACTGGCCCCCTTGCGGGGGGTTCACCTGCGTTGAGTCCAAGGCCCTCGCGATTGACGAGGGAACTGTTCTCAAAGACGAGGCCGCCATTCATGCCTTCTTTTACCCTCCTGCCACGCAGACAACCGACCGCGCTCTCTCCGACGTCCCGCAAGCCAAGCTTCGTCTGAAGTAAACCCCCAAACCCCTGTCCTGCCGCCATGCAAGACGGCTTGGAGTCCTCAAGATGACCCGATCCTCTGACCTAGAGATATTGAAAACCTTTTGCGATCTTACCTTTCAACCCCCGCGCCAAGAACAAGGCAAGGGCGATCTCGTTCTTTCTATAGGCGTCCATAGCGAACAGGCCATGATGGACGCTGCTGAGGAAGCAGGGTTCCTAGGCCCGGTCTTCTTCTACAGCGAAGGTCTTCCTTCGTGGCCTGTACTTGCTGAGGCAAAAGACCTTCGGGCGCTCACGTTGGCCTGTCAGCGGGCGCAGTGGCGGGCATACAAGCAATACGGGCAACGCCCCTCCCTTGTTGTTCTTGGCGACCTCTGTCTTCCCTTCCTTGTCGTTGCCTCTCACTGGTTCTCGGTGAGGGGATATGCGGTCGCCATCCCGCATATCGGCCAAACCCATGTCATTTGCAAAAACCTTCACTTGCTGGCCTTTTCAGAATCCGCCCTCTCCCAAGTACCCTCGGAGCTAAACCATGCAACAGCCTAGACCCCCGTACCAAAAACCGATCCCGCAAGTCGCACCCGTGCAAGTCGCGCCGCCTCCGTCTCCAGTCGCAGAACCCGCGCCTCCGCCGACCCCTCCTGCCCGTATCCGCGTGGGTTCAGCGTGGCGACACGGACGGGGCGAAGGGATGAACCTCCGCTTCCGAACCGACTCCGAGGCTGTCACACAAGCCATCCAAGCCGCGATCCTCTGCGGAAAAAGCTTCGTCGCCTTCCCGAACAGCTACAAGGCGACTGACAAAGACCCAGACTTGTGCGTCTACCTCGACAATCCCGAAGCCCAAGGCTAGACAGATCCCCTGTCCCTTCGCCGTCTTTTTTTTGGCCTGCAAGTCGTTGCTTGCGGGCCTTTTTTTTCTTTTCTGGAGGCCGTGATGCCAAAAAGGTTCAACGAGTCGATCGAAGGGTTCTACAATACTCCTTGGCATGAGGGGCAGGAGGAGGCGGGTTCCCTTGCCCTTCATGTCTACAAACCAGACTTGGAGCGCCTTGGGTTGGAGGTCAGTGGCGCGGAAAGGATGTTCCACTACAACAATTGGGTCATCCTGCCAAGGTCAACCGACATCGCTGACCTCCAAGATCCGGATCTTCTGGAACAATACGCTACCCGGATCAGGGAGGATCTGGAGAGGTTTCAGGGGTGTCGCTATTACCTAACGCTCTATAACGAGCATGAGGAGGAGGCCGGGGGGTTCGAGTTTCTAGAGCTTGTGGCGCACTCCGGCAGACACAAAACCTCCTTGCCCTCGGCATGGGAGATAGTACAAGAACTTATGGGCCTTGAAGCCGAACCCTACGCAGACTCGGAAGCTTAAAATATGACTGCCAATAGCCTCAGCCTGTACCTCCCCTACTACGCCGTAAAAGAAACCCTTAGAGGCCTTGCCGAGGCCGGAAACATCGGAAAGATCACCCGCATTTCTGGTCACGGCGGGGGCGAGGAAGCCGCCTTTCAGCCCCTCTCTTTCTTTGTGAAGGGCGTGGGTTGGGTGCGGGATCAACGGGTCCTGGGCTACGGGGCAGGGGGGTCGATCTCGGCAAAGGAGATCGCGGCACTGGAAGACGAGCTTTCGAGCTTCGGGCTTGACCTCGACACGGCGGGGGGTTGCGCCGTCGATCTTCTGGGGAAGCCGGAGATCCGGGCCTCTTTGGGTCTTGGCCTGCTAAAAGGAATGCCGTCGCCTTTCAAGTCTGCATGGTCGAGGGACATTCAGGCTGGGATCTTCGGGGGGAGACAGGAACTATTCTGGCGGTACAAGGACAAGATCGACCGCCTACACAAGATTGATCAGGTCGGCAGCTACGCCTCAATCATGGCATCCAATCTCCTTCCTTGCGAACGCCCGATCGAAGCCCGCCCCTCGCAGGTCGCAGAGAAGGACGGATATGACTGGTTTGTAGAGGCTACGGTTGAGGTGAATGCCGATCCCGGCCCCCTGCCTTACAGAACGGCGGGCGGGCAGGTCTGTTATCCATCGGGCCGATGGCGTGGGCTTTTCTGGCTCTCCGAGATCCTAAACGGCGGATCAAGAGTCACGATCCTCCAGATCCACAAGGCGGATCTCTATCGCCTATCCGATTACCTCCAGTCCACCGCGCAATTCGTCTTGGATCGCCGCCAAGTCTCGGAGAGCCGGTGGTATTGGAAATCGGTCGCCGTGAAGCTTACGGGGCTTCTGGGCCAGACGGCGGGCCAAAAGAGATACTATATCAACAAGCCTCCCAAGGGCGATGGAAGCACCCGCACCGTCTTCAGCTTGCCCGGGTTTGAAGTGATCGAGCATATAGCGAAGCCGGCACCCCGTGACTGGACGCGCATTCATGCCTATAGCCTTCTATTGAGTCTGTGCCGGCAGAAGACCTATCGTGCCTTAAAGGAAGCCGCTGACTGGTCAAGCGGCCCGACTGACAATCTTCTGGCCTGCCATACAGACGGGATCTGGCAGGTAGGTGCGCCTCTTCTTCCCGAAGAACCGGGTTGGCGCGTAGATGCAGAGCGCCGTGACTTCTTTGGCGACGCGCCAATGGTGTGGTCTGGCACGGGGGCTGGGACGTGGAAGATCTACGGCGGGGGCTACATCCTGCACGAGGCGAAGGCCGGATACACCGACCGGGCGGGGGGTTCAGAGGGACGGCGGGTAGGGCGGTGGGAAGCCAAGCGCCTGCACGGGGGCCGGATCTGGCAAGAGGGGGACGGATCGGAGTCGGATCAGTACCGAACGATCCAACCTATTGTGGACGATCTGTGATCACGGCCTGCCGTGAAACCTCCTGAAAAAACGGAGGTTTGGGGGAAAATTGAAAAGTGGCGGGGCGAGGAAGTACATGATGGATCTCTTTTTCGGAGAAACATCATGCAATCTTTCCTGATCGGGCTTGCGCTCGGCTACGGCCTGCTTTTGGCCTACGACCGAGGCTTTCTTCCCGGCACCCTCCCCTACGCAACCAAAGGCTAACTATGGCTGGCAACACAATTTTCGATGAACGCCCTCTCACCCTTGCAGGCGCGGCTGTGGCCACCGTCTCTGTTGATCTCACAAAGATCCCCGCGGGACATACTTTGTCTGAGCTGATCTTTGTCTTGGACGGGATCTTGGACAACAATACCTCGCTTGTTGGCGTCCCTTGGGGTCCCGAAGTTCTCTCGGATGTTTTGACCAACATCAACATCAGTTACGGCCCTCCAGACGCCCGTCATACCGTCCAGATTTCTGGAATTGAGTTGGAGCAATACAAACGCCAGCTCGATTACCGTCGCGAAGAAGCGACGGTCGGCGTTGATGTCCTTGGCGTCGCAGCGCCCGTCTTCCACGGCATTCGTATCCCGCTCTACGGCGCTTGCGTGGGCGTGAAAAACGCTTTTGGCCGAACAACCGCACCCTCGGCAGCTCGTCATCCCTCCGCCCTCTTTTACATGAACCCCCAGTGCCAGCTTACCTTTAGCGGGGCCGGGCTTGGCGGGGCTTTCGTGGGTTTTGTGGGTCAGCTTCGGGCTTTTTGTGATTCGGAACCCCAGATGGGCGACGATGGCACCGATCCCAAACTCATGTATCTGGTCTCGAATAGCGACCAGAACACGGGCAACATTCTCACCTTCGCCCGCGCCGACGTCCTCTTGCTTGGGAACGAGGCAGGGGCTTACACCGACCTTCAGGTCGATGAGGTGATCACCCCGCCCATGACCCCTGAAGAGATCTACCGCCTCCGCGAAAGCTGGTATACGCAGCCTCTTCGGTTCGACACTGCCCTTGCGGGTATGCCTTCGATCCTCGCGCAACCGGGGCTTGGCGCTTGCCCCCGGATCGTAGCCAACGCCGCTGCCACCATGAACACGCTCAAAGTCTTCGACCGACGCTCTGAGAAACGGTACGGCAAGAAAGGTGTTCGCATCCAACTCCAGAACCGAAACAACGCCATCGCGATCCGCTCGATCGTCGAATACACGATCAATCTCGACACCAATATCCTGAAAGGCTAACCCCATGCGACCGATCTTTGCGGGCCTTGCGGCCTTTTTGCTTGGTTGGGGGTTGGCTGCCAACAACTACGGCGGCAACTTCCTTCAGTTTGGCAGCTTCGGCGGGAAGGGTGAATAAAAGATGAAAAGCATCCTTCGCTACGCTCTTTGGGTTCTTGCGGGCGGTGGCCTCGGCTTCGGGGCCTACTACGCCTTGAACGTCGGGTTCGGAAAAGCCTCCACAGAGGAGAAACCCTAATGGCCTTCCTTAAAAAATACTGGCTCTGGCTCTTGGTCGGGGCGGGCGGGCTGTACTTCTTCGGGCCTGCCTTGATGTCGAAGGTGCAGGGCATGGGCGGGCAACCTCCCTACCTGCCTCCGCCTCCCACCGCAACCCCCGGTACTCCGCCTCCTTCGGGGGTCGGTGGCTGGCTTTCGGGCGGGATGTCTAGTTCGGATGCTAGGGCGGTCGCGATGGAGCAAGAGCGAACCAAACGAGAGGCCCTTGCCCGTCAGCAAGAGACCGAGATCGCAAAGGCGGGCTTCGGTCTGGCCGGATCGCTGGCGTCCACGATCCAAGGCTCCTCTGAAACACTTGGCGGCTGGCTTATCTAATGCGACCTCTCGATCCGATCCATACCGCCATCGTCTCTGTCCTTCCCTTGCGCCCTAGAACCTCGAAGCCCTTGCTCCTTCCGTCCGTAAATGCAAATCTGATCCGAGACCGAGACACCTTTTACAAAAGTCCGATCCGGGGCGCCTTGCGCACAAAAGATTTTGTGATCGACGCGGTGGCTACGAAGTCCCTTGCGCAGGCCGCAGAGATCCAAAAGACAGAGGAGGCACTGGAGATCGATCGGAAGAGCCTGCTGAACCTGCTTTGGCTCCGATCTGCCACCGCAACCCTCGCAGCGTCGGGCCTTCCCGACTCCGAGATCTTTAAGCGAGAGACGATCGGAGACGGCGGGGCCGAAGACCTCCGAAGCCTCGGAAAAGACGTGGCGACCTTCGCAGCCGCAGGCGCCGCGCTCGGCACGAAGATTCCCGGCATCGGAAACGTGATCGGGGCCATCGGCGGTGCCATTGCGGGCCTTGTGTCCGGCCTCGTGAACGCCCTGAACAAGGAGGCTGAAGTCCGAACACAGCGCCTTCTCGCGTGGATGATTCTTGGCCAGCTTGTGGAGCAGATCGGGCCTCCGCCAACCCAAATCGCCCTTGTGGTGGGCCAAAACGCAAAGACAGTGGACACACTCCCTGATCCCTTCGCAAAGATCGTGCAGATTATGGACATCGCCGCAGAGCTTCAGACCCGCTTCCCGAAGGCGTGGAAGGTGGCACCCGCCATGACAAAAGGGACGTTTGAAACCCTCGTCATCCCGGCATTGACGACCGAAACGGAGCGGATCTACGGCGGGTGTCTGATGATCGCGCCGACGTGGAGGCCTGTCTTTGACTCCTCCCTAATGGTAGGCCCGAACGCCCCGCCCTTGCCTGAGGGTCTTTGGGGGCCTCAGAAGCCTCTTACGATCGGCGGCGAAACCTACACACCTGCACAGCAGGATCGTCTCGCAGAGACGGGGCTTCTGACATTCACGCTACAGCGAATCTTCCCTGAGCTTTATCCAGCCGCAAAAAAAGGCTACCTCACTCGCCAAGAGGCAGACAAGCTTGGGAAGACGGTAAGCAGGCAGAAGCGGATCAAGACACTCTGGAAAGGCCGAGAAGTCCTCGTCTCCGATGATCCGTACACTCTTACCCTCGCCAGCGTTACGCTGGAGACGGAACCCTTGGTACAGTAAAACATGCAAAACCTCGTAGTCCCCGCTGTCATCGCAGGCGGCTCGTTGCTTTTGGCCCGCTATGCCGGGGTTCTCGGCATGGCCTTCTGGATACCCGCCATGCTCATTTTCGCCGCATCTGCCCTTGCCACCGAGAAAGGTGCTTAAAAAATGAAGTTCGTTCTTGCCGTCTTTCTTGGCCTTGGCTTCGGCGGAAACCTCGGTGCTATCGTGCGTAGGCTCGCACCGAAGGAAATTAAATGATCGTGGATGCCTATACGTTCCTCAAAGAAAAGGCCGATACCACCGCAGGTTTCATCACAGGCGCTGGCCTTCGTGCCACCGAGGGCCTTGCGAAAGCCGCCGAAGACACAGGCGAAGACGCAGCACACCTGACATTCCGGGCCTCGCAGTGGGAACGGTACAAGCTTGTCCTCTTCGTTTTGGGCGGTGGCATCGGGGTCTTGGCACTCCTGTTTTTGGTAGGAGGCTAGAAAAATGACAGACGCAGCATATCCCCTGCTTGCCGCCGGATCGGTGGGTCTGATCGCATTTCAGGCATCTTTGCCCGGATCTACCTTCCTTGCAGGAGCCGCCCTTGTTGCCGCCATCTTCCTTTTGGGGGTGGGCGTGGAAGTCGCCAAAGAGCTTCCCGCCATTCTCTGGAACCTTGTGTTTGGGAAAAAGTAATGACCTTTCTTTACCACGTCCTCGCCTTTTTGAGTGGAGCGATGGTTGCTTTCTATAGCATCCTTGGAGTCTCTCTAGCATTTTCGGGATAAAAAATGTTCAAGTACATCCTCGTCTTCCTTGCGGGCGCAGGCATTGGCATCGCAGGCTTTGAGTACGCCCGCAACTGGCAGATCCGCCGTGACGTTGGCCAGGGGTTGCGGCGATGAAATACCTTGTTGGCGTGATCGCCGTCCTTGTCGCCTTGTACTTCGCGGGATGGATAATCGAAAGTGACTCCCAGACCGAACCCGAAGCCGCCGATCCCCCCGGCATCGCAAGCTCCATCGCAACCCCGTTTGGTCTTAGTGGAGAGCAGTGGGTCGGGGCTATGGAAAAGTACCGAGGCCTGCCCTATCGCCTTGGCGGGACGGGCGAAGATGGTACGATGGACTGCTCAGGTCTCGGATGGCGGGCAGGCACGGATCTTGGCTTCACGATGCCCCGCACCGCAACCCACCAAAGAGCCGCTGCGACCGACGTAATCGAAGAAGGTTTGGCCAAAGAAACCCCCGGCGCGATGATCTTTTTTTTCAACAGCCAAGGCGTCCTGAAGCACGTCGAATACTCCACAGGCAAGGGGCAAACCTATGCCGCGTGGGTAAAAAACGGCGTAGGCCCGAAGCCTTGGGGCTGGTGGCACAACTCATGGGCCTCCGTGGAGTATAGAAAATGGTAGTCCTGAAAACTGTCCTGCAAGGCGCAGTCGTAGCGCCGGCAAACTCAGTCCGCTACACCGCAGATTTCGATGGATGGTATCGGGTTGTACAGCGCGTGAAATCGAACGACCCGGTAAATCCGGTTATGAACGGGAACATGACGGTCTGGCAGACCTCGCCCATCACCGACCTAGGAACAACAACCGACGTTTGGCCTGTGTGTGAGGTCTTCTTGAAGCGCACCCAAGAGATCTTGGTCAACAACCTTGGGCCCTTTGGGAACATTGTTGACATCTTCTATTTGGAAGGGCAAGCCTAATGGATCGTGCCATCGCCTACCTCAAAGAAGTTCTAGCCAAGTACAAGAAAGAGGCCGTCGCCACCGCGATCCTGCTCGCCCTTCTGGGCGTAAGTTGCGCTGGCTTCAACTGTGCCAAAGTCCAAAACATCGTCACCCCCGTCCAAAACGCCACCAAAGCCGCGCAAAAAGCCTACTGCACGGCTTGCAAAGAAAGTTGTCCTTAAAAATGGCCGCGCCCAAAAGAACAAAAAGAACACGCCCGCTTTCATTCACGAACTCAAGTCATGTGAAGAAGACGGAGCGCCTTCCTAGGCTCTTGGGGGGAAAGACCTCAAAACAAGTGCAGGCGGCGAAGAAAAAAGCCGCCAAGGAAGCCGCCAAGGAAGCAGGCAAAGTGGAGTACGCCGTCGCAACTGTGGTCCAAGCAAGGAAGGGCGGACATGTCGTTCTCAACTACGCATCGCAACCGAAGCTAAGAAAAAATCCTCCCTCCGCCCTACCAAAAGACTTGCGCATCAAAAAAAGAACCAGCTCCGCCGCAATCGTCAAACGCTAGCAGCCTTTTTCTCCCCCTCCCAACAATCCCGCCGAATATTCCCCCAAAAAGAAATAAACCCCCAATTTAATCCCCGCAACCTTGGGATAATTCGGCCAGACTTCTTCCTGCACCCACCGTCCTGTACGCAAACCCCATGCCAAACCCCACCTCATCGACCTCTGTATCTTAACCCCCCCCCGGTGCTTGATCACACACCCCCAACCCACCCCCAACCCACCCCACACACACCCCACACAAAGAGG
>Ga0138256_10006340_pt1 | contig 12506 bp, 12 predicted proteins | sample KNB2016incub_MG_FD_105486 | JGI IMG/M metagenome (GOLD analysis project Ga0138256, IMG submission 105486) | Active sludge microbial communities from wastewater in Klosterneuburg, Austria - KNB2014incub_MG | ecosystem: Engineered > WWTP > Activated sludge > Unclassified | place: Austria... | reverse complement strand
CGGGGATGTACCTCGAGCTCCTGGCGCCGGATCCGTCCGTGCCGCCGCCGGGCAAGGAGCGCCCGTTCGGCCTCGACCGGCTCGACCGCTCGCGCCTCGTCACCTGGGCGGCGCACGAAGCGGGCCTCGCGGGCCGGCTCGCGACCCTCGCCGTCGCCGGCCTCGATCTCGGCGAGATCCTCGCCGGCGGCCGCGTGCGCCCGGACGGCGTCGCCCTCCACTGGCGCCTCACCAGCCCGCGCGCGATGCTCGAAGGCGGCGTTCTCCCCTTCCTCATCGACTGGGGGACCTCGCCCCACCCCTCGACCACCGCTGCGCCGGGCCTCACCCTCGTCGCGCTCGAGATCGAACATCCCGATCCCGAACAGCTGCGCAAGCTCCTCGACGGATTCGGCGTCCACCTGCCGCTACGCAAAGCGCCGCAGCCGGCCCTCGTCGCCACGGTGGACTCGCCGCGAGGACGCGTCGAACTGCGCTGAAACAACCCTACAGACCCCAAGGGTTCACCTTCCAACAACGGAGCACTCGATGTCAGGCACCGCGCGAACCGGAGTTCTCATCTACGCCAAGAATCTCGTCGCCGTCTCCGCTTTCTACGAGCAGCTCTTGGATGCAAGGGTGCTGCGCGCGGACGACGAACACCGGGTGCTTCAGTCCGCGGACGTCCAACTGATCATCCACGCCATCCCTGAGCCGTACAGCAGTTCCATTGCCATCGAAGTGCCGCCGGTGGCGCGCGAGGAACAGGCCATCAAGCCGTTCTTCACCGTCGCGAGTCTGGCAGCAGCGGAACGCATCGCCGAGCAATGCGGCGGCAGGGTCTGGGGTCCTGTCTGGCCTGGCCCAGGCATCCAGGTGCGCAATGTCTGCGATCCGGAAGGCAACATCGTGCACCTGCGCGAGAGTTTGGCCTGACCCCCTTCGTCTGCGAACGGTCGCGCGACGCGCGTTCGCGACTGCGCTTAGGATTCGCCGCGCCTCAGCGGGATCCGTGACGGTGCACCAGCAGCCTCGATCAGAACGCGCGGGTGTGCCGCGCGAGGAAGGAAATGGCATGGCCAAGCTCGTGTTCGGAATGAACCAGTCCCTCGACGGCTACGTCGACCATATGGCGTTTGCACCGAGCCCCACGCTCTTCCGCCACTTCGTCGCCGAGGCCGAGGGGCAGGCGGGCAGTGTTTATGGCCGACAGATGTACGAGATCATGCGTTACTGGGACGACGATCATCCCGAGTGGAATGCAGACGAACGCGCCTTTGCGGCGGCGTGGCGGAAGCAGCCGAAATGGGTCGTTTCGCGCACGTTGAAATCGGTCGGGCCCAACGCCAGGCTCGTCGAGGGGGATCTCGCCGGCGCGATCCGCCAGCTGAAGGCCGAGCGTGACGGAGAGATCGAAGTGGCTGGCCCGGTCGTGGCGCACAGCCTCGCCCAGCTCGGCCTGATCGATGAGTATCGAATCTATCTGCACCCTGTCGTGCTCGGTCACGGCAGGCCCTACTTTGCCGGACCCCGGCCACCGCTTCGCCTCATCGCCAGCGACCGGATGGGCGAGGATGTGCTCCGGTTGAAGTACGTTCCTGCCGAGCGTTGCGAGTCCCCGGATAGAGGTCGCCGCTGAAGCCGGGTCTCGTGGAAGAATCCGAGCCATCATGAGAATCACGGTCGAGACGAAGGTAGACGCCCCGCTCAGCCGGGTGTGGAAGGCCTATTCCAGCCCGGAAGACATCGTGCAGTGGAACGCCGCGTCGGACGACTGGCATACGACGCGTTCGACTGTCGATCTGCGGCCGGGCGGCAAGTTCTGCTCGCGCATGGAAGCGAAAGACGGCAGCTTCGGCTTCGACTTCGAGGGCACCTACACCCGTGTCGTGCCGGAGAGTCTCATCGAGTACTCCTTGGGCGACCGTGAAGCCACGGTCGCGTTCGTCGAGCTCGGCGGCGAGGCGGCCGGTGTCACCGTGCGCGTCTCGTTCGACAGCGAAGAGACGCATTCGATCGAGCAGCAGCGCGCGGGCTGGCAGGCCATTCTCGACCGCTTCCGGCGGCATGTCGAAGGCGGAAGCTAGACCTCCGCGGACTCGCGCGCGCCGGAATCCGAAAATGCTCCTCCTCGCCGCCGCTCTGATCTTTCTCACCGGTGCCGCGCACTCCTATCTGGGAGAGCGCTACATCCTGATTCGCCTGTTCCGGCGCGACGACTTGCCGCAGCTCTTCGGAGGAACAGCCTTCACGATTGGCACACTGCGCTTCGCCTGGCATCTCACGACCGTCGCCTGGTGGGGCTTCGCCTATCTGGCGTTCATCGCTTCGCAGGGGCCCGTCTCCACCGACCAGGTGCTCGCGACCGTAGGCGGCGTGGCGCTCGTCTCGGCGGCCTTCCCGCTCTACTTCACCCGCGGCAGGCACCTGTCGTGGATCGTCTTTCTCGTCGTCGGCGTGCTGGCGTTCCTGGCGCGCGGAGCTCAGTGACCCGCCGCTTGCAGCCCGTGCGGAGCCGCCGGGGAGCCACGAGGCTTCGACCCTCCCGACCTGGCCGACACAAGTCGGCTGCGCAGGGTGCTCAAGCCGGGCGCGCTAGAATCGGAGGCAGGAGTGCCACCCAATGACCAGGGTCTTCGATGTCGTCGTCGAACGAGATGAAGAGGGCATCTACGTCGCCTCGGTGCCGGCGCTGCCTGGTTGCCACACTCAGGCTCGATCTCTCGACGAGTTGATGGAGCGCGTCAGAGAGGCGATCGCCCTGTGCCTCGAAGTCGAGGGCGATGAGGTCTCCAAGCTCGACTTTATCGGCGTGCAGCGCGTGTCCGTCCCGGCGTGACTCGTCTTCCCATCGTCACGGGACATCGGCTCATTCGTGGACTGGAACGCGCGGGCTTCGCCGTGGTGAGAACGCGAGGAAGCCACCACTTTCTAAGGCACCCGGACGGGCGAGCGACAGTTGTTGCCGTTCATGTCGGCGAGACCGTAGGCCCCGGGTTGATGTCCAAGATCCTCCGCGACTGCAAGATCGACCGCGAAGAGCTTCTCCGCCTCCTCCAATAGACGATGGCATTCCCTGGCTCGGATGAACGGATACGGCGGCCACGCCCCATCTCGTCGCGGAGTCGGATGGTCGCGGCGCTCCTGGCTGCGGCGCTCGTCTCGGCGGCGGCCGGCGCGGCGGATCTGAAGAGCGAGCTCGCGACGCTCGAGGTCGGGAAGGTCCTGCGCGACGAGGCGACGGGAGTGACGCTCCGGTTCCTGCAGAAGCACGCTGGCGAAGCCGGAGAGGACGGCTGGGGGAGCGCCACCTCCAAGGGCTGCGGGCTCTCGGTCCGCATGCCGGCGCCCTTTCAGGAGCTCGAGCAGAGGGCCCCGGCGACGGACGGAGCGGAGCTCACCTTCGTCGTGCTCGGGAGCCACACCGAGGCGGGTGCCAAGTTCACCGTGATGTGCACGCGGCGCTCCGACGACATCTTCCGCGAAGACTTCGTCCCCGCGACCCTGGCGGAGATCGCGCGAAAAAACGAAGTCCTCGAGCGGCGCGAAGTCACGCGGGGTGGCCGCACCTTCGCCCACCTGTCCTTCCGCGGCCACGACTCGCTCGCCACCCTCGAGCTCGCCCGCCTGGGCAACGCCGCCTATCAGCTCACCGTCGAGGTGCCACAGTCGGAGGCCGCCGCGCTGCCGGCGCTGTCCGAGAAGTTCTTCGCCTCCTTCGTACCTTAGCGGCCCGCCGCGCTAGAGTGCGCGCTTTGCGATGCAGCTTCCGACCGCCGCTCGAGTCGAAGCCACGCTCGCGAAGGGAGTCGCCAGGCCATGAATGCACGACAGCGTGAAGAGTTGTTGCACACGTTGAAGATCCGTTTCGACAAGAACCCGCAGCGGCACGCGGGGCTCGCCTGGGCCGGCGTCCTCGCCAGGCTCGAAGGCCATCACGACGCGCTGCGATCCCTCCAGGAGATGGAAGCCACAGGGGGCGAACCGGACGTCATCGGCAAGGCTGGCGATGGCGGAGGTTTCCTTTTCTGTGACTGCTCGCCAGAAAGCCCCGGCGGTCGGAGAAGCCTCTGTTACGACGGCGCCGCTCACGCCTCCAGGAAAGAGAACAAGCCCGCCGGGAGCGCGGTCGAGATGGCCGCGCGGATCGGCGTGGCACTCTTGACCGAAGCGCAGTATCGCGCCCTGCAGGAGCTCGGCGAGTTCGATACCAAGACGTCGAGCTGGATCGCGACGCCCGCCGACGTTCGGGAACGCGGCGGCGCCCTGTTCTGCGATCGTCGCTATGGCAGGACCTTCACCTACCACAACGGTGCAGAGTCTTACTACGCCGCCAGAGGTTTCCGCGGCCAGCTCGTCGTCTGAAGTCCGCGCCGGGAGAAGCGCTCGACGGCACGGCGGAAAGTCGACTGGCGGCAACGACAAGGAAGACCATGACTCTCCAAGAAACGCTGAAACAGCTCGAAGCGCTTGGCAACGAGAAAGTGGGGGCGCGCAATCGCAAGCTCGGCGCTGGCGATGAGCAGTTCGGTGTCCAGATGGGCGATCTGCGCAAGGTGGCGGCGAAGGTCAAGCGCGATCACGCCCTGGCGCTCGCGCTCTGGGAGACCGGCAACCTCGACGCGCGGCTGCTGGCCATCCAGGTCCTCGAGCCGAAGCGGCTGTCGGAGGTCGAGCTCGAAGCCATGGTGCGCGCCGCGAACTTCGGCTGGCTGGCGGACTGGCTCAACTCCTATGTCGTCAAAGAGCATCCGGCGAAGGAGATCCTGCGGCAGAAGTGGATGACTCCGCAGACCGTTCGCGAACCGGGGGGCTCGTGGCTGGCGCGGGCCGGTTGGAGCCTGACCTCCGGGCGCATCAACGGCAGTCCCGGGGGGCTCGACCTGCCGGCGCTCCTCGACCGCATCGAGAGCGAGATGCCGGCGGCGCCGCCCGAGACCCAGTGGACGATGAACAACTGTCTCGCCGGCATCGGTATCCACTTCCCCGAGCTTCGCGAGCGCGCGCTGGCGATCGGCGAGCGCCTCGGCGTTTTCCGCGACTATCCGGTTTCCAAGGGCTGCACCTCGCCCTTCGCCCCGATCTGGATCCGCGAGATGGTGCGCCGGAAGAGCTGAGGCCCGGCGGGCGTGGAGCTTGAGTTCGTCGGCCGGGATTCATATCTTCGCCGGATGCGAAGCCCGCTTCTGCGAGTCTCTCTTTGCCTGGCGCTGCTTCAAACCGGCTGCGCCGCGAATCGACTGCCATCGCCGCCGCCGATCGCCCTGCCCGCCGCCTGCAGCATGGCCGCGGCGAGCGCGTGGATCGAGCGCTGGTTGGCGGCGTGGGAGCTCACCTCGCAGGAGATCCTTCGTCTGCCCGAGGCGCCGGCGCCCGAGATGCTGTTCTACGACAGCGCCTGCATCTACACGACTTCGGCGGTGAGCGCCGGCGGCGCGCCGCCGGTCGCCGGACCGTTGTGGCGCGGCGCGAAGCTCCCCTGGCGGGCGCTCGCGCACGACGGTGCGCTCACTCTGCCGGACGGATCTCGAGTCCCCGTCGCGCTGATGTCGTTCACCAACGCCACTCCCGAGACCGGCCCGTTCTTCGTCATGGCGGCGCCGGCCTTCTGGGTCGAGAACGGACACGGCGAAGAGCCCGGGCTCACCGGCGTCTTCCTGCACGAGTTCGCCCACACTCGTCAGGTCGCCGGCATGGGCGCGCGCATCGCGCCGATCGACGCCGCCTGGGAGCCGCCCGGGGAGCTCAACGACGACGCCGTGCAGAAGCGGTTCGCGGACGATCCGGAGTATGTCGCCGCCTACCTCGGGGAGCGCGATCTGCTCTATCGCGCTGCGGCGGCGGCCTCGCTGGCGGAGGCGCGCAGCCTGGCTGCCGAGGCGCTGGCGAGCATGAGAGAGCGTCGCGCCCGCTGGTTCACCGGCGAGAGCGCCGTGTTCGCCGAAGTCGACGACATCTTCCTCGCCATGGAAGGCGTCGGCCAGTGGGCGGCTTACGCCTGGCTCGCCCGTCCCGAAGGTGGGGCGCTCGATCGGGAAGCAGCGATCGCGAAGATGCTCGGCCGGCGCAAGTGGTGGGTGCAGGACGAAGGCCTGGCGCTGCTCCTCGCCGTCGACCGGCTGCTGCCCGAGTGGCCGGCGCTCGAGTTCAGCGTGCCGGCGCTGGGGGCGGAGCCGCTGCTCGAACGGGCGGTAGCGGCACGGTGAGTCCAGGCGCCGCCGCCGCCGAGCGGCGATGAACAGCGGCGGCGTCCCGATTGCGTAGGGGAGTTTGCCGGAGTAGTGGTCAGGCCGGCGCCAGGCCGAGGCCGGCCGGCGACTCTTTTGCCACGAAGGCGCGAAACGCGCGCTGTCGGGCCTCGACCTCGTTCGCCAGGGCGGCGAACTCGGAGAGTCCGTGCAGATGGACGAGCGCGGCGTCCTTGCGCATCCAGCGCGCGTCCCAGTAGCCCAGGTTCGCGGCCTTGCGGATCCAGTCGAGCGCGGTCGGAGTGTCGGCCAGCTGGGCATGAACCTTGGCGATCCAGTAGGTGAACGTGCCGTCCGCGGCGGCCCCCGGCTCGGCGGTCGCGAGGAGCTCGCGGACGCGCTCGCGCGAGGCCGCGTCGCCCTCGGCCGCGAGCACGAAGGCGAGCACCCCTTGCGCGATCGGGTCGGCGGAGTCGAGGGCGTAGGCCTGCTCGATCCAGCGCCTCGCCTCCTGGCGGTCGCCGGAATACCACTCGGCGATGCCGCGCCAGTAGTTGTAGTGCGCGAACTTCGGCCGCCTGAGGACGAGCGCCGTCGCCTCGTCGCGCGCCTCTTCCAGGCGGTCTTCGTAGATCAACACCGAGAGCCGCCGGATCGAATGCGCGAAGCGGCTGTCCGCCGCCGCGGCGCGCTGCTGCGCGGCGAGCGACGCCTGCCAGAGACCGGTGTTCTTGAACAGGTAGGAAAGGCCGTCCCAGGCGGCGGCGTGTGCCGGCGCGCGCTCGAGGGCGCGGGCGAAGTCGAGGAAGGCGCGCTCGTTCTCGCCGCGCTCGAGGTGGATGAGCCCGAGCACCGTGCGCGCCTCGACCGAGCCCGGTTCGAGCGCCAGGGCCTCCGAGACCGCTCCCTCGGCGCGCGCGTAGAGCTCGACGTCGCCGGCGAACTCCGCCGTCTCGGCGTCGTGCCGGCCGAGCCGGATGAGGAGGGCAGCGCGCTGGGCCGTGGCCTCTTCCGGCGCAAGTCGCTGGGTGAGCTCGAGCGCCTTCTCGATCAGCGGCCGGGCGTCGCGCGGATTGCGCGCCGCGGCGAGCTCGGCTGCGGCCAGGGTGTGCTCGATGGCGCTGGCGAAGTCGCGGCCCATCTCGCAGTGCAGAGCGAGCGCGACGCGCATCGGCTCCAGCCGGCCGGCGTGGAGACGAACCAGCGCCGCGGCGGCGAGGAGGTGCTTCGCCGCCCGCCGCTTGGGGGCGAGAGCGTCGTAGAAGGCGTGCTGATAGAGCGAATGGACGAAACGATAGCGCTGGCTCGAGTGGCCACCGGCGAGCTCGAGGTCGCCGATCGGCTCGACCAGGCGATGGGCCGCCTCGAGCGTGCGCAGGCGCTCCTCGATCTCCATCTCGTCGCGCTCGGTCAGCGCGGCGACCACCGCACCGGTGAACTCGAGTCCCTCGACGCTGGCCGCGGTGAGCAGCCGCTTGTCGGCCTCTTCGAGTCGCTCGACCTTCTCGCGGATGAGCGCCACCATCCCCTCGGGCACGATGCGGTCCATCGAGTCGAGCGAGCGCGCGAGCACCACCCGCCCGCCGTCGCGCGACACCGCGCCCGACTGCAGGAGATGGTTGAGGACGTTCAACAGAAAGAGCGGATTGCCCTCGGTGCGGCGGAGAGCGAAGTCGACCAGCTCGGGCGGCGGCGGCGCGCCGAGCTCGCGCTCGAGGAACGCTGCCACATCGCTGCCGCCGAACGGTGCGGGCGCGATCTCGCTCCACGGCAGGTTGCCGCGGGCGAAACTGGCGAGGGCGGCACGCAGGGGGTGGCGCTGCGCTTCGACGTCGGCCGGGCGATAGGTGCCGACCAGCATGAGCTGCAGCGTGTCGAGGCGCGGCGCGAGATAGGCGAGCAGATCGATGCTCGCCGGATCGGCCCACTGCAGGTCCTCGAGCAGCAGTACGAGCGGCCGCCCGGCGCCGGCGGCGGCGATGGCGCCGACGAAAGCGGCGAACTCGCGCGGCATGCGGTCGCGCGAGCGCATGCCGGCGAGCGCCTCGCCGGCGGCCGCCCCGGCTTCGCTGGCGACGCCGGGGAAGTGCACCGCCCAGGTCGGCGCGAGCTCGACGAGGTGCGGCAGAAGCGTCTCGCGCTCGCCGCCCGCGAGCAGATTGCCGAGCGCGTCGAGGAACGGCGAGTAGGCCTCCGCCGAGCCGAAGTGCTCGGGGGAGCGCCCGAGCGCGAGGCGCGCGCCGGGTGCGGCGAGCCGCGCGCGGCGCAGGAAGGCGTGCGCCAGGGTCGACTTGCCGGCGCCCGGCTCGCCGGCGATCGTCACCAGCTGCCCGCTGCCGGCGGCGGTCGCTTCGAGCAGCTCGCCGAGCAGCGCCAGCTCCTCGCTGCGTCCGATCGGGTCGGGAGCGGCGCCGCTCGAGCGCTCGCGCATCGCCCGGCGCAGACGCGCCGTGCCGGGATGGCCGGCGCGCTCCGATCGCCCGGAGTGATCGGAGGGAGCGGAGGGAGCGGAGGGAGCGGAGCGAGCGCCGGTCGCCGAAAGCTGCGGCACCGGGCTTTCGAGTGTGGTTTCGGCGAGCGCCTGCACCAGCGCCGCGTGCAAGTCGCCGGCGGTCGCCGGCCGCGCCTGCGGGTTCTTGGCCAGAGCGCGCAGGACGGCACGCGACAGCGGCGCGCCGAGGCTCGGCGCCAGCGCCTGTGGCGGCCGCGGTTCCTCGGTGAGATGGGCGAGGAGAACCTCCTGCGCTGTTCCCCGCCGGAACGGGACTTCGCCGGTGAGCAGCGTGTAGGCGATCACGCCCAGGCTGTAGACGTCGCTCGCCGTGCCTGCTGGCCGCCCCTGGCACTGCTCGGGGCTCATGTAGAACGGCGAGCCGATCGCATGCCCGCCGGTCAGGCCGGGGTCATCGCTTTCGAGCATGCGCGCGAGGCCGAAGTCGGCGACCTTGGCGAGGCCCCCGGCGAACAGGATGTTGCCCGGCTTGAGGTCGCGGTGCACGATCCCCTGGCGGTGGGCGGCATCGACGGCTGCGGCGATGCCGGCGAGAAGCTGCACCACTTCGGCGACGGGGAGCGCCCCTTCGACGGCGATGCGATCCGAGAGCGCGCCCCCCTCGCAATACTCCATCGCGAGGTACGGCTCCCCCTCCTCGGTGCGGCCGAAGTCGAAGACGGTGACCGCGTGCGAATGGACGAGCGCGCCGGCGGCGCGCGCCTCGCGGCGGAAGCGGGCGAAAGCGACCGGCGACGGAAAAAGCTCGGGATGCAGGACCTTGATCGCCACCGGGCGGTCCATCTCTTCGTGCAACGCGCGGTAGACGACCCCGGCACCGCCCTCGCCGACCCGCTCGAGCAGGCGGTAGCGGCGGTCGAGAAGGCTGCCCAGTCGCTGATCGATCGCGGTCAAGACGTCTCCACCTCCAAGGCGTCCCCAGGGGCCCGAAAAGAAGGCGCGAGCGTAACACGGCCGTTCGCGCCGGGCCGCCCTCCGACGCCACCGGAACCCTCTAGAATGCTCGCGGGATGATCCTCGGAAAGCGCATCTGCGTCGTGATGCCGGCCTACAACGCCGCCGCGACCCTGGAGCGCACCTTTCGCGAGCTCGACCGCGCGGTCGTCGACCGCGTCCTGCTGGTGGACGACGCCTCGGCCGACGAGACCGTCGCCATCGCGCAGCGGCTCGGCATCGAGACCCACCTGCACCCCGAGAACCGCGGCTACGGCGGCAACCAGAAGAGCTGCTACGCCGCGGCGCTCGCCGGACAGGAAGAGATCGTCGTCATGCTGCACCCCGACTACCAGTACACGCCGCGTCTGGTGCCGGCGATGGCGGCGATGATCGCCTACGACGAGTACGACATCGTCCTCGGCTCGCGCATTCTCGGCAACGGTGCGCTCGCCGGCGGCATGCCGCTCTACAAGTACGCCGCCAACCGCGCGCTCACCCTGATCGAGAATCTGCTCCTCGGGCAGAAGCTCTCCGAGTACCACACGGGGCTGCGCGCCTTCCGCCGCGAAGCCCTCGCCCGCCTGCCGCTCGAGCGCAACTCGGACGACTTCGTCTTCGACAACGAGATCCTCGCCCAGGCGTTCGCGGCCGGCCTGCGTGTCGGTGAGCTCTCCTGCCCGACGAAGTACTTCCGCGAGGCCTCGAGCATCCACTTCGGGCCGTCGGTGCGCTACGGCTTCGGCGTCCTGCGCGTCGCGGCGGCGGGCTTCCTCGCCCGCGCCGGACTGTTTCGCGCACGCTTCCTGCGTTTGCCGCCGGGCGCGGCGTGATCGACGTCGTCGTCGTCGGCGGTGGGCCGGTGGGGCTCGCGGCGGCGATCGCGGCGCGGCTCCACGGCCTCTCGGTACGTCTGGTCGATCGCCAGCGGCCGCCGATCGACAAGGCGTGCGGCGAGGGGCTGATGCCAGCCGGCGTGCGGGCGCTCGCGGCTCTGGGCGTTCCTCTGCCGCCGCGCTCGCTGCCGTTCCGGGGCATCCGCTATCTCTCCGACGGCGTCGTCGCCGAGGCCGACTTTCCCGGTGTCCCCGGCCGCGGCATCCGGCGGACGGAGCTCCACGGCGCGCTCGTCCGGCGGGCCGAAGAGGTCGGCGTCGAGCTCGTCTGGGGCACGCGGGTCGAGTCGGCCGGCGTCGGCTGTGTGCGCACCGCCGCCGCGATCTGGCCCTGCCGCTTCGTCGTCGGCGCCGACGGTTTGCGCTCGCCGTTGCGCCGCGCTCTCGGACTTGGAGCCGGGGAGGTCCCGCCGGCGCGCGGCGATGCGGCCGGTCCGCCCGGGTGGAGTTCGCGCGCGCGCTTCGGCGTCTCGCGGCATCTGCAGCTTGCGCCGTGGTCGGAGCGCGTCGAGGTGACCTTCGGCACCGCCGCCGAGGCCTACGTCACGCCGCTCGCCGCCGACGAGATCGGCGTCGCGATCCTGTGGAGCGGCGGCAAGGGCGGCTTCGACGAGCTGCTCGCGACGCGCTTCCCGCCGGCGCTCGCCGCGCGGCTCGCCGGCGCGGCGGTGGCCGGTCGCGACCACGGTGCGGGGCCCCTGCGTCAGCCGGCGCGCGGTGCGGTCGCGGGCGGCGGCCGGATCGCCCTGGTTGGCGACGCCGCCGGCTACGTCGACGCGCTCACCGGCGAGGGGCTGTCGCTCGGCTTCGAGGCGGCGCTCGCCCTCGGCGAGAGTCTGGCGGCGGGCGACCTCACCGCCTACGCCCGCCGCCTGGCGCGTCTCGCGGCGCTGCCCAACGGCCTCACCCGCCTGCTGCTCGTGGCGGCGCGCCGGCCCTGGCTGCGGCGGCGCCTGGTGCGAGCGCTCGCCGCCGACTCGCTGCTGTTCGGAAACTTCCTCGGTCTCCTGGGCGACCGCCGGCCGCTTCGCCAATTGCGCGTCGGGCGCACGCTGCGTCTCTGTTCGCGGCTCGCCTGGCCGGCGACGGTTGCCGGATGACCGCCCCAGCAAGAGCGGTGTTTAAATGACCGCCCTAGCAAGAGCGGTGTTTGAATGACCGCCCCAGCAAGGGCGGTCTGGGGATGACCGCTCTGGTCAGCGCGGTCTTGCGTCGCCGTCGGACGGTCGAGGCGCTCTTCGCCCTGCTGGTCGTCGCCTTCCTTCCGGGCGTCACCCGACTCGAGAGCGACAACTCGCCGGAGGCCTTCTTCCTCGCCGGCTCTCCCGATGTCGCGCGCTACGCCGACCTCGTCGCGCTCTTCGGCCCGGGCTACGGCGCACGGCTGGTGCTCTCCGGCGAACGACTGTTCGACGGCGATGGTCTCGCCTTCCTCGCCCGAGTCGAACAGGAGGCGAGCGGCCTCGCCGGCGTTCGCAGCGTGAGCGGTCCGCTCGCCCATCACCGTGGCGAGCTCGACCTCGATCCCCGCGGCGCCCCCGCCGCGCCGGCGGCGTTCCGCGCGCGGCTGCTCGCCAACCCGCTCGACCGCGCCGCCGGGTTCGTCGACGCCGCCGGCAGTGCGGTCTCCGTGCTCGTCGAGCTCGACAGCGGCGGGGCCGGCGCGCGCGCGCGGACGGTTGCGGCGCTCGAAGACCTGTGCGCCGACGCCCCTGCCGGGGTCACCGCCGAGGTGGTCGGCCCGGCGACGCTCGAACGCGCCCTCGACGAGTCGGCGCACGAGATCGCCAGCTTCTACTTCCCGCTCCTGCTGGCGCTCGCGGCGCTGCTGCTGGCGCTCACCTTCCGCGAAGCCGGCGCGGTCGCCGTGCCGCTCGCCTTCGTCGCGGTGGTCGAGATCGTGGTGCTCGGTGCGATGGGCTACGCCGGCGTCCGTTTCAACCTCGTGGTCGCCATCCTGCCGCCGATCCTCTTCGTCATCACCCTCGCCTCCGCCGT
>Ga0138256_10006337_pt1 | contig 12506 bp, 17 predicted proteins | sample KNB2016incub_MG_FD_105486 | JGI IMG/M metagenome (GOLD analysis project Ga0138256, IMG submission 105486) | Active sludge microbial communities from wastewater in Klosterneuburg, Austria - KNB2014incub_MG | ecosystem: Engineered > WWTP > Activated sludge > Unclassified | place: Austria... | reverse complement strand
TGACCAGCACCGTGCGCAGCTCGTCATTGGCCAGCATCATGCGCACCGGAACTTCTGCTACCGATTTGCCCAGAAAACGCGCGGACCGGTCTTGCAACAGCTCGGTGTGGCCGGGAAACTGGTTGTACGGCGCGCCTGCCGCGTGTAACGCTTCCTTGTGCAACGGCGCGGTAACTAGCGCCGCAATCTGGCCCTGCAGAGCCGCGTCAGCCGCCCATTCCACACACTGGCCTGCCAGGGCACCCGCTTTGGCATCCACCCGTCCAAAGGGCACCGACTCCAATGCCGCGCCGAGCTGCAACACGGCAATGCAATGGCTGGGTACAGCCAGCGCCTCTTGCGGCGTAGCGATCACAGCAACCGGCAGCGCCAAGCGGCCTGAAGGGGTTACCAGATGCGCAGCGCGACGCATGGTGGCCACATCACCCACAACAAAGCTGCCACTCATCCAGGCAGGTTGCTCGCGGTAGGCTTTGGCAATGATCTCGGGGCCAATACCGGCCGCATCCCCCATGGTGATGGCCAGGGGCTTTTCAGATGTATTGGGTGCGTCCAAGGGGTTGCCCATGGCTCAGGCCGGGTTGTCAATGTCGATGAACTGGTGATCCAGCCCGAACTGCAGCGCGACGTGTGCTGCCAATGCAGGAGCACCGTAGCGCTCGGTCGCATGGTGGCCGCAGGCCAGGAACGCGACGCCGCATTCACGCGCCAGATGAAATTGTGGCTCGGAGATTTCACCGGTAATAAAGGCATCCGCACCCGCGGCAATGGCGGCCTCAAAATAACCCTGCGCACCGCCCGTGCACCAGGCTACGCGCCGAATGGGTCCTCCCTTGCCGTTCACCAGGGTCACACTGCGGCCCAGCGCCGCTTCCACCCGTTGGGCCAGCGTTTGGGCGTCGGCGTCATCCGTCGCACCCAGACAGCCCAAGTCCTGCTCGCCAAAACGCCCCGACGCCTGCCACCCCATGCGCAGCCCCAATTGGACGTTATTGCCAAACTCAGGATGTGCGTCCAGTGGCAAGTGGTAGGCAAAGAGGTTGATGTCATGGGCCAACAGTAAACCCAGGCGTTGGCGCATCCATCCCGTCACACGGCCGTCGTGCCCGCGCCAAAATAGTCCGTGGTGGACCAGGATGGTGTCGGCCCCTTCGGCAATGGCGGCTTCAATCAGGGCCCGGCTGGCGGTGACGCCGGAAACGATCTTGCGTACTCTTTGGCGCCCCTCCACCTGCAGCCCGTTGGGGCAGTAGTCTTTGAAGCGGTCGGGCTGCAGCAGCGCGTCCAATGTGGTTTGTAGTTCCAGGCGATCAATCATGGTGGGGATGGCGCACAAGTGCGCACCGTTCGGGAGACTTCACTATTGTCGTTGAGACGGCTGTCACTGACGTTGCAGGGTGCGCCCACAGCCACCTTGGCCGGCGCCTCGGGGTGGATGCGGATCGTGCAATGGGGCTTGCGCCATATCAGCCCTGCAATGTAACGTGGACGCCCCAGGCCTCTACAATTTGCTGGCTCGGCTGCGTGCCCTACCCCTGGAAACTCCATGAAACGTCTTTGGCTCCTTTTTTCCCAAACCACTACGGTCCTGCTGGCTGCTTACTTTGTGGTGGCAACGCTAAAACCCCAATGGATTGGGCACAACAGCCAGTCGCTTTCCGGCGCGGTATCCCTGATTGAAGCAGCACCCGCCATCGGCGGCGCCGCACCGGCTGGCAGCTTCCGGGCGGCAGCACAAAAGGCCTCGGCGGCAGTGGTCAGCATCAACACCAGCAAGGCGGCACGGCGCAATCCCAACAGCAACGACCCGTGGTTTCGGTTTTTCTTCGGTGACGAGGGCAGCGGTGAACCCCAGGCGGGCCTGGGCAGCGGCGTCATCGTCAGCGCCAGTGGTTACATCCTCACCAACAACCATGTGGTGGAAGGCGCTGACGAGATTGAAGTGGTGCTCAACGACAGCCGCAGTGCACGCGCCAAGGTGATTGGCACCGACCCCGAGACCGACCTGGCCATTCTCAAAATTGAACTCGACAAGCTGCCCGTCATCGTGCTGGGCAACTCTGACGGTGCCCAGGTTGGCGACCAGGTACTGGCCATTGGCAATCCGTTTGGTGTAGGCCAGACCGTGACCAGCGGCATTGTGAGCGCGCTGGGGCGCAACCATTTGGGCATCAACACGTTTGAAAACTTCATCCAGACCGATGCGGCCATCAACCCAGGCAATTCAGGTGGGGCTCTGGTGGACACCAATGGCGACCTGCTGGGCGTCAACACCGCCATCTATTCGCGCTCCGGTGGGAACATGGGCATTGGTTTTGCCATTCCGGTATCCATTGCCAAACAAGTGCTCGAAGGCATCGTCAAGGACGGTCAAATTAACCGTGGGTGGATTGGTGTGGAACCGAGTGACCTGTCCCCTGAACTGGCTGAAACCTTTAACGTCAAGGCGCAACAGGGTGTGATCATTACCGGCGTACTGCAAAACGGCCCGGCCGCGCTGGCCGGCATTCGCCCCGGCGATGTGATTGTGAAGATAGCCAACCAACCGGTAGCGGATGTGGCGACTCTGCTAAGCCAGGTTGCCGCGCTCAAGCCAGGTACGGCGGCCCGCTTCTCGATTCAGCGCAAAAACCAACCCTTGGAGCTGGACGTCACCCCCGGGGTGCGGCCCCGGCCCCGGAACACAAATCGATAGCTATTGTTTTAATAGCGTCTTACGTAGATTCGACGAGGGCTAGAGTCCATTTTGACCAATAGCTACCGGGTTAAACCGGCTTGGTAGTGGCTTCTTCGTCCTCTGGCGCCTGTGTGTGCTTGATGAAGAAGGCAGCCGCCCAGATGCCACACTCGTACAACACCACCATCGGTGCCAGCAGGGCCAGCATGGACACCGGGTCCGGCGGCGTCACCAAGCCCGCCACCGCCGCTGCCGCGACCACAAAATAAGCGCGAAACGATTTGAGCTGCTCCACCGTCACGATACGCATGCGGGCCAGGATCACCACCGCAATGGGCACCTCAAAGGCCACGCCAAAGGCGATGAACATGGTGATGACAAAGTCCAAATAGGCGTCAATGTCCGGACTCACCGCCACAGAGGCTGGCGCCATTTTTTGAATAGCTGGAAAGGCTTGGCCAAACACAAAGAAATAGCAAAAAGCCGCGCCCGTGTAAAACAGCAAGGTACTGGCCACAACCAGTGGAATGACCAGGCGTCGTTCGTGCTTGTAAAGGCCCGGCGCTACAAAGGCCCACACCTGGTACAGCACCCAAGGTAGCGCGACACCAAATGCCGCCAGGACCGACACCTTGATAGGCACCAGAAAGGGTGACACCACGCCCACCGCAATCATGTGCGAGCCAGCGGGCAAGGTTTTGACCAGCGGCATGGCCAGCAAGTCATAAAGGGCCGACGGCCCCGGATAAAACACCAACACGGCAAAGATCGCGCCAATGCCATAAGCGCTGTAGAGCAGGCGGTCGCGCAGCTCGATCAAGTGCTGCACAAAAGGCTGCTCAGTACCGGCGAGTTCGTCGTCGATAGGGGATTTGTCGTCGGCCATCAGTTATGAATTTTGGGAGGACGGAATCGCGCCACGCGGGCGGCACCAGACTGGGCCTTGGTGCGCACGCCGGCGCGGGACTTGTACCAGTTGGGCACGGCCGCCCGTTTGGTACGCCAGTGCTTGTCGGGGCGCCGGTACTGCGGCTCGTCCCAGTTGCTCTCGCGCATGCTCTGGGTCGCTGTGTTCGTGGCATCAGCCCAACTCCGCTCCACCTCGGCGGAAGTGGCGTGAATGGATTGTTCGACATCACGGGCCGCACTCTCCATGGTGTCCTTCATTTTCTTGAGCTCGTCGAGCTCCATCGAGCGGCTGACCTCGGCCTTAACTTCCGCCATGTAGCTACGCGCCCGCCCCAGCAGGTTGCCGGCCATGCGCGCTACCTTGGGCAGGCGTTCCGGGCCGATCACTACCAGCGCAATTGCGCCGATGATGGCGAGCTTGGTGACCCCAATATCAAACATGGAGCAAACGAATCACGCGACCAGACCGACCAACGCCACCATTAACTCTTGATCTTGGCTTCGACATCGATGGTGGATTTGGCTTCGGTTTTTTCGGTGGCGACCAGCGTTGGCGCAGGCGTTTCGGCTGATTTCTCGGCGTTGCTTCCGTCTTTCATGCCATCTTTGAAACCCTTGACCGCACCGCCCAGATCGGAGCCAATGTTCTTGAGCTTCTTGGTGCCAAAAATCAAAATGATAATGACCAAAAAAATGATCAGGTGCGTAGTTGACAAGCCCATGGCTTACTCCTTGGTAGATACAGTAGTTTAAGTGAACGCTATTAACCCCGCAGCCAAGGGCGCGGGCCACCCATCACATGAAAGTGCAGGTGCGGAACCTCCTGCCCACCTTCCGCCCCGGTGTTGGTTAGCAACCGGAACCCTCCTTCAGGGTACGGATTGCAGCCTTCTTGCAGGGCCAGTTTAGGTACCAACGCCATCATGCGGCCCATCAGGGCTGCGTGCTCCGGCCCGATGTGGGCCATGGAGACAATGTGCTGCTTGGGAACCATCAAAAAATGCACAGGCGCCCAGGGGTGGATGTCGTGAAAGGCATAAAACTCGTCGTCCTCAAACACCGTGCGCGAAGGAATTTGCCGCGCAATGATTTTGCAGAACAGGCAATTGGGGGCGTGATCAGTCATTTTGTTTCAGCTTCCCGGTCCAGCACCTTGCGCAGGGCCTTCTCTTCGATACCGCTGGTTCCTTCACGGCGCTCCAGTTCAGCAATGACATCTGCTGGTGTCAGTCCGTAGTGTGCCAGTGCAATCATGCTGTGGAACCACAAGTCGGCCACTTCGCGCACGACCTTGGTAGTGTCTCCACTGTGGTCGGCATCCTTGGCGGCCATGACCACTTCGGTGGCTTCTTCGCCAATTTTCTTCAAAAAGGCGTCGGGGCCTTTGCTCAGCAGCCGGGCCACATAGCTGGCATTGGGGTCGCCGCCGTTGGCAGCCTTGCGGCTTTCAATCACCGCAGCCAATCGGGCCAGGGCGTCTTGCGAGGTGGTATTTGCGCTCATGGTGCTATCGGTAGATGGATTCAGGGTCTTTCAAGACCGGGTCTATGGCTTTCCAAACGCCATTGTCCAGCACGCTGAAAAAACAGCTGTGGCGGCCGGTGTGGCAAGCAATGCCGGGCTCGTGCCCCAGCTGCGTCACCTTGAGCAAAATGACGTCGTTGTCGCAATCCATGCGGATTTCGTGCACCTTCTGCACGTGACCCGATTCTTCACCTTTGTACCAGAGCTTGTTGCGCGAGCGGCTGAAATACACAGCCCGTCCCAGCTCGGCGGTCTTTTGCAGAGCCTCGCGGTTCATCCAGGCAAACATCAAAACGTCACCAGTGCCCTGCTCCTGCGCGATCACAGGCACCAAGCCTTTGGAATCCCATTTGATGTTTTTTAACCAATTCATACGTTGATTGTCCCTGATTGCAGCAAACCCTCTTTCCGAGGCAATTGGCTGAAGGCAAACGGCAAAGACCATGAAATTTTTAGGGAAATGATGGCTGACTCGAAACCACTCAGTTATATGAAATACTATACAAAGCAAATTAATACCAATTGGTAATAATTTTGACACAGTCGTATTGTTTCAATCATACAAGTTTAACTTAGGAGTAGCTATGCAACGCAGATCAATTCTTTTGGCGGTCGGCGCCGCAACGGTTGGCAGCAGCTTATTGGCCGCATGCGGGGGCGGCAACGACCCTGACATTGTCCAAATTGCCCAATCCAATCCGGACTTGAGCATCCTTGTTGAGGCAGTGGCAGCAGCCGGTCTTGTTGATACGCTTAAAAGCCCAGGCCCCTTCACCGTTTTTGCACCCACCAATGCTGCGTTCGTTTCCCTTCTCGGTGAGTTGGGGGTAACCAAAGACGCACTGCTGGCGAATAAACCATTGCTCACCGCAGTGCTGACCTACCATGTGCTGTCCGGTCGAGTAGACAAAGCCGCCATTCCGGCTGGGAAGGCCATATCAACCGTGGGCGGTTCGATTTTCAAAATCGACACCTCCTCTGGCGCACTGGCAATTACCGATGGTCGCAACCGCGTATCGAAAATAATCCAGACTGACATCAACGCCTCTAACGGCGTGATTCATGTCATTGACAAGGTCATCTTGCCTGCGAACAAAAACATTGTGGAAACAGCCGCTGGCATATCCGATTTCAGTATTTTGGTTGAAGCGGTGATTGCCGCCAATTTGCAAGGAACGCTGTCAGGAGCGGGGCCGTTTACGGTTTTTGCACCAACCAATGCCGCGTTCGCTGCCTTGCTCGCAGAGTTGGGAATCAGCAAACAGGCGTTGCTGGCGGACGTACCGTTGTTGACCAACGTGTTGACCTATCACGTGGTAGCTGGGCGTGTTCTCAAGGCAGACGTTCCCGTGGGCACGCCCATTGCCACGGTGCAGGGCGGAAAATTCACGGTGGACAGCACGCTGACTATTACCGATGCACGCAGCCGCAAAGCCAAGATCGTCGCGACCGATGTGCTGACGAGTAACGGCGTCATTCACGTCATCGACAAAGTGATACTTCCTACAGCCTGACAGGGATACCGCGGCGGGCCATGCATTCCTTGGCCTGGCCCACGGTGAATTCGCCGTAGTGAAAGATGCTGGCGGCCAGCACGGCGTCGGCACCGCCCTTGGTGATGCCGTCGGCCAGGTCATCCAGCGTACCCACACCGCCCGAGGCAATCACTGGAACACCAACAGCATCGCTCACCGCACGGGTCAGCGCCAGGTCGAAGCCGGATTTGGTGCCATCACGGTCCATGCTGGTGAGCAAAATCTCGCCGGCGCCACGGCGGCCCATTTCGGTTGCCCAGGCCACAGCGTCCAGGCCGGTGTTTTTGCGACCACCGTGGCTGTACACGTCCCAACCCTCACCACGCGCCAGGGCGTCTTCGCCATAGCGACGCTTGGCGTCAATGGCCACCACGATGCACTGCGAGCCGTATTTGGCCGACGCGTCTTCAATCACCTGCGGCTTGGAGATTGCGGCAGAATTAAAGCTCACCTTGTCGGCACCGGCATTGAGCAGGCGGCGCACGTCGGCCACTTCGCGCACACCACCGCCCACGGTCAACGGAATAAACACCTGTGAAGCCACGGCTTCAATGATGTGCAAAATCAAATCGCGCCCATCGCTGGTAGCGGTGATGTCCAAAAACGTAAGTTCGTCCGCGCCCTGCGCGTTGTAGCGCGCCGCAATTTCCACCGGGTCACCGGCATCGCGCAGTTCAACGAAGTTGACGCCTTTGACGACCCGGCCACCCGTTACATCCAGGCACGGGATGATTCGCTTGGCTAGCATTAGCCGTTCAATTCATCAGCGCGCTCTTGCGCTTTTTCAAAGTCCAGATCGCCACTGTAGATCGCACGCCCGCAGATCACGCCTTCGATACCCTCGTCTTCCACTTCGCACAGGGCTTCGATATCAGCCATATTGCTCAAACCACCGGAGGCAATCACCGGAATGGACAAGGCTTGCGCCAGCTTGACGGTGGCCTCTACATTGATGCCGGTCAACATACCGTCGCGGCCAATGTCGGTGTAGATGATGGATTCAACGCCGTAGTCTTCAAACTTTTTACCCAGGTCGATCACATCATGACGTGTGAGCTTGCTCCAGCCATCGGTGGCGACCTTGCCGTCGCGCGCGTCCAGACCCACGATGATGTGGCCACCGAACGCGGTGCAGGCGTCTTGAAGGAAACCGGGGTTTTTAACCGCAGCCGTGCCAATGATGACATAGCGCAGCCCGGCGTCCAGGTAGCGTTCAATCGTGTCCAGGTCGCGGATGCCGCCGCCCAGCTGCACATCCACCTCGCTGCCCACTTCTTTGAGGATCTTGCGGATGGCAGCCTCATTCTTGGGCTGGCCTGCAAAGGCACCGTTCAGGTCCACCAGGTGCAGACGCCGCGCGCCCTTGGTCACCCATTGGCGGGCCATGACGCCGGGGTCTTCGCCAAAAGTGGTGGATTGATCCATATCACCTTGTTTAAGGCGCACGCAGTGACCGTCCTTGAGGTCGATGGCAGGAATGAGGAGCATGGTGTCAGCGAAAGCCGAAGGGGGGTTTCAGGGTTTCCAGTGAAGGAAGTTGCGGTAGAGAGCGAGGCCGTGGTCGGCACTTTTTTCAGGGTGGAACTGGGTAGCAAAAATATTATCGCGCGCTATGGCCGCCGAAAAGCGCTGACCGTAGTCGGTTTCGCCCACGCTGTGGCGCGCATCAGACGGTCGGGCAAAGTAACTGTGCACAAAATAGAAATAGCTGCCATCCGGCACGTCGCCCCAAACCGGATGCGGCCGGGGATGGCCCAGGTTGCTGTGCCAGACCTGGTTCCAGCCCATTTGAGGCACCTTGTAGCGACTGCCATCGGGCTGAATTTGGCCACCCAGTTCAAACTTGACCACTTCTCCAGGGATCAGTCCCAGGCAGGGGGTGTCCAACTCCTCGGAATGGTCCAGCAGCATTTGCATCCCCACGCACACGCCCATCAGGGGTTTGTGCTGGGCGGCGTGCATGACGGCGCCGTACATGCCGCTGTCATGCAACTCGCGCATGCAGTCGCGCATGCCGCCCTGCCCGGGCAGCACCACGCGCTCGGCTGCCATAACCTCGGCAGGGGTGCGGGCCCAGACTACGTCCACACCGGCATCGGCCGCCACATGCATGACGGCCTGGGTGACCGAGCGCAGATTGCCCATGCCGTAGTCCACCACCGCAACGGTCTTCTTCATGTCAGAGCGAACCCTTGGTGGATGGAATGGTGCCAGCCGTGCGCGGGTCGCGCTCCAGCGCGAAACGCAGTGCACGGGCAAAGGCCTTGAACACGGTCTCGGCCTGGTGGTGGGCGTTTTCGCCCTTGAGGTTGTCGATATGCAGGGTCACAAAAGCATGATTGACGAAGCCCTGAAAAAACTCGTGTGTCAACTGGCTGTCAAAGGTACCAATCATCCCACTCTTGAATGGCACATCCATTACCAGCCCTGGACGGCCGGAGAAATCCACCACCACGCGGGACAGCGCCTCGTCCAGCGGCACATAGGCGTGGCCGTAGCGGCGAATGCCTTTTTTGTCACCAACGGCCTTGTGCACGGCCTGGCCCAAGGTAATACCCACGTCTTCTACCGTGTGGTGACCGTCGATGTGGAGGTCGCCATCGGCCTCGATATCGAGGTCAATCAGCCCGTGGCGGGCGATCTGGTCGAGCATGTGGTCAAAGAAGCCGATACCGGTGGAAAGGCGCGATTGGCCAGTGCCATCCAGATTGACTTTGACACGCACCCGCGTTTCTGCGGTATTGCGTGCTACATCGGCAACGCGATCCGCCAGTGGGTCGGGGGGCAATTCCATCAGAGAGTGGTTGGTCATAGTGATTCAGCAAGTGCAGACAGGAGGCGGGTGTTTTCTTGGGCGGTGCCGACAGTCACGCGCAGGCAATGGGTTAGCAATGGGTGCATTTTAGAAACGTTCTTGACCAAAACCCCGCGCGCCTTCAAACCATCGAAGACCCGCTGCGCATCCGGCACGCGAATCAGGACCATATTGGCATCGCTGTTCCAGGCGTGCACACCGGGCAATTGGCGCAATGCTTCTAAAAGTGTAGCGCGTTGTGTACGTATATCGAGGGCTTGCGCGGCAAACACCTCTTGATGTTCCAGCGCAAACAGGGCGCATTCGTAGTTCAGCACGCTGATGTTGTAGGGCGGGCGCACCTTGTCCACCTCGGCGATCAGCGCCTTGGTGCCCATCATGTAGCCCAAACGCACACCGGCCAGGCCAAATTTGCTCAGGGTGCGCATCAGCAGCACATGGGCGTTCGCCGCCGGGTTGGCTCGGATGACATCCAGGTAGGTGCGACTGGAAAACGGCTGGTACGCCTCGTCGATCACCACAATGCTGCCCACTTGGGCGCCCGCCGCCACGACGCGGGCCATGTCCGCCGCATCCCACAGGTTGGCAGTGGGGTTGTTGGGGTACGCCAGGTAGATGATGGCGGGCTGGTGCTGGGCAATGGCGGCCAGCATGGCGGGGGCGTCCAGCTCAAAATCAGCGGTGAGCGGCACGCCCACAAAATCCAGGCCCTGCAACTGCGCGCTCATGGCGTACATCACAAAGCCGGGCAGGGGCGCCAGAATCACCGGCTTTTTGCCGCCGGCTGGCACTGGCACATCGCAAGCCATGGCCAAGAGGCTGATGAGTTCGTCCGAGCCGTTGCCCATCATGATGTCAAAGCCTTCGGGCATGCCGGCGTAGTCCGCCAAGGCTTTGCGCAGGTCATTGACGCGGCCGTCGGGGTAGCGGTTCAGCGCCAGTGCGCCCAGGCGCTGGCCCAACTCGGCCTGTAATTTTGCGGGCAGGCGGTGCGGGTTCTCCATGGCGTCGAGCTTGACCATGCCTTTGGAATCCTGAATGGCATAGGCGTGCATGGACACAATGTCTTGGCGGATGCGGCGACCAATCAATGCGTTGACAGCTGCGGAAGTATCAGGGGTCATGCGGGGGCTTTCAAAAACAATCAATCCACCAACGCCAATTCAAGCGGCGTGGCTAGCAAAGGGCTCAACACGGTGACACCATCAATCTGCTGGCCGTGCTGCAAATCCAGCGAGAGCACATGGCTGGCACCACTTTGCGCGGCGGCCGCCACGATGAGCGCATCCCAATACGGCAAGCCAAACCGTGCCTCCACGCCCCAGGCGGTCTCCACCGTCTGGTGGTCAATCTGCCAGGGCTGCCAGAGCTGGTAGCGGCGCAACTTGGCGCGCGCATCGCCCTGCGGCATGCCGAAATGTTGGGTGGCGCTAACGTAATAGGCGTTGAGTACCTGGGTGCAGACCCGCCCTGCACGGCGCTGCCACAACGCCTGTAACCATTCGCGGATGCGGGCTTGTTTGACTGAATCAAACGCATCGTCGGCGGCCAACAACACGTTGGTGTCGACAAAAACGATGGCGCCGGCGTCGGGCAAGGCACTAGCCATTCTGTGCGTCCCTTGCCGGATAGGCCTTGCCTGACGAGTTGAAACTGGAGGTATCTGCCACCCAGTCGCGCTGGGCACGGGCGTAGGCGTCGTCGTGTTGCATCTTGTCCGTCAGCATTTCGCCCACCAGCCGCGACACACTGGTGTTGCGCTTGGCCGCCTCGATGCGTATCCACTCCAGGGAGGCGTCTTCGACGGTGATGGTCACGTTTTTCATTGGAAACAAGTATACACGAATTTCGTGTTGCACGAAATTCGTGTAAATCCGTTTGAATCCCAATGTACTGGATTAAAGAATCCTTTAATTGAAGTCAAAGACACTGATCCATTTAAAACATGCAGAAAACCGCTGCATCCACCGTAGCCTGTACCACCCTGCGTAAATCGGTCTAGACAAAAACTCTATCTGACACATCCAGCCAGTACTGCCGGGTTTAGCGCTATATTAATATGAGCTAACTATGTATATTCGACGAGGGCTAACGGTTAATTTAATTGGTGACGTTGCAAGAATATTCCGCAAAAATTTGGCGATCTACGTTACCTTAAAGCGCACAAGTTACATATGAATAGCCTTCACGCAAACGCTCAATTACCTATCATCACATTGACTGCGACAGGGCGGACACGGATGAATCTCGCACTTCATCATCTGTTTGCAGCCTGTCGGTTCGCTGCCCGCTTACAAGCTATCGAACAGGAGTATGCAGGGCAGGCATTTGGCGCATTCTGGGAAGAGGCTCTCCACAATGCTTTAGGTGTCGCTACGTTGACGGTTGCTTCTCTTGAAAGTTACGCGAACGAGATGTACTTTGAGGGCTCTATCCTTGGCTCTGCACTGACGCCTGCAGCAGCGCAGGAGTTGGCTCGGCTGGTCGACAAGGAATCGGTACTACGCAAGTATTCAATGGCCCTCGCAGTTCGAACCGACAAGCAACTCGATTTGGGCTCTGCCCCTGTACAGAACGTCGACGCACTGATCAAGCTACGAAATGCGGTCGTCCATTTCCGACCAGAATGGTTTGGCGAAAAGGACAAGCATGAAAAATTGTCAAAGGTGCTCCAGCACAGATTTATGCCATCGACCTTCCTTCCCAATGAACCAATCTTCCCTCATTCCTGGGCATCAGCCAGCTTCGCAACATGGGCGCTTCGCTCAACAGTGGACTTCTTAGAGCACTTCTACGCCGAAATAGATATCGTCTGCCCACTTCACCAGTTCAAAACGCAGCTCAGCAGCCTATCAAACAATGCGATCTAACTTCATAGGGTAGACCGCACAAACCCACACCACCGCAAACCCCATGCAATCCCACTTCATCCTCTACGTTTCGGACCAAGCGCGAAGCACGGCGTTCTATGCGGCGGTTCTTGACCTTGCCCCGCGCTTGAACGTGCCGGGGATGACGGAGTTCCTCTTACCCAGCGGGGGTGTGC
>Ga0138256_10006336_pt1 | contig 12509 bp, 11 predicted proteins | sample KNB2016incub_MG_FD_105486 | JGI IMG/M metagenome (GOLD analysis project Ga0138256, IMG submission 105486) | Active sludge microbial communities from wastewater in Klosterneuburg, Austria - KNB2014incub_MG | ecosystem: Engineered > WWTP > Activated sludge > Unclassified | place: Austria... | reverse complement strand
TCTGATGAACGACAGCCATAACATGGGTCGAGGGCTGCTTCAGATCTTGACCCATGGCTGGAGTTCCTCATGCCTGAAAAAAACTTTCCCATTGGCTTGCTCAGGTCATAGAATAAGTCCTCGGCCGGATTACCGGCCTGTGGGGTATCCGCTGCTGTCCCTAACGCGAAATGCCGGATCCGCAACAGATCATAGTACTCTGCAATGACCCAACCCCCCATAATCTGGGAGAGTTGTGGACCTACAACAGCCAGCCACGACTCAGTCCATTCACGGTTCCGGTTTCCCAGTCGGCTGTCAAGTGATTGCGCACACTGGTGAACAGATGTTCGATCACATCAGGATAGACCGGGTTCTTCTTGTAACCCTTCAGGTAACGGAACTCGCGATCGGTATTCTTCTGTTTCCTGAGTACGTAGATCTGATTCACCCGATACTTGGCGATGTTGATGTTGTCCGTGAGTTTGAGCCATTCGGCTACGAGGATGTACATCGCATTCGGACTCTTGTGTCGTAGTTGCTCCGCCGATGTGGAAGCGCCTTCGAGCATCGTCTTGTCCAAGTACGTCTTGCACTCGATGGCGACCGCTGGCACTTGGAAGATGTCGATCTCCTCTGCGTCTTCACCCGCACAGTGCATCTTGGAATGAACGTTGATCCCGATAACGAAGTCATGGTCTTTCCGCTCGATCCGTGTGCTCGGCTTCTTCACCATGTCCGAATAGCTCGCGGCATGGAAGAAGATGTCCTTGAAGGTTTGTGCTTTGCCCAGCAAGGCATTTGTGGAGAACGACTTGACCAAGTCCCGGAACAGGTAGAAGATGAACTCTTCGAGAACCGACGAGTGCAGGTTTGACCGTGAGTCGAAGTGCTCTGCGAACTTCTGCTGGTCGATGAACTCCTTGTATTCATTGAAGAGCTGTACCCGCTTGGCAATGATGGCAGGGTCCCCTTTCTTGGTTTCCTTGGTCGGTCCGATCAACTTCGTGTTTGCCGTCTTCCACAGATCGTACTTCGATCGGATCTCGGCCAAGTAGCCCTTGGACTTGGCGTCCTTATACTTCTCCCCAGCTGACTCCTTGCTTGCGATGTTATCACCATGCACGTACATGAGCCTCTTCGGGGATAAGGTGTTCTACAACGTTGCGAGCTACGGCCTTTGCTAGCAGTGGTGGCACAGCATTGCCGATCTGATTGTATTGGCAGAGGTGTTTCTCCTCATCCCGACCTTCCTTGGCGAGCAGCTTGTGACTTACCACGGTTGGAAGTCCTTTGAACACGAATGAATCAGGGAAGGATTGGATCCGCGCGCCTTCTCGGGGCGTGAAATTCCTATGCTTGTAAGGATGAACAAAGTTGGCATAGAACGAAGCGGCGATCGTGTGGCACGGTCGATCAGCGCTCATGCGCCGGTTATTCTGGTCGTAGACCTTGTCCGAGATCTCTCCGCCGCCGTTCCTCTTCAGAGGCTTCAAGTGCTGGGCCACATCACTCGTTGAGTCGCCCCACGCCATTGAAGCGAAGCGCTCCACCATTCGCTTGGAATGTTTCATGGCGGTGTGGTTGTAAACGCGATCGGAGCCCGATCGCATGAGTCGCTGATAGTCGGTCTCAGCCCGCTTCGTGTACCTCATCTCAGCCGCGCCTTCGCATGCATCTCTCTCGGGCAGATCGCTGATCGCATCCCACAGAGTCGGGCATTTCTCGAGTGTGTGGTTGCCAAGCGTCTGTTGCGACCCTTCGACATAATGGGTAGCGCTAGGGAATGGGTTCTCCATTGGCCGAGCACTGGCCATCACCACTAGTCGCTTCCGAATTTGTGGTACTCCATAGTCCGTTGCATGAAGAATTGTATGACGCACATGGTAGCCCAAGGCACGCAACTCTCTTTCGATGATGTCAATGACCAACTCGCCGTCATGTGTCCGCGCCTTCACAAGGTTCGGGACATTCTCCATGATCATGATCTCGGGTTCAAATACACGGCCCAGGCGAACGAACTCTTTGAATAAGCTGTTCCGTGGATCCTTGGCATCCCCGGCATTTCTGTTGGCGATGGAGAAGCCTTGGCATGGCGGGCCACCCAAAATGATGTCCGGCCGCTCCGTAAAGGATGCCTTCAATTTCTTGTCGCTGAAGCTCTGGATCGGTCCAACCAACGTGGTGGCTTCTGGATGATTCAGCGCGAAAGTCTCGGCTGCCCACTTATCCATTTCGATCCCGCCAACGACCCGATACTGCGGCAGCATCGAGAACCCCATGCTGAAACCGCCAGCACCTGCGAATGAGTCGAGTACGTTCATGTTCTTCCGGTCTGCACTGCCATTATTTGCGTCAGGTTCGAGGATCACAACATACAACTTGGATCCTGTCCGACGACTTTGCCCGGAACAAAGATTGAACACGTACGCGAAGTGCGTTTCTGCATTGCCCCACACGAGAGGGTCTAACAAAGCCCCACGCGACCACCGCCAGCGTCTCGGCCTTCAGCTAGTTCCGCCGCACCTATCTTGTTCAACCCACCCTTGGCGCATTCCCCGTCACGGTGTTCCGCCATATCCAAGCATGCCGTTCCATCGGGGCTTAACCAATGTCGAACCCAACTCCGGCTGCGACCCGCCGTACGGCGGGTCGTAATGACAATGGGTGGCATCGCAACATGCTGCAACCGCTTCGCGGTCGAGCGGATGAACGACCCCAACGGGCCTGCCTGCCGAAGGCATGGGTCGCGGCTGGTGGTAGTTGGGAACGGGATGAGGGGGCAAATTCTCCCAACCCCTTTGTGACTAAGGGTGGGTACAGGTTGTACACCCCCTTTCAACTCTTCTATACATGTTCCGCCAACATGTATAGAAAAGCGCCTTTTTCTATACATGTTGCAACTTCATCTTCTTCTCATGCCCCCAAGCCCAACAAGACCCACACGCGACCACCGCCAGTGTCTATGCCATCGGCAGCTGGCTACCACCCGCGATCCTCGATCAGCCCGATGCGGTAGATGCAGCCGGGAGGGAGCAGCGTATCCTTATCAAGGATATATCTTTTGGTCCTGGGCCTGTCCGGTTGCCCATTCGGGTCCCAGATAAGTTCATGTGTCGCTTCCAGGGTCTGCGTAATGTGATCGGTGTGGATACCGATCACTACCCGTCCTTCCGAACAAACCTCGAACGAGCTGATCCGCTTTGCGGAGAATTGATGGTACAAGGAATCGAGCTGCTTGCGGAGGAAGGTTGGTGCGGTGTGAAGGTCGTACTGTTCGTTCTGCTCAAAGAACAGGTGACAGTCCACCGGTACCGCATAGGTGGTGTCTCTGTGGCCATCCCGGCTGCCCTGCACGAAAGTGACCATGTGCATCGCATCGCGTGTGGTGATGAGCGTATCGATATGCGCCTGTAGGAACTTGCTCAAGGCTTCGTAACGCGACAGGTCGGCCATTACATCCTGGTCGTACGATACGGTACCCAAGGCGGCCGCAAGTTCTTCCGGGCTTGCTGCCGGAGGCGTGCAGCTCACGCACAACGCGACAAGGGCTGCCAAGGATCCCCAAAGCACTTTCATGATGCACAAGCTACTACTATCGTTCTTCCATGGTCTCCAAGCCCAACAAGCCCCACGCGACCACCGCCAGCGTTGAGGCCTTCATCGGCAAGCAGTTGAGGGAGGCCGTGCGTGACGATCCAGCCTACCATATCAACGTAGCCGACTTCGCGGCCTAGCGTCAGGCTTCTTAGCCGTGTCGCCATGGCGGATGTACGCGCGGTGCTTCGTATCCCACTCACACTATTGCCGCAGCACCTTTTCCATGTTGCGGCCGGTGTTCCTGGATCCAGGTGCGTTACAGCTTCGCTATCGGATCGCCTTCACATCCACAAGGTCAGAGCTTGGCGATCGGGTGTGCCAGTCCTTCGTACCCGCTGATCTCCATCTTGATCGAACCGACCAGCACCTTGGCTTGTGCCAGCACAGGGATCCGGTTGCCGTCGTCGGTGATCCATACGTTCAGGTCGTCGTTGCCTTTGAAGATGCGGCCTTCCTGCACCACGGGTTGGAACTTCAAGCAGCTGTATTTGCCGGTGCGCAACTTGATGGTCTCCTTGCCGACGAATTTCATCCGCAAAGGCCAGAGTTCGTCATCCAGGAAGCAGTCGATCGTGAAGACATCACCCGGCTTCGCATGACTGAAATCGAAGGTGCGGGCGTAGTAGAAGGCGCTGAGCATGTCCTGCACGCTCGGCGGCACGGCGTAGGTCTTCTTCTCCTGCGTCACCACCTCGCGGCGGTGTTGCTTGTACATGTAGTCCTGGCTGAAATCGTAGCCGCCTTCGCTCACGCGACGGATGAACATCCACGGGAACACGCCTTGTGCATCGAAGTAGGTTTCGTAACGGTCGTCCACCTTGTAGAAGGTGTTGAAGGCGCCGAGGCTACGGCCGCGTCCGATGGCGCGCCACACCTTGCGGCCCATGATGTTCTCGCTCTCCTTCAGTTCCACGGTGGCCTCCCCGGCGTTCACCCAACCATAGTGGACAATGTAAGTGAGCTTCTCGCCGGGGCGGAAAGCGTCCTGCGACAAGGTCCGCAATGCGGTTCCCTCGTTGCTGGCTGCGGGGATGGGTTCCGCCGGGCGATCGCTCTGCGCAAAGGCCATGGTGAAGATGCCGATACCCGCTAGGATGAAAGTGGATGTGCGTGCCATGCCCTGCATAACGCAAAGGCGGTGCCGATCAGTGCAGCGGAAGACGGAAAGCTGCACGCGGAACGCTTCACGCTCGTTGGTCCTATGGGTTCGGCGACCATGCTCCGGGTGGATCCTCGCGAAGCGTAGCCGCCAACGAGCGTGAAGCGTGCAGCCTATGGCGTGAAGCGTTCTCATACCACGATGTTCACGATCCGCTTGGGCACCACGATCACCTTCTTCGGCGCTTTGCCCTCCAGACGCTGTTGCACTTCCGGGTTGGCGAGCACTAGGGCTTCCACTTCCTCCTTGCTCAAGGCGATGGGGAATTCCAGCTGCATTCGGGTCTTGCCGTTGAAGCTGATCGGATAGCTGAAGTTGTCCTCCACGAGGTATTGCGCATCCCACTGGGGCCATTTCGCCACGGTAACACTGTCCGTATGCCCGAGCTTGCTCCACAACTCTTCCGCGATGTGCGGTGCGAAGGGCGCTAACGCGACCGTCAAAGGTTCGAGGACATCGCGCTTGTGGCACTTGAGCGCAGCGAGTTCGTTCACCGCGATCATGAATTGGCTCACGCTGGTGTTGAAGCTCATCTTCTCGATGTCCTCGGTCACTTTCTTCAGTGTGGCGTGCAGGATCTTCAGCTCTGGCTTGGTGGGGGCGTCATTGGTTACGTGCGGTGTGTCGACCCTGAGGGTCGACGGTACGGCGGTGTTCCCAGAAGATTCCGGAGGGGCAGAGGCATCGGAGCTGTGAAAGAGATTCCAGAATTTCTTCAGGAAACGGCTGGTGCCTTCGATGCCGTTCGTGTCCCATGGCTTGCTCTGCTCCAAGGGGCCGAGGAACATCTCGTATAGGCGAAGTGTGTCGGCGCCGTACTTCGAAATGATGTCGTCGGGGTTCACCACGTTGTACTTCGACTTGGACATCTTTTCGACTTCACGAATGCACAGAAAGGTCCCATCTTCCTCTGTGATGAAGCGCACATTCTTTTCTGAGCCGATTCTTTCCTTATCGAGCTTGAATGACTCCATGTCAAGGTCGTCCTTCAACCCAACGAATCTTACATCCGCGTATGATCTCGCAACGCTGATATCGGTCACCTCAGAAGTAAAGCCATGGTTCAACTCGGCGAATATTTTTTGAACTAAACCATAGTCGGCAGCGTTGGCCATTGAGTAGTACGCCCTTGTTGAGATGTACAGGCTGGGGAAAACTTCAACATCACCTTCGTAAGAAGCACCATACACCGACCACACTTTAGCTGACACCCCTTGTATCATCCCCTGATTCACCAACTTCTTCGCCGGTTCATCAAAGGGCAAGTAGCCGCGGTCGTGCAGGAACTTGGTCCAGAAGCGGAAGTAGAGCAAGTGGCCGGTGGCGTGTTCGGCGCCGCCCATGTACAGGTCGATCTGCTGCCAGTAGTTGATGGCCTCCGGCGATGCGAAGCGGCCTTCGTTCTTCGGGTCCATGTAGCGCAGGAAGTACCAACTACTGCCCGCCCAGCCGGGCATGGTGGTGGTCTCCAACGGATGACCGTTGTAACTCCAATCCTTCGCGCGCGCCAGCGGTGGTTCACCATCCTCGGTGGGCAGGAATTTGTCCACTTCGGGTAGCACAAGTGGTAGTTCGCTTTCCGGAAGCGGGTAGGGGATATCGTCCTTGTAATAGATCGGGATCGGCTCACCCCAATACCGCTGGCGACCGAAGGCGGCATCGCGCAAGCGGAAATTGATGCGGCCTTCACCGGCGTTCAGTTTCTCCAGTTCCTGGATCGCACGTCGAACCGCATCGGGCACTTTCAAGCCCTTCAGAAATCCTTCGCTGCAGATCGTCGCGTCCTTGCTCTCATCGGCACCCTGCTCGATGTCCGCGCCTTCCGTCACCGCGATGATCGGCAAATCGAAATGCTTCGCGAAGCGCCAGTCGCGCTGATCGCCGCCGGGCACAGCCATCACCGCACCGGTGCCGTATCCGGCGAGAACGTAGTCGCCGACCCACACAGGTATGTCCGCTCCGGTGAACGGATGCTTGGCGTAGGATCCGGTGAACACACCGCTCACCTTGTCCACTTCGGCCTGACGCTCACGTTCGCTTCGATTGCTGGCGGTCTTCACGTAGGCTTCCACCTCCGCGCGACGATCATCCGTGGTGTACTTGCCCACCAACACATGTTCCGGTGCGAGCGTGATGAAGGTGACGCCGAACAAGGTGTCGGGCCGCGTAGTGAAGACCTCGATGACCTCACCCCCGGCCCCTCTCCCGGGGAGAGGGGAGGAATGCTCCTTGTCCGACAGTTCTACATCATCCTTGTTGAAGTCAGGTCGGGCGTCCAACTCTTCGATGATCTTCCGTTTGACCTCTTGAGGATCGCTCAAGACTTCTTCATTTCTGAACCGGATCACCTTGAACCCTTCTTCGCCGAGTCGAAGTGTCCGCAACGCATCCTCGTCCTTTTGAAGATCATGGATATCGCCGTCCACTTCGATGACCAACTGCTTCGGGAGAGAAACGAAGTCAACGATGAACGTATCGATGATATGCTGGCGACGTATCCGACCTCCGGTGGCATTGCCTCGGATCACCTGCCATAGCCGGTCCTCCGCTTCGGTCGGATTGTGGCGCATGTCCTTTGCACGTACAATGAGCTTGGACCAGATGAAAGAGTTCGCGGACTCTCGAAATCGGTTGTCGCCGGGTATTGTTCCCCTCTCCCCGGGAGAGGGGCTAGGGGTGAGGTCGCTCTTGATCTCGAAGCGCACACTCGCTCCCTCGCTTCGCCCGATCCAATTGCGCTGCGCTTCTTTCATCGATGTGCTCCAGTCGAGCGCATCGAGTCCATCGAGCAAGCGTTGCGCGTATGCGGTGATGCGCATGCTCCACTGCGGCATGCGTTTGCGCTCCACGGGGTGACCGCCGCGTTCGCTCACGCCGTCCTTCACTTCATCGTTGGCGAGCACGGTGCCGAGTGCCGGGCACCAGTTCACCCACGCATCGCTGAGATAGGCGAGCCGGAAATGCTGCAGCACCATCTGCTTGGTGCGTTCTTCAAACGCCTTCCATTCCGCTGCAGAGAACTCGCCGACGAACTCCTCCACGTCACCGGTGAGAATGGTCGCATCCTGCCCCATGCAACCACGCTCTTCGAAGCGTGCGATCAGCTCCGCGATCGGCCGTGCCTTGTCCTGCCTCGCATCGTACCAACTTTCGAAGAGTTGCAGAAAGATCCACTGCGTCCACTTGTAGTAGTCGGGGTTGCTGGTGCGCACCTCGCGGCTCCAATCGAAACTAAAGCCGATGTTGTCGAGTTGTTCACGGTAACGCGCGATGTTCACCTCGGTGGTCTTTGCCGGATGTTGACCGGTCTGAATGGCGTACTGTTCAGCAGGCAATCCGAACGAATCGTAGCCCATCGGGTGCAACACGTTGTAGCCGCTGTGTCGCTTGTACCGTGCGACGATATCGCTGGCGATGTAACCTAGCGGGTGCCCGACGTGCAAGCCGGCGCCACTCGGATAGGGGAACATGTCGAGCACGTAATACTTCGGCTTCGATGTGTCGTTCTCCACGCGGTAGGTGCCGCGGTCCTTCCACCGTTCGCGCCACTTCTTCTCGATGCCCTTGTGCTCGTAAGCCATTGTGCGGCGAAAGTACAGAGGCGCGGGAGCAGGGGCGGTAAGCAGGAGCAGGGGCAAGCAATTCATTTCAAGGCTGATGTTCACGTCTTCGGCAACGAAGCTGCCGCGACACATTCGTAGCCGCACACACTTGCCCCTGCTCCCGCCCCTGCCCCTTGAGTTCACCCCCGAACAACGATACACGACCTCCCAATTACATTCGCGCCGCAATGGGCATCGACCGCCAATTCAAGGCACGCACACGCACGGCCAGCGTGAGCACGGTGATCGGGATCACACTGGTGTTGGTGATGCTCGGTGTGCAAGGCTTCATCCTGTACAATGGCAAAGCGTTGGAGCGCAGCTTCAAGGAGGACATGGTGATGCAGGTTTTCCTGAAGCGGCAGTTGAAGGAGGCGGATGTGATGCGCTTCCGGAAGGAGTTGGATGCTGAAGCCTTCACCCGACAGACCGAATACGTTTCACCGGAGGAAGCGGCTGAGACGCTGAAGAAGGATCTCGGCGAGGATTTTTTGGAAGTGCTCGGAGGTGTGAGCCCGATCGATCCGAACATCCAATTGAAAGTGTCCTTGGCCTACGCCGAACCGGACAGCTTGCGCTGGATCGCCGAGAGCTTGCGCAAGGATGAGCGCGTAAGCGAAGTGGTGTACAACGTGGAAGCGGTGGAGAACCTCAACGCCAACTTCGTCACACTGAACATCGGCGGACTGGTCTTTCTCGGCCTGTTGCTCTTCGTTGCCGTGGCACTGATCAACAACACGATCCGCCTAGCGATCTACAGCAAGCGTTTCGTGATCCGCACCATGCACCTGGTCGGGGCCACGCGCTGGTTCATCAAAAGGCCGTTCCTCATGAGCGGCCTGTGGCAAGGGCTTGTGGCCTCCATGTTGGCCGTGGGCGTGCTGGTCGGCTTGGCCCAACTGGCGAAACGGTACGTGCCCGCTCTTCTCGAACATACCGATGCGCTTTCCATGGCGATGTTGTTCGGTGCGGTACTGGTGGTGGGCCTGCTCATCGCGCTGGCATCCACCTGGTTCGCGGTGGGCCGCTACATTCGCATGGATCACGAGACCATCCACTGGAGCTGATCGATCAACATGGCAAAGAAGGACCACTTCGAGGATATGGCGTTCACCGCCATCAATTACAAGTTGATGCTCATCGGCCTTGCCATCGTGGTGGTGGGCTATGTGCTCATGAGCGGTGGTGGCAGCGGCGATCCGAACGTCTTCGATGAATCGGAGATCTTCAGCCCACGGCGCATCACCGCGGCCCCGATCATCACGCTGATCGGCTACCTCTTCGTGGTCTACGCGATCATGAAACGCGACTACAGCAAGTAGTCATCGTCCATGACCCTGATCCAGGCCATCATCCTCGCCATCATCGAGGGGATCACCGAGTTCCTACCGATCTCCAGCACCGGTCACATGATCATCGGGTCCACCATCATGGGGATCCAGCAGGATGAATTCGTCAAGCTCTTCACCGTCGCCATCCAGTTCGGAACGATCCTGAGCGTGGTCGCGCTCTACTGGAAGCGTTTCTTCCAAAGCATCGACTTCTACCTGAAGCTCCTTGCTGCATTCATACCGGCCGTGATCGTCGGCCTGCTCTTCAAGGAACAGATCGATATGCTCCTGGAGAACGTGTTCGTGGTCGGCGTGATGCTGCTCGCGGGTGGCGTCGTCTTCCTCTTCATTGATCGTTGGGCACCTGGAGGAAGTGAGGAGGATGAGCAACGACCGATCAGCTATGGGCGCGCAACGATCATCGGAGTATGGCAATGCCTCGCCGTAGTCCCCGGCGTGTCGCGGTCAGCGGCCACCATCATCGGTGGCATGACCCAAGGCCTCACGCGAAAGACCGCTGCCGAGTTCAGTTTCTTCCTGGCTGTACCGACGATGTTCGCGGCCACGGTGAAGTCGATGTACGACTATGTCCACGACGGTGGGCAGTTCACGGCGGAGCATTGGAAGCTTTTCGCGGTCGGTAACGTCGTGGCCTTCATCGTCGCGGTCATCGCCATCCGCTCCTTCATCGCCTTCCTGAGCAAGCATGGCTTCAAAGCCTTCGGCTGGTACCGGATCGTCGTCGGCGGCATCATCGTGGCGCTGTACCTTTTGGGTGTGCCCATGCAGATGCTCTGATCCGGAGGATGATCACGGACCACACATTCGACCCCGATGGCGGTGGATTGATCCTGGTCGATAAGCCGCTCGGATGGACCAGCCATGATGCGGTGAACAAGATCCGCGGTGCCATGCGCAGTGTGGTGAAGCGCCGCAATTTCAAGGTCGGTCATGCAGGCACATTGGATCCGCTGGCAAGCGGTCTTTTGATCATCGGCTACGGTCCGGGTACGAAGGAGTTGCAAGCGCTCACCGGTCTGGAGAAGACCTACGTGGGGACGATCACGCTGGGGGCCACCACACCGAGCTACGACCGGGAGACGGAACCGGAACCCGCAGGTCCTTGGGAGCATTTGGATGAAGTAGCGATCAACGCGGCCTTCGCGGGTTTTCGTGGGAAGTCGATGCAACGTCCGCCGAACTTCTCGGCCAAACGCGTCGAGGGCGAGCGCGCTTATTGGATGGCGCGTGACCCGGAGCGCGCCGAAGCGGTGGAGATCCCGGCGAGGGAGGTCCATATCCTGGCACTGGAGATCATCTCCATCACCGGTCCGGAAGTGCAGTTCGAAGCCCGCGTGAGCAAGGGCACGTACATCCGCTCGCTGGCGCACGACATCGGGCAGGCCCTTGGTTGTGGTGCCTATCTCAGCGCTTTGCGGCGCACGGCCATCGGTCCGTACCGGGTGGAGAATGCCTTTCCACCGGTCGAATGGTCCCAGCACATCGCCCCGGTTATCAACAGGGGTTCATAACCCGCCGCCAAAAGATCCGTTCGCGGGGCCGGAAACGCGGCAAAGCCTTGTCCATCTAGGGCTTTGACGAAGGCTTCCACATGAGCCTATCTTCGGCGCCCCGAAACCCCGGCGAGGCCCCGTAAGACCCCGCACCAGCCCATGAAACTTACTTCCTTCAAGTTCAACCTCCCCAAGGAGCAGATCGCGCTATATCCCACCAAGGACCGCGACGGCAGCAAATTGATGGTCCTGCACCGCAAGGACGGGAAGATCGAGCACAAGAAATTCAAGAACGTCCTCGACTACTTCGATGAAGGTGACACCTTCATCCTGAACAATACGAAGGTGTTCCCGGCCCGTATGTGGGGCAACAAGGAGAAGACCGGCGCGAAGATCGAGGTGTTCATGCTGCGCGAATTGAACCGCGATAGCCTGCTGTGGGATGTGATCGTGGATCCGGCCCGGAAGATCCGGATCGGCAACAAGCTCTACTTCGGCAAGGACGATGAGTTGGTGGCCGAGGTGATCGACAACACCACCAGCCGAGGCCGTACGCTCCGTTTCCTGTTCGACGGCACCTACGAGGAGTTCAAGCGCACCATCACCGAAATGGGTGAGACCCCGCTGCCACGCTACATCCGTCGCGAGACCGAGGCCAGCGACGCCGAGCGCTACCAGACCATCTATGCCAAGGAGGAAGGCGCCGTTGCCGCGCCGACCGCAGGTCTGCACTTCAGCCGTGAACTGATGAAGCGCATGGAGTTGAAGGGGATGACCTTCGCCGAGGTGACGCTTCACGTCGGTCTGGGCAGTTTCCGCCCGGTGGAAGTGGAGGACCTCACCAAGCACAAGATGGACAGCGAGCAGGTGATCATCTCCCGCGAAGCGTGCAACACCGTGAACCTGGCGAAGGACACCAAGAAGCGTGTCTGCTGCGTGGGCACCACCACTATGCGCGCCATCGAGAGCAGCGTGAGCACGGAGAACCACATGAAGCCCTACAACGGCTGGACGAACAAGTTCATCTTCCCGCCTTACGACTTCAGCATCGCCGACAGCATGATCACCAACTTCCACATGCCCGAGAGCACATTGCTCATGCAAGTGGCCGCCTTCGGAGGTTACGAGCACGTCTGGAACGCTTACAAGGTGGCCATCAAGGACAAGTACCGCTTCTTCAGCTATGGGGATGCGATGTTGTTGATCTGATCCGAAGAGCACCGCAGAGTCGCCAAGTCGCGGAGGTCGCCGAGCAATTCTTGCTGTCATCGTTTGCGCTTGAGTTCGTACTACTTGTACATCTCTGCGTTCTTTGCGTCTCCGC
>Ga0138256_10006335_pt1 | contig 12510 bp, 9 predicted proteins | sample KNB2016incub_MG_FD_105486 | JGI IMG/M metagenome (GOLD analysis project Ga0138256, IMG submission 105486) | Active sludge microbial communities from wastewater in Klosterneuburg, Austria - KNB2014incub_MG | ecosystem: Engineered > WWTP > Activated sludge > Unclassified | place: Austria... | reverse complement strand
CTATTTTATTTCCATCGGGTGAAAAGAATGCTCCGCCATCATAGCCTTTTTCATTAGTTAATCTTTTTTGTCCAGAGCCATCCATATTCATAACATAAAGTTCAGGATCACCATCACGTAAAGTTGTAAAAACAATTTTATCTCCACTGGGTGAAACCGTTGCTTCCGCATCGTACCCATCAGTATTCGTAAGTTGTTTTAGTTCATCTCCATCTTTTAAAAAGATATCAAATGTTTCATAAAGTTTCCAAACATATCCCTTGGATCGATCGGGTGGGGGAGGACATTCTAAATTGTGATGATGAGTTGAAGCATAAATTATTTTTGTTTCATCAGGATAAAAATATGCACACGTTGTTCTTCCATTTCCTGTTGATACCAATTTCTTATCACTCCCATCAACATTCATTGTAAATATTTGATCACATTTCATTGAGTCAACTGTGGACTGGAAAACCAATTTATTACCATCAAATGAATAATATGCTTCAGCATTTTCGCCATCAAATGTTAACATCTTTACATTTTTAAAATGTTTCTCACCTTCAAATACAAATTTGTTTTCCTGTGATATGATCAAACAGCTTGTAAATAATAAAATGGTTAAAAATAAAATAAACGATCTCATTAAACCTCTTAACTGTTAATTATTAACTCTAAATTCTCATTAAATAACTCAAGTCGACTGCTTGTTATTACAAACCGTTAAAACGGTTTGTAAGTTTTAATTTTTCTCATTAACCCACGACTTAAGTCGTGGGTTAATAAAACGAAAGCCAACTATAATAACCGTTTCTCCAGAGGAGTCCTTCGGACAACGGTTTATTGGTTATCAAATAACTAGTAATCAACTTGAGTAAATAAATTTATTGCATCTTGCTCAATAATTAAATCTCAAATCTAACACCTCATATCTAAAATCTAAAAACTAAAAACTATTCCGGTACGTGTACAAGAAAATATTCTTTTGCAGTTTTTCCGATTGCTTTTGCTTCACTCAAAGTCATATGCATTTCATCAGGAGTATCATCATCATGCCCTGCTTCAAGTATTGCAAGGTCCGAACCTTTTGCATTTTTTACAAGTTCATCACAATATGCTGTATCGCCGCCGTAACAAATCTTTTTACCATCAAAAGTAAATTTAAATCCAAGTGCAGGTACCTGTCTTGTTGATTGTGAATCCCCAATATATTCTTTATGAATTACATTAAACGGATTTATTGTAACTTTTTTTCTTGTATATGATTTCTCATTACTTATTTCACTCAAAATAATATTGTATAAAATACTATTGTGATAAACTTTTTTAAATGCGTTATATATATGAACAATCTCTAAACAACCTTTTGGATAATGAATTGTAAGCGGAGTTCTTTTATTCATTACACGTAAATAAGTTAATAGTGACCATACTCCGCCTACGTGATCGTGATGGCCATGAGTTACAAAAATATCAGAGATATTTAGTATATCAGAAATTTTTAACTCTTTATTGAGATCACGTAAAATGCCATCACCGGGATCAACAATAAAATTAGCTTTCTCTGCTTTTATCAAAATACCTGTTGCAATGTTTGGTATTGAACAAAATATTTTGATTGAAAAATTTTCTTTAACCCAGCTTAAAGGATATTTTATTTTTTTCATTTGCTTATTAAAGTGGTTTACTTATTTTACTACTCACTACTAAATACTAAATACTAACTACTAAATACTAAATACTAACTAATTACTACTTCCGATTCTTACACTCTTTTTTGTTTTTACATCTGGCAAAAATGTTAAATGAGTAGCTGTCTAATTCGTAACCGAGTTTTTCACTTATCTCAAGTGGTAATTTGTTTAACCGCAGATCTGTAAATTCAACTATCTTTCCGCAATCAACACAAATTAAATGATCGTGGGTCTGTTTTTTGTAATTACTTTCATAACGTGTAAGATTATCACCAAAATTTCTTTTGCTTATCAACTCACATTGCGCTAGCAATTCCAATGTATTGTAAACTGTAGCCCGAGAAACTTTTGAGTTTATGTTTTTTAACTGGATGAATAAATCATCAGCTCCAAAGTGTCCTTGATGTTCAAGTGCTGAATCAAGAACTTCAAATCGTTCTGGCGTTATTCTGTTTTTACCTCTTTTAAGAAAAGATCTAAATATTTCAGCAGCTTTTTCGTTTCTCACTTCATTATCTCGTTTATTACTCCGTTTAAAATAGAATCCTGGTATTCTAAATCCAAAATAATTTTAAGCTAAATTAACTAAACCCTGCAAGCTTAAGTAAATTAACTGTTATGATGGTCAGTATATATGCAGTCGATGTAAAAATAATTATTTGCAAAATTGGTATTCTCCAGCCGCCGGTTTCCTTTTTTGATACAGCAACTGTGGATAAACATTGCATTGCAAAAATAAAGAACACAATTAGCCCTATGATAGTTGAAACAGTAAATAATGGTTTACCCGTTTCTTCATTTTTTGCATTGTGCATTGCATACAAAATAGATGATTGAATATTATCGTCTTCATCATCCGTTACTCTAAATATCATTGCAAGTGAGCTTACAAATACTTCACGTGCTGCAAAGGCTGCTATCAATGATACTCCAACTCGCCAATCCATACCAATAGGACTCATTATCGGCTGAACCAACTTGCCTAAATCAGCAGCGTACGATGTTGATAATCTTTCTGACTTTATTAATTGTACTGCTTCATTTTTGCTTAAACCATTTGTATTAATTTGTGGACTATGATTTGGGAAATAAGTTAAAAACCAGATTGCAATTGAAAGACCAAGTATTATTGGTCCAGCTTTATATATATACTGTTTAACATTCTCAAAAGAATTTCTTAAAACCACTTTTGCTTTTGGCAATCTATATGCAGGTAATTCTAAAATAAATGATGAGTTATCTTCAGCTTTAATAATACTTTTATTAAACTTATTTATCACTGCCGCAACTACCAATGATCCAATAATACTTCCGATGTAAATAACAGCTAATCCTAAACCAGCAAGCCATAACTTGTCTGATGGTGTGAGAAAACCTAATAATAAAGCATAAACCGGTAATCGCGCACTGCAACTCATAAGCGGAATTATAAAAATTGTAAGCAGTCTTTCGCGTCGGTTTGATATTGTTCTGGCTGCTAACATTGCTGGAATTGAACATGCAAATCCTGATAGCATTGGTACAAACGATTTTCCGTTCAATCCGATTTTAGAGAGTGGTTTATCAATTAACATTGCACCACGAGCTAAGTATCCTGTATCTTCTAATAATCCTAAAATCAAAAAAAGTATTAATATCTGCGGAAGAAAAATCAAAACAGATCCTGTTCCGTTTATTATTCCATCAGATATAAGATCACCATACCATGTTGCCCCAAAATATGATGATGTTAAAGCAGATAAAGAACCGAATAGTTCATCAACCAAACCCATAAATGGATCTGCAATCCAGAAAATTGATGTGAATATAAAAGCCATTATTAAAAAAAAGAAAACCAACCCCCAGCGTCTTGATAAAAGATATTTATCAATCTTTAAAGTAAGTGCATCTGGCCTGTTACTGCCGTACTTTAATGTGGGATTTAATATTTTTAATTGTTGATTTGCTGAATTTATATTTGTTGTGCCTTCATCTGCAATAGATTGTATTACTTGATTTTCAATCTCTTCAATTTCTTTATAAATATTTAACAACTTCTCTTTACTTATGTTATCAAATACTTTTTTCGGTGTTTTTATCTGATCTGAATTCTCAAATTCAATTTTATTTCTTACACAGCTTAATAATTTTTCAACTCCCGCGCCGGTTCTGCCATTAATGCTAACAACCGTACATCCTAAAGCTTCTGATAACTTATTTTCATCAACTTTATAACCTCTCTTTAAAAGTATATCATTCATCGTTAACGCAACAATCACCTCAAAACCCGATTCTATTAATTGTTTTGATAATAATAAATGGCGTGATAACTGGCTTACATCAACCGTTGCTATTACTAAATGCGGTGAGCCAAATTGCGGATGATGATAAAGTGAGTTTATTGATACTAATTCATCAGGGGAGTTTGGGTTTAAACTTATTATTCCGGGCGAATCAAGTATATCTGCTGTTAATCCAAACTTAGCCTGAATTTTACAAGTGGAATATTCAACTGTTGAACCTGGATAATTTACTGTCTTAAAATTTTTTCCGCTAAGCAGATTAAATAAAGTTGTTTTACCTGAGTTTGGTGGGCCTACTAAAGTAATTAGTTGTGCTTTCTCAACCAACGAATCATTCATGATAAAATTATGCAGTCAGCTTCGTGTCTTCTTATAGCTATCAATGTGCCACGTAACGAAAATGCTAATGGATCATTAAATGCTGAGGAGTTAATTAACTCTATTTCCTGACCGGGTGTAAACCCTATCTCTAATATTCTTCTAAATGATGGATGAGAATTATCAATATCCGAGATTATTGCTTTTTCACCAAAATTTAATTCTGAGGCTGTTTTCATATTTTTTTGCAAACTATTTAGATTTAGTCTATATAAAATTACCTTACTTCTATGTAACTGTCAAGCTATTTCTAATCTATTTTCGTTGGATATTTTAATTTGTTTACTTAAGATCAGCTCTAATCAATTCCATCTGCGTCACCTGCCTGCCGGCAAAGGCAGGTCAGTGTGCCATTGCCTTTGATTATAACTCATCTCTTCCACTCGAACCTGAACTTGATCTTGAACTTAAACTTGCTCTTGAACTTAAACTTAAACTTGATCTCTATCCATCGTAATTCTTTCAAACATTGTAAAATAAATTACCTGAATATTCTTTTTACTGGTTAACGTTAACTGCTTTTATCAAGGTAGATTATGCAGGAAAAAATTATAGTTAGTATGGATGTTTAATCCCTGGCAATTAGAACATTTGAATTACTACTATAATCTAATATTAAAGCGTCATTTCTGTCATTCTGCTAATTTAATTAGCTTACTTTTTTACCTCATTTTATAATACTGTTTGGATGCCTCACTTAAGTCAATTGATGGCACTAATCTTGAAAATCATTATCAGAAATAATACAATATTTAATCCGATTAGATGGAGAGATAAAATGGAGATAGCAAAACTAGCATTCCTTGAAACCTACACCTTAAGTGAAAATGGTGGAGTTATGGGTGCAATACTGGTTACAGACTCTGAAACCAAACCCCTGGAGTTTAGAGTCACTGCACCAATCAGACCAACAAGCTTTCAGAAAACTTTATACGGAGATGTTCTTCTTGAACATATTCTGGTTGAACTGATTTCTGTTCCACTGCTTAATGCTGTTAATGAACAAATTGATCTTATTATTGTTAAGGATCCTTTGTTCCTTGGCGCAAATAATAAACAGGGAATTAGAGTTGTTCGTCTTGTAGGTGATGAAAAACAAAAATCACGTAATAATACTGTTCTTGAGGCTCTTAATACTCCGATGAATGGAGCAGCTAAAGCTCACCTGGAAACTTCGCAAAAGTTTGCTGAGGAACTAAAAGGTATTAAAGCAAGTCTAGAAAAAATTGCTGAAGCTCGTAATCTCTCAGAACCTTTCGAGAGACTTAAAGCTGCCTGTGAACAGGTTCAGCTTCAAAGAACTAACGATTAAACTTTCAGGGTAAAATGCCTGATAAAATAATTAGATCTGCAAGATCTAAGATTGCCTCAAAGGTTGCAAAGTTTGATGCTTCCGACGATTTCCATTTTGCTAAATGGCTTAGAGCTCCACGTATTATTACGCCGGATGTTAGATCCATTTACTACTCTGAGGTAATTAATGATTTTGAAGTTGAACAGCTTAAAATCCCGACTTCATTAAAACTTAAATTCAGGTTACCATCTGAAATAGTTGTTCCTACTATAAAACAAAAATCACTTATTGAAAAACCAAGAGCTTATCTTATATTTTTTGGACTTACCAAACCACAATTATTTCACTTAAAAGAAAGTTTATTAACTACAAATAATATAATCAGTTATAACTCTCAGTTGCCTCAAATTCCTGATGTAATTGATCAATCTGCTAAATTTATTGGTACCCAAGCAGAAGTTTATAATAAAACGGATATTTTTAGTTTTGATCAAATATCGTCAGTTGATCATTCTAATAATTTTAAAATTGAATCTGAATTAACTCAGCAAATAGATTACAAAATTGATCCTGCTCCTGGTTTAGATCAGGAATTTAAACTTGCTCCCAAATCAAAAATTGAAACTGGTTCAAAACTTCATAAAAATGTTAATCCTGATCTTGAACCTGAACTCAACTTCGTATTCTCCGATTCCTCCGTTAAGGATATTCCTTTACTTATAACACATCCGGTTGTAACAGATGAACTCGCAAATCTTATCCCGGAAATTTATAATATAGAACTCCTTAATGTTGAACAATTTGATTCTGCGGAAATTGATTCTACTAATTACACTATCAATAAACTTAGTGTTCCTCAGTTAACTAAAATTGATGTACCCGGAATCGATAACCTGTTAAATGCTACTGTTACTTCTAAATTCATCCAGTTTGATGAAATACCACAGGCAGAAGTTATATTCTACACGCCCACTTTTGATATCGCTCATTCTGTATTTAAAGTTAAAATTGATCTTCCAAAATCAGTTGTTAAAAAAGTGGTTATCAACCAGAAGAATCTTACAACTTTTGTTTTTGATGGTCTTAATGATGAACAAATATCTGAATCACAAAAAGCTGAAATTATGTCCTTACTCTCTTCTTTCCGTGAACTCGGATGGGAAGAATATTCTAAATCAATAACCGGACTTGATTCTTATCAACTTGAAAGTGCTGATTTTCTGGCATCAAATAATTTTGCTTTACTTTCAGATGAACTTGGTTATGAAAAATTTAACCAGGCTTCTTCTGCAATAAGCTTCTTAAATAAAAAAGGAAATATAAAATCTGTACTGCTCATCAGTGATAGAAATAGATTCAATGAGTACTGGGCAGCATCTCTTAAATCTTATACTAAAGAAATAAAGGTTAAAAAGATTGAACCTGGCACTACCAAGAAAATAAAAGGGAATGCTATCTGGTTTCTTGATATAAATGATATTGGTAAAATTGAATTAAAAGATTTTGATAAACTGGATCTTGTTTTATTTGATGAACTGGTTAATATAAAATCTGCTGCTCCGCAAATTGATGATATAGTTGCTAAAATTGAACCTGCATATATCTGGTTTTTAACTGCTATCCATAATGATAAGTTTAATAAAAAATTCCTGGAGGAATTTAAGTTTACTCAGCAAGTTGAGTTTGTTAAATCCGGTAAATCTCTTTCAGAAATTCAGGATGATAATCCATCTGTATTTGTTAAAAATATCTGGTTGGAGCTTGATGAAATGCAATTGTTTGAATACAATGAAGCTCTTACTCAGGCTAAAGCAGAACTTAATACTTTGTTTGATAGCCTTAACCCGATTCGTTTTCAATCAAACATTTTTACAATTATCCATAAGCTTAAACAGATACTTAATTTTTCATCATTCCGTAATATCAGCCCCAAAGCAAGTTTGCTTATTGAACAACTTGAGGCAATAAACCGCAATAAGAAAAAAGTTATTGTGTTTACTCAATACGATGTTAATGGAATGAAGATGCTTGAAAAAGTTCTTGAGATGAATAATGTAAAGTTTGTTGCCGGCAGAAATGGAATGTCAACTGAAGAACTTAAAGATTCTATCGATACTTTTTATGATAAAAGGGAAGTGACCGTTTTTCTTACAAACTTAAAAGCATCCCGACTAAAAATAAAACTTAATAAAGTAGGCTACATTATTAATTTTGATCAATGGTGGAACCCGGTTACTCTATGGCAGAATGATGATGATATTGGTATCAGTAATACTGTTAATTCGCCTGTGGTTGTGTATAATTATAATATCAGGAACACTTTTGAAGAAGAGTTAACCAAACTGATTTCTGAAAAAGGATTTAATAGCCGCTATCTTTTTGATAATCTGAAAAGTGAAACACTGGCTGAACTGATTACTCCCGATGATTGGCTTTATGTTTTTAGCATGAATGATCAGTATAAAAAATTATTGAATAGTGAACGAAGTAAAATCTATACCAAGCTTCAATCTATTGATATTGCCGGTTATAAAGGCTTAATGAAATATTTCTTTAGCTATCTTGGTTACCGCGATATTACTGTTATGGATATTGATAACGAACAAATGTTTTATATTATCGGAACTGCAAGAAAAGGAACTACTCCGGTTAACTTGCATGGCAAATGCTTACTTACAACTGGATTAAAAAAAGATGATTACGAAGAAGTTATACATTTTAAACCTGCTGCAAATGAAATAAAGAAAAAGTTTGTTATTACTACTGGCGAGTTTGATGAGCGCGTTACAAATGGTACAATGTATATTGATGGAAAAGATCTTGCTAATTTTATTCTTACACTCGGACTCAAATCCCAGCTCCCAAAAAAACGCTAAATACCAGGAGCAAAGATTAAAGTAAAAAGAATAAAGAATAACAATAAAGAACAAAGTTGAGATCAATACTTATTTATCATTTGAAGAACTTTTAATTACTATTTTACCTAAGATTTTTTTTAATTCTTCAGATTCACCGATTAAAAATTCCAATTCAGCATCAAGTTCCTTATTTAATATCGATTTTAAAATTCTCAACCAATAATTAGATTCACGCATTTCTCTCAATGAAATTCTAACTTTATTTGTAAAATCAGGTTTTGATGAGCCGGCTTGTGATTCCTCATAATTTGCACCCGACGAAGTTGAGGATTTTGCTAATTGATGTCTAATTACATTTAATTCAGGTGTATTTTTAAGAGAAGTTAAATACTTTAATACTCTAACAGCAAACTCAAACAACCTTTCATTTAAATCTCTTTTCATAAATCTCCCAATTAAATAATTGATACTTTCTAATTTTATCTTTTTACTTTACTCTTTTATCTTGTTAAAGCTTTATTCTTTTTACTTGTCTTAACTTTCATCTTTTTACTTTACTCTTTATTCTTGTCTTAACTTTCATCTTTTTACTTTATTCTTTTATCTTGTCTTAACTTTCATCTTTTTACTTTACTCTTTTATCTTGTCTTAACTTTCATCTTTTTACTTTACTCTTTATTCTTTACTCTTTTTACTTGTCTTAACTTTCATCTTTTTACTTTATTCTTTTATCTTGTCTTAACTTTCATCTTTTTACTTTACTCTTTTTACTTTACTCTTTTTACTTGTCTTAACTTTCATCTTTTTACTTTACTCTTTTATCTTGTTAAAGCTTTATTCTTTTATCTTGTTTCTAAAATACTCCATAGTTTTCTTAAGTCCATCAATCCGTTGCACCTTTGGCTCCCAGCCAAGAACGTGTTTTGCCTTACTGATATCAGGTTGTCTTACCTGCGGATCATCAACAGGAAGAGGGTTATAAATTATCTTACTACTGGAATTTGTTATCTGGATTATTTCCTCTGCAATCTGCTTAACAGTTATTTCTTCAGGATTTCCGATATTAACCGGTTCCTTTTCATCAGACAATAAAAGCCTGTAAATACCATCAACTTCATCATCTATATAAATAAAACTTCTCGTCTGTGTACCATCACCAAAAACAGTTATTGGTTCATTATTTAAAGCCTGACTGAAAAACGCCGGTATCGCTCTGCCATCATTCAATCTCATTCGTGTACCAAACGTATTAAATATTCTTACTATCCTTGTTTCTAAATTATGATAGCGCTGATACGCCATAGTTAATGCCTCAGCAAATCTCTTTGCCTCATCATAAACTCCGCGCGGACCAATAGGATTAACATTGCCCCAGTATGTTTCTTTTTGCGGATGCTCTAATGGATCACCATAAACTTCTGATGTAGATGCCAATAAAAATCTTGCACCTTTTTCTTTTGCTAAACCCAATGCCTTATGTGTACCAAGTGATCCGACTTTTAATGTCTGGATAGGGAGCTGGTGGTAATCAATGGGACTTGCCGGCGATGCAAAATGCAATATGTAATCTACCTTACCCGGTACGTGTATAAAATTTGTTACATCGTGATTTATAAAACGAAAATTTGGGTTGCCAAATAAATGCTGAATATTATCTAAACTCCCGGTTAATAAATTATCAATGCATATAACGGACATTCCTTCATTTATTAATTTATCACATAAATGAGATCCTAAAAACCCTGATCCACCTGTTATTACTGCTGTTGGCATTTTCTCCTCTTTCATTTTTCATCCTGTACATGTTTCAGGATTTTTTTTCTTTTTTCTAAATTCTTATCTACAATTCAATATCCAAGAATAAATTCATTGAATATTGCTTGCCCCTTTGGGAACATTCAAAATTAAGCATTAAAAATTAAATTTCTTTTTCTAGCACTAAGACACTAAGTCAAAAAGTTTCACTAAACCTAATTTTAATTAAACATTGAACATTGAAAATTGAACATCTCACAATCAATAACACAATGACCATAAATGACCATGTATTTCCGCTCTGCTCTAATTTACTGAATCTGCGTCACCTGCCTGCCGGCAAAGGCAAGTCAGCGTGTTATTGCTTTATTGGTCCTCAAAAATATATAATTATTTTGTTAGTAGGTAGTAGGTTGCAAATAGTAATCAGTGAACATCTAATGGTTCTTAGTGTTTAGCTATCAGCTAATGGTATTGAAAATTCAACTTTTCAACTTTTGTCTTTTTACTTTAATCTTTTCTCTTATATTCACTTTTATCTTTTTACATTATTCTTTTATCTTGATTAAAAACTTCTTCACCTGGTTCTTAACATTCTGCAATACCAGTTCCTTCACCCAAGGAACAAAATCATCCGTCCATCTTTGCGGATGAAAAGTTATCATCAACTTACCCGGCAGCTTATTTTGATTTAATATACTTTAAATACGCAGTGTTTTTTTTATAAAACAATTTATCTGAAATAATTAATCCGGTAACCTTAACCAAGGCCCAAATGCTCTCAATTATCAGTTTGTATCGTACCTTAGGTTCCTGGATAAATCTATAGAACCAAGCTAACCCAAGTTTTTTAATAATTTTTGGTGAGATTTTTTTATCACCAGCTAAAACATCAATCATACCGCCACAAGGAATTATCAATTTACCAATTGATAAAGATTTTAAATGCTCAGCTAATATTTCTTTTTGTGGGGTAGTTAAAGTTAGGAAAATGATATCAGGAGACTTTTCTCTGAGTAAATTTATAACAAAACTTGAATCTTCATCTTTCCAATAACCATGATAGCCATTAACGGTTTTTAAGTTTGTGTATTTTGATTTTGTAGTTAGTAGTGTTTTTGAATTTGCAATTTCAGAACCCCCTAGAAAAAAAACACTGGCTTTCTTTTTATCAGCAATAGCTAAGGCTTTGAATACCAGATTTGGAATTGAAATATCAAATTGTAAAGGTGCACCAAAAACTTTTGAATACAAATAGAATAATCTGCCGTCAGTTACAAGGAGGTCAAACTCATTTGCAATTTTAAATAGTTCAGGTGTCTTGTGCATCTTGGGTATTATTCCTAAGGAATAGCCATATGCCACAGAAGAATAGTCAGAGGTTAAAACTGAATCAATATATTCATCCAATTGTTTTTCGGAAAATATTGAAATATTTAGGCCTTGAAAATTAAATCGCTGTAGTAGCATGTTATTTGGAATTAATTCCTGCCCATTTATTACTCAAATTTGTGAGACCCACAATTAATTTTAATACTCTCATTGAAGTATTTGTTATTCGATAATCTGATGGAATTTCAAACTTAGTATTTAATACATTCTGCTTAATGCTTAAATCAATAGAATCAAGAACAGTCGAATTATTAAATCCTGTTAATATAATCGTCCCTGAATCCTGTGCCTCAGGTCTCTCCATCGATTCACGCAATGAAATAGCAGGGAAGTTAAGTATTGCTGATTCCTCTGAAATCGTACCGCTATCTGAAATTGTACAGGCTGCATTCATCTGAAGACTGACATAATCTAAAAATCCGAATGGTTTAAGAAACTTTATGTTTTTATTAGCTATCAGCTTAGAGCTGTCAACTTTCAGCTTTTTCAACGCTTCGATCCTCTTGCGGGTGCGTGGATGTGTTGATACAATTATAGGGTAATTATATTTTTTGCTTAATGCATTTAATACTTCAATGATCTTTTTAAGATTTTCAGGATTATCTACATTTTCTTCGCGGTGGACAGAAACGACAAAATAGCGTTTAGCAGAGAGCTTTAAACTTTCAAGAATCGTAGATGCTTTTATCTTTGGCAGATAGTAATTCAGCACTTCATTCATCGGAGAACCGGTTAAATAAATTCTACGGTGCGGCAATCCTTCACTTAATAAATGCCTTCTTGCATGTTCTGTATATACAAGATTAAAATCAGCGATATGATCAATAATTCTTCTGTTAATTTCTTCCGGTACATTAAAATCAAAACATCTGTTT
>Ga0138256_10006331_pt1 | contig 12514 bp, 12 predicted proteins | sample KNB2016incub_MG_FD_105486 | JGI IMG/M metagenome (GOLD analysis project Ga0138256, IMG submission 105486) | Active sludge microbial communities from wastewater in Klosterneuburg, Austria - KNB2014incub_MG | ecosystem: Engineered > WWTP > Activated sludge > Unclassified | place: Austria... | reverse complement strand
GATTTTACACAAACTTCAATTCCTCTGGATAAGGCAGCTTTAGCACGCACTTCAGCAATGTTTTTGGCACCGCTTTTGGCAAGAAAACATGAGGCTATCATCCCTAATCCCGGCGGTTGTAGGCTGGGCGCTCGACCCATAGACAGAACGACTGAAGGTGTAAGCATGATGAATGCTGAGGTTACATATTATAGCGATGATGGGTACTTCCATGCGAAAACTGATGGTTTAAAAGGGATATTATATAAATTTGATAAGAATACTCATACAGGTACAGAAACGATGATACTAGCGGCTGTATTAGCTAAAGGCACAACTGTGTTACAAAATGCAGCTGAAGAGCCTGAAATCAATGATCTCATCGATTTGTTAAATTCTATGGGTGGAAAAATTTCTCGAACCGGTTCGCGGGAGATTACTATTAACGGAGTTGAGAAGCTACATGGTGCTGAGTATACGATTCAGCCCGATAGAATAGAGGTGGTTACTTTTGCAATAGCAGCTGCTCTTACAGGTGGGGATATTATTGTTATCGATGCACATAAAACGCAAATCGATATATTTTTGGAAAAATATCTTGATGCAGGCGGATTATATGAAAAAAATGCAGAAGGTATCAGGTTTTACAGCAATTCTACTTTAAAAGCCACCAATGTTACTACCGGTATTCATCCGGGGTTTATGACTGATTGGCAAGCGCCTTGGGCAGTTCTAATGACACAAGCTGATGGAATATCTATAATTCATGAAACTGTTTTTGAGAATAAACTGAAATACATTAATGATTTAAAAAAAATGGGAGCAAATGTGAAACTATTTAATCCTGATGTAGTAAATAAACAGGAAGTATATAATTTTAATTTAGAAGACGATGAACCGGAGTATTTTCATGCAGTTAAAATTACCGGACCTAAAAAGCTTCATAACGCTGTCATGACTACGCTTGATATCCGTGCAGGTGCTGCAATAGTGTTAGCTGCTTTGACGGCAAAAGGTGCGAGTACTATTTATGGGGTAGAAAAGCTAGATCGCGGATATGAAAAGTTCGAGGAACGATTAAGATCAATTGGAGCAGACATCAAGAGAGTAAAGGAAATAATTTAAACAATATGCAAGCAGTAATTCTAGCAGCAGGTAAATCAAGTAGATTTTATCCCTATTCTAACCTTCCGCATAAGTCATGTTTTAAGGTATTAGGTAAAACAATATTAGAGCATACTCTCCTTAGTATTAAAAAGGCTGGTATAAATGATGTGATTATAGTGGTAGGTCCTGGTGATTTTATTAAAGAAGAAATAAATAAAAAAGAATTAGAGTTAAATAATAACTAAAATGGGGCAGCTTTACCATTGGGGATGGGTGATGGAATGGTAAGAAGAAAAAAAAATATAAAAGGCGATTTTTTCCTTTTGAATAGTGAAAAGTTGAATTTTCATGAGTTTAAGGATCTTATGGTCGATAAAAAAACCCATTCTGATGAGATTGTTCTTCTTGCAAAAAAAGTAACAAATCCCGAACTATTTGGAGTATTAAATTTTGTAGGCGAAAAGGTAGTGGGAGTTGTTGAAAAACCCAAAAAAGGTGAAGAGCCCTCGAATTTAAAAGTTATCGGTATTTATCTCTTTCCCTTGTCATTCTTAAACACACTACGTGATTCTAATCTAGGGGAGTATAGCCTTGAGCAGGCAATATCTAATTTTGCTATAAAAAGTGAGGTAACATATTTAGAAACTGACAACACAGATGTTTCCTTGAAACACGCTTGGGATATTTTAGATATTACTAACTATCTATTAAAGGATATTAAAAGGGATATTTCCGTAGATGCAGACATTAAATCTAGCGCAATAATTGATGGAAACGTAATAATTGAGGAAGGAGTTAAGGTTTTAGAAGGAGCGGTTATCAAAGGACCGTGTTATATTGGGAAAAATGTTTTAATAGGTAATAACGCACTAGTAAGAAGTTCTGCTGTTATTGAAGAAAATTGTCTGATTGGAGCATTTAGTGAAGTAAAAAATAGCGTATTTTTTAACAATTCAAAAATTCATGCAGGGCTAATTGAGGACAGTATCATAGGCGAGAATTGTAGAATTGGCGCTTTTTTTTGCACTGCTAATAGGCGTTTAGATAAAGAGGAGATAAAATTTGTTACAAATAATGGTTTAGTAAATTCTACCAAGACGTTTTTGGGAGCTGTAATTGGAAATAACGTTACAGTTGGTGCTAGATGCTTAACTATGCCGGGAATTGTTATAGGAAATAACGTTACCATTGGTCCTTCAACTACATTAATTAAAAACGTTCCAGATAATACTAAAATTTATGCTGATATGAGTAATAATATCATCGAAGATAATAAATGAGTAAAATTAATAATGAAAAAACTGTAATATTTGATTTTGATTATGTACTATTTGATCCAAAAAAGTACTTAGCTGATGTATTTGACAGACTTTCCAAAATTCATGGAGATCCATCATTTCAAAAGACTGCTTCTGCGCTTTATTTAAAAGCTAGAGAGGGAGGGTACTTTAGTCCTGACGAATATATTAAATTAATATCAGAATCTACAGGGGGAAGATTAAATTCAATAAAAATTGAACAAATTATTTATAATCAAGAATTAATCACTGGTGCATATTATCCCAAAACTTTAGAAGTTCTTGATCAATTAAGCAAAAATTGTATATTAGTAATATTTTCAACAAATAATAAGGATTTTTTTAAATTAAAAGCAAAAAAAATTATAAAATATTTTAAACCAGAAAATATAATAGTTGAGAAAGAAAAGCGCGATTTTGTTCATAAGCTTAATAAATTTACTCAAAACAATAAAGTTTATTACGTAGATGATGTAATTGATTACTTAAAATCAGTGACAAGTAGTTATCCTGATGTAATTTCAATATGGAAGAAAACAGTGAATTATGTACAGAAAAAAGGAGATGAAGGTTTTGTCCCCAATTTTATTATAAATGATATAATTGAGCTACCTGGGATAGTATTAAAAAAATAATTATGTGTGGAATATTTGGTTACGTCGGTAAACAAAATAACGCAGCCGTATTAACTCTAGAAGGATTAAAACTTCTTGAATATCGTGGCTATGATTCATGGGGAATTGCTGAAAAAGTAGATAAAAAGATTCGTTTAGACAAGCGTGTAGGAAAAATAGGAGATGCAACCATTGATCTTCCAGCCAGTAATATGGCAATAGGACATACTCGTTGGGCTACGCATGGTGGAGTTACACAAGAGAATGCGCATCCGCATCTTGACTGCAATCGTGAAATTGCTGTTATCCATAATGGTATCGTTGAGAATCATGCAGAAATTAGAGAAGAGCTGATTAATAAAGGCCATAAATTTTTATCCGAAACAGATACAGAAGTAATACCTCATTTAATTGAAGATCAGATAAGAACAAAAGGATTTGCATCTTCAGTTAGGGATGCTTTTAATAAACTTTCGGGTTTGAATGCTATAGTCGTACTATATGCGCAATCCCAAGAAATCATAGCTGCTAAGACAGGGTCACCTTTAATAATTGGTGAGAAGAATGGTGAATCATTTATAGCCTCAGACGCTTCAGGAATCATCAAGTATACTAATAAATTAATTTTTCTTAAAGATAAAGAAATGGTCATTCTGGGGAAAGAAATTCAATTAATAGATTTGGCTACAGGTAAAAAATTACCTACGCGTTTTGAAACTGTCGATTGGAAAATAGAAGATGTGGATAAAGGGAGCTTTGAACATTTCATGCTTAAAGAAATTCACGAACAAGCTAAAATTGTAAGAAATATAGCCCAAACTTATGAGGACCAGATAGAAATGTTAGCAAAAACAGTAAAAAAAGCCCGAGGTACTTTTTTTATAGGGGCCGGGACAGCGTTTTATGCAGGTTTAGTAGGTACTTATTTCTTTTCAAAAATCGCAGATACCCATGTTAATACAGCTGTTGCTTCAGAGTTTAATTACCTTGAAGATTTTCTTACCTCAGATAGTTTAGTTATAGCTTTAACGCAGTCAGGCGAAACTATAGATGTAGTAGAACCTTTGACGAGAGCAAAGCTTAAAGGAAGTGTTATCGGTTCAATTTTGAATACTTTAGGATCGACCATTTATCGCATGTCAGATGAAAAACTTCTGCTTGGAGCCGGTCCTGAAAAAGCAGTCGCATCAACTAAGGCATATACAGCAAAGTTGGCTGTGCTTCTAATGCTTTCATATGCCTTGAAAAACGATATTAATATAGCTAAGAAAGCTTTGCTTTTAGCGTCAGATGAAATCGAAAGATTGCTATCCGACGAAAACCAAACCAGTATTAAAGATGTCGTAAAGTTATTAGAAAAATCCGAGCATATATATGTAATAGGACGGGGAGTATCATATCCGACATCTTTAGAAGCAGCATTGAAAATAAAAGAAGTAAGCTATATTCATACCGAAGGATTAGCGGGAGGGGAATTAAAGCATGGTACTTTAGCTTTAATTACGAAAGGAACTCCGTGTATTGTTTTTGCACCAAAAGATGAAACTTTTGATGCTATAATTTCAAATGCTACAGAAGTGAAAGCCAGGGGTGGCGTAATAATAGGCATAGGTCCTTTCAAATCAAACATTTTTGATTTTTGGATTGAAGTAAAGGATGTAGGTACTGCGAGCGTAATAGCACAAATTATACCTGTTCAACTTCTTGCATATTATATTGCTTTGCAAAAAGGCTATGATCCAGATAAACCGAGAAACTTAGCCAAAAGTGTTACTGTAAAGTAATGATGTTGAATTATGAAATTCCAATACTGCTCATTATATAAATCTTATGGATCTTTTATACCTTGTTGCAAGTATATTGTTTTTTATAGCTATGCTCAAAGGGCTGTTTCAGTCAGCTCATCTTTTATCAAAAAGTAAATATAGTTTTAACCTTTTTTTTTCTAGAATTCGTGAGTCATCTCTTAGTCCCTTTGGCAAATTAATTAGTACCATCAGATTATTCGGGCTTTTGTTATTTATTCCTGCTTCTTTAAATGATGTTGTACTTACTATTTATCATTATATAGTTACTGGGATTCTCTTTTTTGATTTTGTTTTGTTTGCAGTAATAATTAAAAGTAGATATAAAGCTTTTTTTCAAATTCGCCCGCGGGAATTGTTAATAGTGGCGCCAGCAGCGATTGCCTTAGTTTTACTTTATTTAAATGCTATTGTAGATAAATTTTTTTGGCTGCTTTTATTGGAACGCTCTATCACGCTAATATATTTATTCTTCGCATTTACTTTGTCTTTTCCCCTCGAGATTTACGAAGATATTATTATGGAAAAAGCTAAAAAAATTAGAAGATCACATAAACATATGCTAGCGATAGCTTTAATAGGATTAGAAAGTAATAGAGCTGGTCATTATATTAACGATTTGCTAAAGATTTTAAAAAAACAAATAGTGGTTATTGAAGGGATGGATGATATTATTACTACCGCGCGGAATATGCGTAAATTATCTCCAAATATAGAAGCATGCATAATGAATATCACGGGTAGTAAAGAAAGCATTATAAAAATAATTGAAATGATTAATCCTCAGATTCTTATAACCATAGATCCTCAGACTGATAAAAGATTTAATGAATTAATGGTAAGTATTACTGAGCAAAAATTGGTAATCCGCAACATAAGTAGTCACAAATTATCGAAAAATAATTCACAAATACTTAAATCACGGACTTCTAAGTTTAATATAGTCCCGTATTTTATAAGTAAGTCTGAACGCGACTGGCCAAGTTATATTGATATATTAACAATCAAGATCGCAAATATTCGAGTTGAACTGGAAGGTATTACATTTCAAGTTTTCATAAAGGGAAGGAAATATGTCATGCATGCTAGGTTGTTAGGAAGAGAGCAGTTAGAAGCGATTATCCCAACAATTATTTTAGCTTCATATTTGGGTTTTACGACTAAAGAGATTGTTCATTATATATCTCGTTTAAAGCCTTTGGTTGGTAATATGTATCCACATATTACACCACTTGGAGCAATGTTAATAGATTATTCTGCTGCCATGAACTCTGCTTCTGTAGATTCTATTATGGAATATTTGCAGCTTTATAGTGGTAAGAAAATAGTAGTACTACCATCGCTTTTCCATTTCAATAATAAATCTCATACTGATGCAAAAAAACTTGTACTTAAAATCGCTCAAGTATGTGACTATTGTATATTTCTAGATAATGAATCGGCTATAATATCAAAAGAGTATATAAGAAATAAAGAGATGAATTGTATAATTTTAGGTATGGATGAGTTTATGTCAACTAGTTTTTTAACTGAAAATCTAAAAACGAAAAATGATATAGCGATTGCAATAGGTAAGGGAACTGACCAGATTGTAAATAAGATAATATACAGATTTAAGATCTAGGCAGTTTAATGGTATAATACACTTTACAGTTATGGCGTCATTACTTGGCTTATCTATCCTTTCAGCATTTATTACAGCAATCCTTCTTGTTCCATTCATAGATTTTCTATACAAAGTGAAGCTAAAAAGACAGGATCAGGTCACGCGTGATCCTTTTAATAAGCGCACACCTTTGTTTGATAAATATAATTCTTGGAAGGTGGGAACACCTTTTGGAGGTGGAATATTAATAATTGTGGTTGTAACCATACTTACGATCTGGGCATATGGCATGCTTTCAATAGAGGTGAAGTACTGGGAGCTTTTCGTCCTCCTGTTTTCATTTATAGGCTATGGAGCCCTAGGTTTATATGATGATTCTAAAAAACTTATTAACAAACATAGTGGTTTTTTTGGACTCAGGATGCGGCATAAGTTTATTATTCAATGGGTTTTGGCGTTTATAGTTGCAGCCATTTTTTATTATCAATTGGGATATTCGTTTGTGCATCTTCTTGGGGTTACGGTACAAATTGGTATATTTTTTATACCTTTTGCAGCTTTTGTAATCGTTGCTTTTGTAAATGCTTTTAATATAACAGATGGTCTTGATGGATTAGCATCAGGGCTCTTGCTTATATGTTTAATTGGACTACTAGCAATCAGCGCGCAGATTCTCGATCAAACTTTGGGAATATTTATCGCAGTTCTTATTGGAAGTATCGGTGCTTTTCTGTACTTTAATATTTATAAAGCGCGATTATGGTTGGGAGATGTAGGATCATTATCATTAGGGGCTGTGTTAGCAGTAACTGGACTTTTAACTGGTAAAACCCTTGCAATTGGAATTCTTGGTGGAGTGTTTGTATTGGAGGTGGCATCCTCTATGTTACAGTTAATGAGCAAGCACTTTCTTAAAAGAAAAATTTTTCCCGTATCTCCATTGCACCTTTGGTTATTAAAAAGGGGATGGGAGGAGCCCAAGATAGTTATGCGTGCGTGGATAATCGGTTTTTTCCTAGCATTGCTGGGAGTCTACTTCGCTTTTATAAGCTGATAGGTTTTTTAATTCGGATACTACTACAAAAACTACTTGTGTGAATGTTGTGCCTTCCTTAATAATGATATGATATATTGACCTATGAGAAGGATTGATTTTGGATTGTTAGTGCCTGTTATTTTTCTATCATTGTTTGGAATCCTCATGATTTATAACGCATCTTCCATTATCGCATTTCGTGATTTTGGAGATAAATTTCATTATTTTAGAGAGCAATTGGTTTGGATGCTTTTAGGTTATACTGCTTTACTTGTTTTTTCGTTCATCGATTATCATTTATTTTATAAACTTGCTTTGCCAATCCTAATTACAGCTATCATAGTTTTAATTGGAGTTTTTATTCCTGGATTAGGTGTTTATGCATTGGGTGCGCATAGGTGGATAAATTTACAGTTTTTTGTATTACAACCCGCGGAACTTGTAAAGTTAAGCCTCGCGATTTATCTCTCAGCCTGGTTTTCTCATAAGGAAAAAGAAAGATTTTTGGCCTTTTGTTTGTTATTAGGACTCGTAATGCTTCTCGTTATGTTGCAGCCTGATATGGGAACTGCATCAGTTATTCTTTTTGAAGCGCTTATTGTATATTTTCTTTCCGGTGGAAGCATTAAGCAGTTCGCGTTACTCATTCCAGCTTTAGGAATTATTGGTGTGTTTCTGGTTTCGATTGCTCCTTATAGACTAGGAAGAGTTACAGCTTTTTTAAATGTAGGAAAGTCGTTGGACACAACTTCCTACCATGTTAAGCAAATACTTATCTCGCTTGGGGCGGGAGGGATATTCGGTGTAGGATTAGGTAACTCTTTGCAAAAATATGAATATCTTCCTGAAAACGTTACAGATTCAATTTTTGCAATAATTGCAGAAGAGGTAGGATTTATCGGATCACTAATTCTAATTCTTGTTTTTCTTGCTGTATTATGGAGAGGGCTGTTTATCTCAATGCAAGCAAAAGATATGTTTGGTAAATTATTAGCAGGATCAATAATTTCATTTCTAGGGATACAGATTGTTATTAATCTTGCCGCTATGACTGCGCTTATTCCTCTAACCGGAATTCCACTTCCTTTTATTTCTTATGGAGGTTCAGCACTTATTATTGATCTTTCTGCAATAGGTATAGTATTGAATATTGCTAAGCAAGGCTCGCTTGCAAAGCATTCAGGAAAGAGAGGTTCGTCTAGATGAAGATCGCTCTTGTAGGTGGACATTTAGCTCCGGCGCTTTCTGTTATGGAAGCATTAAAGCCTCGCGAAGAAGTAATTTTTATCGGTAGACATACTGTTTTTGAAGGAGATAAAGCGAAATCTTTAGAATACGAAATGGTAAAAGAGATCGGAGTACCTTTTATCGCGCTAAATTCAGGGAGAGTGCAAAGGAGATTGACAAGACACACATTTACATCTATAGCCAGAATTCCTTATGGATTTATTCAAGCAATAGCTATTCTTAGAAAGCATAAACCAGACATTGTTTTGTCATTTGGGGGATATCTTTCTGTTCCTGTAGGTTTCGCTGCATTTTTTCTGAAAATTCCATTAATTATTCATGAGCAAACTCTGGAAGCTGGTTTGGCAAATAAGATTCTCGCAAAAATTGCTATAAAAATATGTATTTCATGGAAACAATCTTTACGTTTCTTTCCAAATGAAAAAGTAGTTTTAACAGGAAATCCCATAAGAAAACTTTCCCGATCAGATCGGGATCCCGAATGGAAACTCCTATCGGGACAAAAATCAAATGAAAATTTGCCATTACTTTATATTACTGGTGGAAGTTCTGGTGCACACGCGTTAAATACCCTAGTAGAAGCATGTTTAGAAAATCTACTAATTAAATATCGAGTCATACATCAAACGGGGGATAATTTAAAATATAGTGATTTTGGGAGACTTACTACGCTCATAACTACATTTCCGAAAAATCTCCAAAAAAGATACTATATAAGAAAATTTATAAATTCATATGATACCGGTGGTATTATGAAAGATTCAAATTTGGTGATTTCTCGTTCAGGTATAAATACAGTTACAGAATTGTTCTCTTTTGGTAAACCCTGCTTTCTTATCCCACTCCCTGGTGGCCAAAGAAATGAGCAGTTGAAAAACGCCCAGTTTGTGAAAAAGGTAGGAATAGGTGAGTATGTTTCCGAAGACGAGTTGTCCCCCCATTTATTTTTATCAAAGATTGAAGACATGTTCGTGCGTTATAGTGCATATGTATCACATGCTCAAGATGCAAAATCTTTAATTACGATAAACGCCACAGAAAACATAATCAGTTTACTTTATGAAGTTTTTTCGAAAAAGAAATAAAATAAAATCTGATAATTCTCAGACACCGTCTCGCTCTGTAGTGTTTTTGGATAGGAGTAAAAAAAATGATAATCATGAAATACTCTTAAAAAGGCGGAATACAACAAGGAGGAAATTTGGAAAACTTACTATCCCAAAAAGAGCTCTGTTAGTATTTTTAATTTTTGCCCTACTTACCTCAGGTATGGTCTGGTTTTTCATAAAGGCAACATCATATAATACATATTTCATAAGTCCCCTTCCGATTAATGTATCAGCTGAAGAAGTCGAAGTGGGTAAAAAGATTATAAATGAGTTAAAAAAAAATAATATTCAATATACATCTATAGATCAACAAGAGGGATCAATATATAGTATAAAACTTGTAGACAAAACTGAAGTATTAATTGGGAATGACAAAGATATTACTTCGCAAATAGCCTCTTTACAATTCATCTATAATCGTCTTACAATGGAAGGAAAGCTAATCAGAAAGCTGGATCTTCGATTTGATAAACCTGTAATCATATTCAAGTGATGGTATAATGATGTGTAGCTATTAATATATTATGACTGAAGGAAAAACAGTAGTAGGAATAGATATAGGTACTTATAAAATCGTTACGGTAATTGCGAAGGTTGATGAGTATGTAAATGTAATGGGTGTATCGGAAGTTCGCTCAAGTGGCATTAAGAAAGGCCAAATAGTAGACATAGAAGAAGCTGTGGCAGCTATTAATTCTTCCCTAGAGGCTGCAGAGCGAATGGCAGGATATAATGCAAATCATATTATTGCGTCAATTGGGGGTTCACAAATCGAAAGCCAGAACTCCCGTGGTGTAGTCGCGGTATCGAATCCATCACGCGAAATAGCCGATAGTGATTTAATGCGTGTGATTGATGCGGCAAAGGCTATCTCTCTTCCGTCAACCCGTGATATTCTTCATGTCCTTCCTCGAAATTATATAGTAGATGGACAAGAGGGCATAAAAGACCCAATAGGAATGACCGGGATTAGGTTGGAAGTAGATACTCATATCATTACCGCAAATAGTGTATCTATCCGCAACCTTGATAAAGCGTTTTCCGAAGTCGGTGTGGATGTTGATAGTTATGTATTTAGCGGCTTGGCAAGCTCACTTGCTGTCTTAACTGATACTGAGAAAGAGCTTGGGGTGGTGTGTATAGATATCGGTGCGGGAACTACTGACATTTCGATTTATACAGATGGCTCAGTTTCTTACTCTTCAACTTTGGCAATCGGTGCTAGGCACATCACAAATGATTTGGCTATCGGACTTCGAATATCAATAGAAAGTGCTGAAAAAATAAAATTATTTCTTTCTCAAAATAATCCAAAGAAATTGATAAGACCCGAAGAAATGAGCGAGAAAAAAGATACAAAAAGCTCTGACGAAATAGACCTAGCTGATCTTAATTTGCCTGAAGAACTGAAAAAGATATCATATAAAACCCTTGTCGATGGTATCATACGTCCGAGATTGCATGAGATATTTACTATGGTAGGAATAGAAATTAAGAAAAGCGGATTTGTCGGCTTAATACCTGCGGGAATTGTAGTAACGGGAGGCGGGGCACAGACCGTAGGACTCAGAGAGGCTGCTAAGAGAACTCTTGCAATGCCAGTACGCATAGGAACATTAACGAATATAAAAGGGATAATTGATGAAATCCAGAGTCCAGCATTCGCCAGCGTGATTGGTCTTACAATGTATGGTATGAAAAACGCTACTGCAGAAAAACAAGATTTACCTTTTGGTCTATCAATGCCTAAATTCGGCGGTGGCGGTGGATCAAAAAAGTTCGTAGGAAAGCTGATTAATCTCCTTAAATCTTTTATACCCTAGTATTTGGTACAATTGCTTCAATTTTAAATGTAATGAAACTGGGAAGGTATCAACATTCTAAATCAGGAAAGTTTTACAATGTAATAGGCGTAGCAAAGAATTCCGAAACTCTCGAAGTGATGGTAGTTTATGAGTGTTTGTATGATAATCCGGATGGTAAATTATGGGTCAGACCACTTAAGATGTTTACGGAAAAAGTAATAATAAACGGTAAAAAAGTACCAAGGTTTAAATTTATAGAGAATATTCGATAAATTGCATAAGTGCATATATATCTTAGGTTGTTAATCAAACTGAAATAATCTGTGGAATAGAACTATGAACAAGCGAGTATTTATCATTCATGGTTGGGGAGGAAATCCAAATAAAGATTGGATTCCATGGGTAGTATTGCAATTGAAGCGAAAAGGTTTTGAAGTTTTTGCTCCTTTTATGCCAGACACTGATAGCCCTCAAATAAAACCTTGGATTGCAATGCTTCAGAAAATAGTTGGTGATCCTAAAGCAGATGACATTTTTATAGGGCATAGCATTGGTTGTCAAACAATCTTGCGCTATTTAGAGAAACTAAAATCTGAACAAAAAATAGATAAGGTAATCATGGTTGCTCCATGGTTTATTCTTACCAATTTAGAAAATGATGAGTCTTGGATTATTGCTGATCCTTGGTTAAAAACATCAATTGATTTATCCAAGGTAAAGCCAAAGGTAAATTCATTTACCGCAATCTTTTCTGATAATGATGCATGGGTTCCGTTAAAAGAAAATGAAGCGATGTTTAAAGATAAGCTTGATTCAAAAGTTATTATTCTCAATAATAAAGGACATTTTAGTGAAGAAGAAGGAGTCAAAGAATTACCAACAGTTTTAACCTCATTATGAAAAATAT
>Ga0138256_10006330_pt1 | contig 12515 bp, 12 predicted proteins | sample KNB2016incub_MG_FD_105486 | JGI IMG/M metagenome (GOLD analysis project Ga0138256, IMG submission 105486) | Active sludge microbial communities from wastewater in Klosterneuburg, Austria - KNB2014incub_MG | ecosystem: Engineered > WWTP > Activated sludge > Unclassified | place: Austria... | reverse complement strand
TGACCGCCTTCACGACGGCCCACAGCACCGCGGCCACTTCGGGCGAGAGGAAGCTCATGACTGCCCTCCGGTGCTGACGTTGGCGGTGGCGGCGACGAAGGCAAAGGCCATGCCCGGCAGCCCGGCGGGGATGCCGACGACGCCTTCGCTGAGCGATTCGCGCAGCGCCAGCGGCGCCTCGAACTGCACCGCGCCGACGCTGACGCGCACGGTGGCGCCGGCGTCGAGACCGCGGCGCCGGGCTTCGTGCGGATGCAGCGCCACGTAGGGCGCCGGCACGTTCTGCGCGGTCACCGGCGCGCGCGCCGACAGTTCCTCGCTGCCGAAGATGTGGTGCAGCGGCGCGACCGCCAGATCGCTCGCGGCGGCGGTGGCGACGGGCACGTAGCCCGCGCTCGCCGCCGGCTCGATCAGGCGGATGCCGGGATCGCCCTGGCGCAGGTGCCCGCCGACCTCGTCCTGGAACTTGTTCCAGGCCTGCGGCGAGTTCCAGCCCGCGCTCCACGCGAAGGGCACCAGCGGACCCGGCTCGTCGGGGCCGCCGTAGCCCTCCATCGAGAAGGCCAGCGCGCTGTCGGGATCCTGCGGGGCACGCGGTTCGTGCATCGAGATGTTCGCGCGCATCGCGGTGCGGCCCGAATAGCGGTTCGGCTGGCGTGCCACGCGGCGCCCGTGCACGCGGGTGTCGGCCCCCGGCGCGGCAGCCACGATGCCGGCGAGCGCGGGGTTCTCGCGCGCGCAGGCCGCGGTGATCTGGTCCAGCGTCTCCCATTCCACCGGCACGCGGTTCTCCGCGCTCTGGATGCCGGCCAGCCAGCGCCAGCTCTCGCGCACCTGGGTGGCGATGTTGTAGTAGGCGGGATCGTAGACCTGGAAATAGCGCTGCGCGCGGCCCTCGTTGCTGACCAGCGTGCCGTCGCCCTCGGCGAAGCTCGCCGCCGGCAGCAGCAGGTGCGCCTTCGCGCCGGTGGCGCTCAGCTGGTGGTCGATCACGACCACGCAACGCGCGCGCGCCAGCGCGGCATCGACCAGCGCGGCATCGGCGCGGCGGTAGAGATCGTTCTCCAGCACCACCAGCACCGAGTTGGCATCGACGCTGGCCAGCGCGTCCTCGACGGCGTTGCCGCCGAGCATCGCGACCCCGAGACTGTTGGCCTCGGGCAGCGCCAGCGTCAGCGCGGGCTCCTGTCCGCGCGCCTTCAGCGCCACGGCGATGTTGGCGCAGGCGTCGAGGATCGCCCCCGAGCGCAGCCCCGTGCCGGAGACGACGAGCGGCTTCTTCGCGCCGGCGAGCGCCGCGGCGACCTGCTCGGCGAAGGCATCGATTTCCGCATCGCTGCCGCTGGCAGGGGCCGCGGGATCGAGCGCGCGGGCGACCGCCGCGCCGAGGGCGGCGATGCGTGCCGGCGTGGCGCGCCAGCTGGCGTGCGCGGCGTCGTCGAGGCGCGTGGCATCGACGCTGGCGATGAACAGCGGGTTGCGTTCCTTCTGCCCGATGGTGGCGATCGCCTCGGCCTGCCAGGCGGATATCTTCTTCGAGGCCGCGAGCTCGGTGGCCTGGCCGCGCACGGCCTGGCGCAGCGCCAGCGCGATGCGCGGCGCGGTCTGGGTCAGGTCCTCGCCGAGCACCAGGATCGCGTCGAAAGTCTCGATCTCGCGCAGCGACGGCGTGCGCGCCGCACCGGTGCGCAGGATCCCGAGCGCTTGCGCGAGCAGCGCGGCCTCCGTGCCGTCCATGCCGGTCGAATAGTTGTCCGCGCCGACCAGGTGGCGCAGCGCGAAGTTGGCCTCCAGGCTCGCGCGCGGCGAGCCGATGCCGACCAGGCGCGAGGCCGAGCGCATCGCCTCGGCCAGGCGCTCCAGCCCGCCCTGCAGCGTGGCGGCCTCGAACTCGGAGCCCGCGCGCGCCAGCATCTGGCGCGGGCGGTCGGCGCGGTTCACGTAGCCGTAGCCGAAGCGGCCGCGGTCGCAGAGGAAATAGTGGTTCACCTCGCCGTTGAAGCGGTTCTCGATGCGGCGCAGCTCGCCGTAGCGCTCGCCCGGGCTGGTGTTGCAGCCCACCGCGCACTGCTGGCAGACGCTGGGGGCGAACTGCATGTCCCACTTGCGGTTGTAGCGCTCGGAATGGGTGCGGTCGGTGAAGACGCCGGTGGGGCAGACCTCGGTGAGGTTGCCCGAGAACTCGCTCTCGAGCCGGCCGTCGGCGACGCGCCCGAAGTAGACGTTGTCGTGGGCGCCGAACACGCCGAGGTCGCTGCCCCCGGCATAGTCCTTGTAGTAGCGCACGCAGCGGTAGCAGGCGATGCAGCGGTTCATCTCGTGGTTGACGAACGGGCCGAGGTCCTGGTTGCGGTGCGTGCGCTTGGTGAAGCGGTACTCGCGGCTGTTGTGCCCGCTCATCACCGTCATGTCCTGCAGGTGGCAGTGGCCGCCTTCCTCGCACACCGGGCAGTCGTGCGGGTGGTTGGTCATCAGGAACTCGATCACGCCCTTGCGGAACTCGCGCGCTTCCTCGTCGCCGATCGAGATATACGTGTTGTCGCTCGAGGGTGTCATGCACGACATGACCAGCCGCCCGCGCGTGTCGTCGGCGTTGGCGTACTGCTTCACCGCGCACTGGCGGCAGGCGCCCACGGAGCCCAGCGCCGGGTGCCAGCAGAAATAGGGGATGTCCAGGCCGAGCGAGAGGCAGGCGTGCAGCAGGTTGTCGCTGCCCTCGACCTCGTAGCTCTTGCCGTCGATATGGATCGTTGCCATTACGCGTGTTCCTTGCGCGCGGCGACCTGCGCGCCGCCCTTGATGCCGCGCTCGAACTCGGCGCGGAAGAAGCGCAGCGCGCTCTGCAGCGGCTCCACGGCCCCGGGCGCGAGTGCGCAGTAGGTCTTGCCCGGCCCCAGCTGCACGGTGAGGCGCTCGAGCCGTTCGATGTCGCCCGGCTGCCCCTCGCCGCGCTCGATCGCGCGCAGCAGCTTCACCGACCATGGCAGCCCGTCGCGGCACGGCGTGCACCAGCCGCAGGATTCGCGCGCGAAGAACTCCAGCAGGTTGCGCACCGCGGGGACGATGTCCTGGGTGTGGTCGACCACGGCGAGCAGGCCGGTGCCGAGGCGGCTGCGGGCCTTGGCGATCGTGTCGTAGTCCATCGCGAGGTCGAGGTGCTCGGGGAGCAGGAAGTCGGTGGAAGCGCCGCCCGGCAGCCAGGCCTTCAGCTGCAGGCCGTCCTGCATGCCGCCGGCGTGCTGCTCGAGGATCTCGCGCCCCGTGGTACCCATCGGCAGTTCCCACAGCCCGGGACGCTTCACGCGCCCCGAGGCGCCGTAGATCTTGGTGCCGCCGTCGGTGCTGCGCCCCAGCGACAGGCCCTTGTACCAGTCGGCGCCCTGCAGCAGGATCTCGGGCAGGTTGTAGAAGGTCTCGACGTTGTTGACGATCGTCGGCCGGCCCCAGGCGCCGGCGATCTGCGGGAAGGGCGGCTTGGCGCGCGGGTTGGCGCGCCGGCCCTCGAGCGAGTTGATCAGCGCCGTCTCCTCGCCGCAGATGTAGCGCCCGGCCCCGGTATGCAGGAAGAGATCGAAACTCCAGCCGGTGCCGCGGATGTTCTCGCCCAGGTAGCCGCTGTCGCGCGCCTCGGCCAGCGCGCGCTGCAGGCGTTCGGCGGCCAGCACATACTCGCCGCGCAGAAAGATGTAGCCGCGCGTGGCCTGGATGGCCCAGGCCGCGATGACCATCGACTCGATGAGCTGGTGCGGCAGCTGCTCGAGCAGCATGCGGTCCTTGAAGGTGCCGGGCTCCATTTCGTCGGCGTTGCACAGCAGGTACTTGGTGCCGGCGTCCGGCCCCATCGGCACCAGGCTCCACTTCACGCCGGTCGGGAAGCCCGCGCCGCCGCGCCCGCGCAGGTTCGAGTCCTTCACCGCCTGGGTGACCGCGGCGGGTTCCATGCCGAGTGCCTTGCGCAGCGCGGCGTAGCCGTCCAGCGCTTCGTGGGCGTCGATGCCGAGCACCGGCGCGCCGTGATCGAGGCGCCAGGTCAGCGGGTGGGTGTCGCGCGGGCGCTGGCTCATGTGTAGCGCTCCAGCAGCGCCGGCACGTCGGCGGGCGCCACCGGGCCGTGCGTGTCGTCGTCGATCATCAGCGTCGGGCCCTTGTCGCAGTTGCCGAGGCAGCACACCGGCAGCAGCGTGTAGCGGCCGTCGGCGCCGGTCTCGCCGTAGCCGAGACCGGTCTGCGCCATCAGCGCGTCCCTGAGCGCGTCGTAGCCGGTGAGGAAGCAGGAGATGCTGTCGCAGACCTTGATCACGTGCCGTCCGACGGGGCGGCGGAAGATCATGTTGTAGAAGGTCGCCACGCCCTCGACGTCGGATGCCGGGATGCCGATCACCGCGGCGATGGCGTCGATGGCCTCGTCGGGCACCCAGCCGCGGTGCTTCTGCACCGCCTTCAGCGCCTCGATCGAGGCCGCGCGCGGGTCCTCGTAGTGGCTCATCTCGTGATGGATTTCCGCCAGCTCGGCTTCCGACAGGCGGAAACCGGGGGCGCTGCTCGCGATCATCTGGGGTGCGTTATCTGTCGACATCTGCCATCACGAAATCAATGCTTGCGAGGTACGCGATGAGATCCGCGATCAGGCTGCCGCGGATCACCGAGGGGATCTGCTGCAGGTGCGCGAAGCTCGGGGTGCGGATGCGCGTGCGGTAGCTCATGGTGCCGGCGTCCGAGGTCAGGTAGTAGCTGTTGATGCCCTTGGTGGCCTCGATCATCTGGCAGGCCTCCCCGGCCGGCATCACCGGTCCCCACGACACGCCCACGAAATGGTTGATCAGCGTCTCGATGTGCTGGAGCGTGCGCTCCTTCGGCGGCGGCGTCGTCAGCGGGTGGTCGGCCTTGTACGGGCCCGCCGGCATGTTGTCCAGGCACTGGCGGATGATACGGACACTCTGGCGCATCTCCTCGAGGCGCACCATCGCGCGGTCGTAGGCGTCGCCGTTGTGCGCCAGCGGTACCTCGAAGTCGAAGTTCTCGTAGCCGGAATAGGGCCGCGCCTTGCGCAGGTCGTAGTCGAGACCGGTGGCGCGCAGGCTCGCGCCGGTCACCCCCCACTCGATGGCCTCGCGCGTGTTGTACTGCGCGACGCCGATGGTGCGCGAGCGCAGGATGCCGTTGCGCATCGCGGCCTTCTCGTACTCGTCGAGGCGCCCGGGCATCCAGTCGCAGAACTCGCGCACCAGGCGATCCCAGCCGTTGGGCAGGTCGTGCGCCACGCCGCCGATGCGGTACCAGGCCGGGTGCATGCGCCCGCCGGTGATGGCCTCGATCACGTCGTAGGCCTTCATGCGGTCGGTGAAGATGAAGAAGATCGGCGACATGCCGCCGACGTCCTGGATGTAGGTGCCCAGGAACAGCAGGTGGCTGGTGATGCGGAAGAACTCCGCCAGCATCACGCGGATCACCTTCACGCGATCCGGCACCCGGATGCCGGCGAGCTGCTCGACCGCCATCACGTAGGGCAGGTTGTTCATCACCCCGCCGAGGTAGTCGATGCGGTCGGTGTACGGGATGAAGCTGTGCCAGGACTGGCGTTCGGCCATCTTCTCGGCACCGCGGTGGTGGTAACCGATGTCGGGGACGCAGTCGTGGATTTCCTCGCCGTAGAGTTGCAGCACGATGCGGAAGGCCCCGTGCGCCGAGGGGTGGTTGGGTCCCAGGTTCAGGAACATGAAGTCCGAGTGCGCGGTGCTGCGGCTCATGCCCCATTCCTCGGGCACGAAGCGCAGCGACTCCTGCTCCAGGTCCTGCTTGGCCGCGTCGAGCGAGAAGGGGTCGAACTCGGTGGCGCGCGCCGGGTAGTCCTTGCGCAGCGGGTGGCCGGTCCAGGTGCGCGGCATCATGATGCGCTGCAGGTTGGGATGTCCGCTGAAGCCGATGCCGTAGAGGTCCCACACCTCGCGCTCGTACCAGTTGGCGTTCGGCCAGATCCCGGTGACCGTCGGCAGCGTCAGGTCATCGCTCGACAGCGCCACCTTGATGCGCACGTCGCTGTTGCGCTCCAGCGACAGCAGGTGATAGAAGACCGTGAAATCCGCGGCCGGAAGGCTCTCGCGATGCGTGCGCAGCCGCTCGTCCACGCCATGCAGGTCGTAGAGCATGGCGTAGGGGCGCGGGGCGTCGCGCAGGAAGCGCAGCACCTCGGGCAGTTGCGCGCGCGGCACCCATGCCGTCGGCAGGCCGTCCACGGTCGGCTGGTAGGCGATCGCGTCGGCGCCGAAGCGGCGGTAGAGCTCGGCAATGACGCCGTGCTCGCTGCCGGGCAGGTTCTCCTGCGGGCTGGGTCTGTGTTTCTTCATCCCTGAACCGGTCTGCTCAGCGTGCGCACGTGGATCCCTTTCATACCTGGTCGGGGGTTCGCAGCGTCGTGGCGCTCATGCGCGCCTCGCGCCGCAGTTCGCGCTGCGAGGGCACCTCGAGCTTGTGGACGCCCTGGTCGCCCACCACCCACGACAGCGGGCGGCGTTCGGTGGCGATGGAATCCTGCAGCAGCATCAGCCCCTGCAGGAAGGCCTCGGGTCGCGGCGGGCAGCCCGGGATGTAGACGTCGACGGGCAGGAACTTGTCCACGCCCTGCACCACGGAATAGATGTCGTACATGCCGCCCGAGTTGGCACAGGAACCCATCGAGATCACCCAGCGCGGCTCCAGCATCTGCTCGTAGAGGCGCTGGACCACCGGGGCCATCTTGATGAAGCAGGTACCCGCGATCACCATGAAGTCCGCCTGGCGCGGCGAGGCGCGGATCACCTCGGCGCCGAAGCGCGCGACGTCGTGCGGCGCGGTGAAGGCGGTCGCCATCTCGACGTAGCAGCAGGACAGGCCGAAGTTGTAGGGCCACAGCGAGTTCTTGCGTCCCCAGCCCACGGCCTTGTGCAGCACGTCCTCGAGCTTGCCCATGAACACGCTGCGATGGACCTGCTGCGACAGCGGGTCGGCCGCTGCCTGGACCGGGACGGGCGCGTCGGTGGCGATCGGGGTCAGGCGGTAGTCCATCGGTACCTCACTGCTCGCGCGGCCGGCGACGCGGGGCGGGCGCCCAGCGCAACGCGCCGATCCGCCACAGGTAGACCAGGCCGGCCGTCAGTATGAAAATGAAGGTCGCGGCCTCGATGAAGCCGATCCAGCCGCTCTCGCGCAGCGAGACGGCCCACGCATACAGAAAGAGTGCCTCGACGTCGAAGATCACGAAGAACATCGCCACGAGATAGAACCTGGCGGGTAGCCGCAGGTGGGCGCCGCCCACCGACACGATCCCGGATTCGAAGGGATCGGTCTTGGCGCGCCCGCGTGTGCGCCCGCCCGTCAGGGCGGACACGGCGAGCATCAGGACACAGACGAGGAGGATCACGGCCACGAAGACGGCCACGGCCCAGTTATGACTCAGCGCTTCGAGACCTGGATTCATGTGCGGTGCCGGCATCGGGGAGATATGCCGCGGAGCAGGCTGGAAGCGGAGGCTCCGTGACCCCTGGAATCGGGCGCCATTATATTTGATCGATCGTGATTGAACATGCCGCGATCGGGGGCTCGCGGCATATTCCCGAAGCCTGTCCGGAGCGCTGTTGAAAACTCTTCAAAAAAGATTTGCTTTCCCTGGCTGGAACAGCTTGCAACATTAAATGGGCTCTATTAGAGTTCGCCCGCACGAGCGATTCAGGCCGTCCCGCACCATGCCGGACGCAGCCGCCAAAAAGTACAACAGGCGATTCGATGGTTGTTTGTCCAATGTCACCCTTTCCCGCTGAGTCGAACTCTTTGATCAGGAGGCGCTACCCGTCATGACCCCTTCCAATCCCAGGATCACGAGGGCCCTGGCCCTCTTGATCAGTGCCGGTGCGGCCGCCCTGGTTGCCGCCCCAGTTGGCGCGCAGACGCTCGATTCGGCGCTGGGCGCGCAGGGCGAGGCTGACCGCGCGGCGGCGGCGTCGCAGAAGCGCATCAACGAGATCCGCGACCGCACGCAGGACGCCTCGAGCCGCTACGCCTCGGCCATTGCCGATGCGGAGAGCCTCGAGAAGTACAACTCCCAGCTCGACAAGCAGGTTGCCGCGCAGCGCGAGGAGATGGCTTCCATCGAGAAGCAGCTCATCGACATCGAGACCACCAACCGCGAAGTGCAGCCCCTGATGCAGCGCATGGTCGACACGCTGGAGCGCTTCGTGGCGCTCGACGTGCCCTTCCTGCAGGACGAGCGCAAAGCGCGGGTCGAGTCGCTGCAGGAAATGATGCTCCGCGCCGATGTCACGATCTCCGAGAAATATCGCCGCATCATGGAGGCCTACCAGATCGAACTGGAGAACGGTCGCACGCTCGACGCCTACGAAGGGCTGCTCGGCTCGGGCGGGGATGCGCGCACGGTGTCGTTCGTCCGCCTGGGTCGCGTCGCGCTGATGTACCAGTCGCTGGACGGCGCGGAAACGGGCTACTGGGATGTGAATTCGAAGTCGTGGGTGGTTGACAACAGCTATGCGGACGCCGTGGCGGAAGCCCGTCGCGTCGCCGAGAAAGATGGTGCGCCCGACCTGCTGACGGTTCCGGTTCCCGCCCCGCAGGAGGTACGGCAGTGATCAAGTTCCACAGGCTCTTCAAGTACGCGGCAGTCGCAACGCTGCTGCACGCAGGCACTCCGGCGTTCGCGGCTGACAGCCTCGATGCGCTGTTGCAGGAAGTCGCGGCGGGTCGGTCGGCAAGCTCGCAGGCCTTCGAGCAGCGCAGCGCGGCCTACAACGCCGCCTCCGCTGCCGACCAGGAGAAGATGCTGGCCGAGGCCCAGGCCAAGCGCGATGCGCTCAAGGCCCGGTCGGATGCGCTCTCGGGGCAGTTCTCCGCCAACGATCTCAAGATCAACGAGCTCGGCAAACAACTGCAGCAAAAGGCCGTCAGCCTGGGCCTCGCCGAGGTGTTCGGCCTGTCGCGGCAGGTTGCCGGCGACAGCGCGACCGTCCTGGAGCAGTCGCTGATCTCGACCCAGTACCCGCCGGCGGCCGGTGAGCCTGACCGTGCAGAGGCGCTGCGTGCCTTTGCGGCGTCGAAGGGCGTTCCGGTCACCGCCGACCTCGAGCGCGTGTGGTTCGAGCTGCAGCGCGAGATGGTCGGCAGCGGCCAGGTCGCCCGCTACAAGGCGAACGTGGTCCAGCCCGGCGGCGAATCGGCGTCGGCCGACGTCGTGCGCGTGGGGCCGTTCACCGCGGTATCCGGCGGCAAGGTGCTCCATTACCTGCCGGCCCTGCAGTCGCTCAACGTGTACCCGCGCCAGCCGCCGCAGGATATCCTGAATCACGTGAGGAATCTCGAGTCGGCCACCGAAGGCTACGTGCAGGCGGTCGTCGACTCCTCCCGCGGCGTGCTGATGGCGCTGTACGTCGAGCGTCCCACGTGGGGCCAGCGCATCGAGCACGGCGAGAGCATCAACTACGTCATCCTCGCCGTCGGCTTGATTGCCTTCCTCGCGTTCCTCTGGCAACTCGTCTACCTGGTGCTCGTGCGTCTGCGCGTGTCGGCACAGCTCAAGAACCTGGACAAGCCGGTCAAGGACAATCCGCTGGGTCGTGTTCTGCTGGCCTTCAAGGGCGATGCGAAAACCATCGAGCAGGAAGCCGACGTCGCCGAGCTGCGCATCTCCGAGGCCGTGTTCCGCGAGGTGCCGAAGCTCGAGCGCTTCCAGGCACTGCTGCGCCTCGCGGTCGCCGCCGGTCCCCTGCTCGGCCTGATCGGCACCGTGCTCGGTATGATCATGACGTTCCAGAGCATCACGGAATCGGGCTCCAGCGATCCCAAGCTGATGGCCGATGGTATCGGCGCGGCGATGATTGCAACGGTGCTGGGCCTCGGCATAGCTATTCCGCTGCTGTTCGGCAACGCGCTGCTGACCGCGCTGTCGCGCGGCGTGACCCAGGTCATCGAGGAACAGTCGGCCGGCATGCTGGCCGAGAGCATCGAGAGGCAGGCCCGTGCTTGAGAACATCCCTCTGCTGAACGGAATCGTCCATCTGCTGGCGGACGGCGGCCCGTTCGTCGGATGGATCTTCGCCTCGGGCGTGTTGCTCTGGGGGCTCGTGATCGAGCGTATCTGGTACTTCTGGCGAATACTGCCGGCCCAGGCTGCGGCGTTGCAAGCCCAGTGGATGGCACGCGCCGACCGCAGCTCGTGGAGCGCGCGCCAGATACGCCAGAGAATGATCTCGCGGCTGAACGAGTCCATGACGGTCGGTTTCCCGGTCATGCAGGTCCTGGTTCCGATGTCGCCGTTGCTCGGCCTCATCGGGACCGTGACCGGAATGCTCGAGGTATTCGACTCCATGGCACTGCGCGGTAACGCCGACGCCCGCAGCATGGCGAGCGGTGTTTCCGAAGCGATGATCTGCACGATGACGGGACTTGCGGTGAGCATCACGGGACTGTACCCGGTGCATTACTTCCGCACCCGTGCCGAGCGGGAAACCGAACTTCTAGCAGACAGGTTGCCACTGTAATCATGCGTCTCAAGCGTCGCGTACAAGCCTCACATGAATCGTCCCACGGGATCGACCTCGCTCCCATGCTGGACTTCGTCATCAACCTGCTGATCTTCTTCATCATCACCGCGGTGTTCGTGAAGGCGACCGCGGTGCAGGTGAACCGCCCGACCGGTTTCGAGCAGCCGAACGAGGACGATTCGAAGAGCATCCAGATCCAGGTCCTGGACAACGGCGAGGTGTGGGTGGACAACCGCTCGATCGACGTGCGTGCCGTGCGCGCCAACGTCGAGCGCATGAGCGCGGTCCATCCGGACGCCGGCGTGCTGATCCTGGCGAATGAAATGGCGCCCTCGGGCGTGGTGGTCGAAGTGGTTGACCAGGTGCACCTCGGTGGCATCTACAACATCACCTTCACCACCACGAACTAGGCGAACTACGAGGACACGACCGTGCAGGCACGACGACATTCTTCCGAAGGCGAGGATCATGGCATCGACCTGGCGCCGATGCTCGACTTCACGATCAACCTGTTGATCTTCTTCATCATCACGACATCCTTCATCAAGGAGCCGGGAATCACGGTATTCCGTCCCCTGGCGGTCACCGCCGAAGAACGTCCGTCGGGCAACCTGCTCGTGGCGATACGGGAGAACGGCGACATCTGGATCGACCGCCGCGCGGTGGAATTGAGGGAAGTCCGGGGCATCATGGAGCGTCTGCACGTCGAGCGTCCGGACGACAGCGTCGTGATCATCGCCGACCGCGCGGCGCGCGCGGGCATGGTGGCGAAGGTCATGGACGAGGTCCGCCTGGGCGGTATCAAGGATGTAGCCATCGCAGCCGACACGGATGCGGGCGGCTGAACGGCAACGTGGGGAGTAAGTCGTCTTGATCATCAGGTTGAATATTGCGCTGATATTCGGTGCCCTGCTTACAGTGGCCATGTTCTGGGTCATGTGGAAGCTGATCAGCGGGCCCATCGATGCGGCCAGCATGCGTACAGCGACGCGCATCGAGTTCACGCGCATGCGCAAGGACACGGAAGTGGCGAGCAAGCGCGAGCAGAAGGTCGAGCGCGAGCGTCCGCCGCCCGCGCCTGAAGTGCCGCGCATGGCGTTCAGTTCCGGCAGCGTGGAGAGCAACGTCGCGACGCTGACACCGACCGTCGATGCGGGCTCGGCGATGTCGAAGATGTCGCTGAGCGCCGGTTCCGACCGCGACACCATCCCGTTGGTGCGCGTGCCGCCGGACTATCCTCAGCGCGCGCTCAGTCGCGGCCTGGAAGGCTGGGTGCAGGTGCAGTTCACGATTACCGGCACCGGATCGGTCACGGATGCCGTGGTAGTGAAGTCCTCGAACAAGATCTTCGAGGAAGCGGCTCTCAAGTCGATCGCGCGCTGGCGTTACAACCCCAAGATCGAGGGTGGCGTCGCGGTGGATCGCGTCGGCGTCCAGACCATCATCCGCTTCACCCTGGAGAACTAGTAATGCGGACGACCGGATTCCTGCTGCGCGTCACCTGTTCGTTGCTGGTAGCCTTTGCGCTGGCCGGCAACGTCACGGCGCAGAAAAAGGATGATGAGAAGGCGCCTCCGCCCACGGGTATCGATGCCGCAACCGGCAAGATCCTGACCGAGGCGATCGAAGCGCTGAACAAGGAAAACTACGCCGGTGCCAAGGCGGCCGTGGCCAAGCTCAAGCTCGACGCGTTGAGTCCCTACGAGCGCAGCCGCACCGAGCAGATCCTGGCCACGATCGAGAGCTCGCGCGACAACTATTCGGGTGCGCAGAAGCACCTGCAGGCGGCCATCGACGCCGGCGGCCTGAACGAGAAGGAAGTGTCGGACACGCGCTACCAGATCGCGCAGATGTTCCTGGCGCAGGAGAAGTGGAAGGAAGGCGCGGCCTCGCTGGAACAATGGTTCCAGACGGCGCAGAACCCCAACAGCGCGGCCTACTATCTGCTCGCGGTGGCTTACTACCAGCAGAACGATTACAAGCGCGCGATCG
>Ga0138256_10006328_pt1 | contig 12518 bp, 11 predicted proteins | sample KNB2016incub_MG_FD_105486 | JGI IMG/M metagenome (GOLD analysis project Ga0138256, IMG submission 105486) | Active sludge microbial communities from wastewater in Klosterneuburg, Austria - KNB2014incub_MG | ecosystem: Engineered > WWTP > Activated sludge > Unclassified | place: Austria... | reverse complement strand
ATTGCAAAAGGGGCAGGCTGCTGCAATAACAGTTGCACCGGTTTCAATGGCTTCATGGGCACGTTCAAAATTGATCCGGTTATTGCCTTTTTCTTCTTCTTTAAACATTTGTGCACCACCTGCTCCGCAACAAAGACCATTACTGCGGCAGCGTTTCATCTCTACCAGTGAAACATCCAAAGCTTCCAGCACTTTACGCGGAGCTTCATAAATATCATTGGCACGGCCCAGGTAACAACTGTCGTGGTAAGTGATCTTTTTTCCTTTAAAAGAACCGCCTTCTGTCATTTTAATTTTTCCTTCATCGATCAGTTGTTGTAAAAATACCGCATGATGAATGACTTCATAAGTACCGCCCAACTCCGGGTATTCATTTTTCAATGTATTAAAGCAATGCGGGCATGCAGTAACGATCTTCTTAATGCCATAGCCGTTTAAGACCTGTATATTCTGGTATGCCATCATCTGGAACATGAATTCATTGCCGGCACGCCTGGCCGGGTCGCCTGTACATAATTCTTCTTTACCCAGGATGGCATAGTTAATCCCAACCTTATCCAGAATGGTAACAAATGCTTTGGTTATCTTTTGTGCCCGCTGGTCAAAACTTCCGGCACAGCCTACCCAAAATAAAACTTCGGGGCTTTCGCCCTTTGCCGTCATTTCTGCCATTGTTGGAACATGCATAGTGTAGATTTTATACCCGTAAGATACTTTAAAAAGGAAACTGCTTATCAGCAAAAATAAGCCATTCGGCAATAAGCAAAAATTAATTGATTGATGATTGTTTCCCACAAAGGCTTGAAGGCCACAATGTTTTTTTTCTTTGTGTGCTTTGTGACTTAATGGGAAACAGAGTTACATTTTAAATATCTTCGTGCCAACTTAAAGCATGAAGAAACTTATCAGCATCATTACCAACTGGGAAGCTTGGCCTTTTAAATTACTGTATGCACCCATTACACCGGTTTGGGGATGGTATATGCTCAGGTCGGGTTCGGTCTGGTTTTTTACACCCAGCAATCCAAAGATCACTTTTGGCGGCATGGATGGCGAACCCAAAAAGGAAATGTATGACCTGTTACCGAAAAAATTATACCCGGCTACCTTTAATGTTTTGCCAACACATCCTTTTGAAACAGTAAAGAATGCGCTTGAAGAAAGTGGTATCCAGTATCCTTTCATTGTTAAACCGGAAGTGGGTTGCCAGGGCATTTTATTCCGTAAAATTGATACTGAAGCAGCACTTCAGCACTATCACAGTAAAATTCCGGTTGAATACATTATACAGGCACTCGTTAGCTACCCGATGGAAGTGAGCGTGTTTTACATCCGCCATCCGCAGCAGCAAAAAGGAACGGTTACCGGCTTTTTGCACAAGATACCATTGCAGGTTACCGGTAACGGGAAAGATACACTGGAACAGTTGATCAGGGAGCATCCAAAGGCACACAACAGGCTGGGGGAGATGTTCAGCAAGCATAAAGCACATTTACAGGAGATCATTCCTGCCGGCAGCAGATACATGCTGAGTTATGCGGCTAACCATAACCGTGGTGCCCATTTTGTGGATCTGAAGGAACACATCGATGACAGGCTGGTGGGTATTTTTGACGGGATCAGCCACAGCATCAATGATTTTTTTTATGGCCGCTACGATATCATGTGCAGTAATGTAGAAGACCTGAAGAACGGTAAGAATTTCACCATTCTTGAATACAATGGCTGCGGGGCCGAGCCCAATCATTTTTATGATACCGGTTATACATTACCGGGCGCTTATAAAGAAATTTTGAAACACTGGAAAGCGTTGTACGGGATCTGCAGGTACAACAGCAGCCAGGGCATTAAACCATGGCCTTTTCAAAAAGGAAGAAAATTCCTGGCTACCATCAAAGCACACTTTAAGCTGATACGGGAAGCGGATGCCAACATTTAAAAAGGCTTACCGTGTGTTTGTTTTATCAGTGACCTGGTAAGCCCGGGCATTTTTTTCATCACCGCTATAAAAAAATTGGTTATCCATACCTTACCAAACAGGGATTGTATCCTTCTGCCGGTTTGCAGCCGTTTACTGAAAGTTGAACTCCACTGATGCGTATATGCTGTTTCCATTTCGGCCCTGCTTATTTTCCCGGATAAAAATTCATGGATATACCCCGATGCGATCTTGCCCGCATGCAGGGCCATACTCATGCCGTTGCCGCACAGCGGGGTGATCATACCCGCAGCATCACCCGTGAGCAATACATGATTTTCCACCTGGTTCTTTTTGTTGAAAGAAACCTGTGAGATGGTAACCGGCGATTGGTATAAAAATTCACTGTTTGTAAAAATATTTTCCAGGTGCGGGTTTTTATACAGTATATTTTTTTCCATGTCTTTTATGGAATTGCTGTTTGCTTTCAGGTTCCCGGCATTGGTCAGATAACAAAGGCAGTATTTATCTTCTTCAATTTTTGAGATGCCGCAGTAGCCGTTCTTAAAATTATGGAGGGCAATGGTATCAGCAGGGAAACTGGTCTTGATATGGTATTTTACGCCGATATAGTTGTTGAGCTTATTGGGTTTCAGGTTTGCAAACGGCCTGCCCCATTTTACATCGAGGTTGCTTCGTTTGCCAAAACTGCCGCAGCAAATGCGGCAGGTAAATTTACCGGATGCAGTTTGAACCAGGAATTCGTCATGCAAAAAAATAACATCGATCACTTTACAGTTTTCAAACAGGGCAACATTATTGGAAAGGGCAATTTCCTTTAATGAATTATCCAGTGTATACCGGCTGATGCCAAAACCTCCGAGTGGTAATTCCTGTTTCAATTGATTGCCGTTTGGGGCAGTAACCAATAATTTTTTTATGACCGGTAGCTGCATTTCCGATATGGGCAAACCCAGGGTTTCGATAAAATCCAGGCTCTCGAGGCTGATATATTCTCCACAAACTTTATGAAATGGGAACTGCTCTTTTTCAAACAAGGCTACTGCGTATCCATGTTTTGCCAATTGTATGGCAACTGACAGGCCAGCCAGTCCGCCACCAATGATACAGGCATCATATGTTTTTTTTTCAGTCATTTTTGCAGGTGATCAAATACCGGAATGCCCATTTCCATTGTATGGTAAAATGATTGATGCCGGCATGATGAAAGATCCTTTTCCATTCTTCTTTTTTAAAACCCCTTGCTACCGAAAGCGGTGCATCATTTTTAACAAGATAAGATCCCGAAAATAATGTGGTTATCCATTTAATGCTGTAGTAAGCTATGGGGTGCCTGTGCAGGTCGTTAATGAAAAAACCCATGGATGCATTTTCTTTCATCCAATGCAGCATCTGTGTTAATTCTTCTTCTGTAAAATGATGACAAAAAAGGGAAGCAAAAATAATATCCGGCTTTATACCGGCCAGGCTGGCCTGTTGATAATCACTGGTGATCCAGGTGGCCTGTAATTGAGGGTACTGCTTTTTGGCAAAGGCAATACATTCAGGTTTTATATCAATACCCATAAAATTCGCCGGCATATTTATTTTGTTGAAATGATCCTGTAGGGCTTTTAAATTATCGCCACCTCCACAACCAATTTCGCAGACCGTTAATGTTTTGCCTGCCTGTTTTTGAGAAACCAGTGCTTTTATACCGGCAATGGTAATTTTATGTCCGCCCAGCAACGTGTTGATGGTATTCAATTCCTTCATGTTTTGCCGGATATCTGCAAACGGAATATGATCCTGGTCCAGTAGTTCTTTTTTATATGACCTGTTGGTAAGATTAATCATAAGAAGCAATAAAGGTTTCCATGGTTAACCCCGGGCCAAAAGCAGCCGCAAATATTTTAGCAGGAGCTGGCCGGGGGTTTTCCTGCAGGTCTTCAAATATCCTTTGCAAAACAAATAAGATGGTTGGGGAACTCATGTTGCCAAAATCATTGAGTATACGGTATGAATGCTGTAAGCTTTCGGCAGGCAGCGTTATACTTTTTTCAATGGCTTCCAGGATCTTTTTACCACCGGGATGAATGCACCAGTGCGTAATTTCATCTTTGCTTACCGAAGCATGTTGCAACGCTTTTAAAACAAGCCTGTTAAAATCCTCTTTCACAAGATCAGGCACATAACCGGAGAGGGTCATTAAAAACCCGCTTGCTGAAAGTTTCCACGACATATCCGTTTTTCCTTTAAAAGCCACGTCTGAAAAAAAACTATTGATGCAGATACCTTTTGATGTTGAAGCCGGTGATTGCACCAGTACAGCAGCACAGCCATCGCCAAACAAAAGGGTTGATGTTATATTGTCGATCGAAATTTCTTTTTGAAAATGCAGGGTGCAGAATTCAGTGCATACAATAACAACATTGGCTTTGTCATCCGCTCTGCAGATAACATCAGCCAGTTTGAGTGCATGAATGGCGGCATAGCAGCCCATGAAATTCACCGAAGTGCGAAAGATGTTTCGCGGCAGATCCATCTGCTCCATGATTTCCAGGTCGAGCCCCGGGGCACTCATGCCCGTACAGCTTACCGTTATTAAATGGGTAATTTCATGATGCTTTATTTTGCCGCTGATACATTTTTCAATGGCAGCTACAGAAATACCGGCAGCATGGGCTGCATACCACTCCATCCTTTTTTCCAGGCCGGGGAAGGGTTCAAGGTTTTCGGCTTTCCCGTAAAACTGCCTGTCGGCAGCAGTTGTACTATAATCGGGCATTACCGAATACCTGGTTTCAATACCACTGTGCCGGTACAGGTAATGAAACTTACGGCTTTCGGTCTCATCCTTACTGTAAATATGATCTGCAAATTTGCAAATGTCTTTTTGCAGGTGTTTATAAGTGGGTACTGCTGTTGCTATGGAAATGATCTTGCTCAATATTTCTGAAGTATTAATAAAGTGATAAACGCACAATTGCTGCAAAAGGATGCCAACAGGTTCATGCGCATGGTGTTTTTAAAATTTGCAGCTTCTGTATTGATCATCACTTTTTTAAACCACCAGAAGAAATAGACGAGAACCGGGAGAAAAAAAAGCTGCATGATCCCGAAATGGTTTTGCTGGCCTTTTTGAAACAGGAAAATGCCCAGGCAGGCCATGGCAAGCAAATACACAACTGCGGTAAACCCGAAAGTACCTTTGTAACCCAGCAGGCTGCTTAGGGAGATAACTCCATCGGCGCGGTCCTGTTTATGCTGGTACACCTGGGTAAGCGGGTAAAATCCGCCAATTAATAAACCGGCAGTAAGTATTCCCAAAACGGGTATATCCTGCGTTTTATCAGCACTGCATCCATGCATAATTAAAAAAAAAGTTAAGCATCCCTGGAAAATCACCACCGTTAAATAACCCGTAACCGGGTATTTTTTTAATCGTATTCCCCGGTAACTGTATGCCCTGGATGCCAGTATATAGGCAATAATCCCAAACAGAAAATACCAACCCAGGAAATAACTTAAGATGACAGACAAGCAATCCATTAAAATGGTTGCGTAAAACAATTGTTTTGTGGGCTGTTTTGGATTTTTAATACCTCCTATGCTATCTGTATCGCGGTCCATATAACTGTTGTAACCGTTACTGGAAGGATAAACCAGCAGGTGCAACAGGCAAAACACGAACACGGCATGCGGTATATGAATATTTGAAACCTGGCTTACTGCAAACCAGTAAATGGGCATCAGGAAAAAAGAAAAAGGAAAACGTAAGAGTTGTATGGTTGATTTACTGATCAGAAAAAATGATTTGATTAAAAATACAATCTAATTCTTTATTGTGTAACCCCCGTGTAAGTATTTGCATATGTACCAAAAAGTAAAGTTAAGGATATCATACATGGATCGACTGTCATGCAGCCGGGATACTGTTGATCATATTGAACCGGTATTTTTGAAATACTTAAACGGAAATTTCAATTATGTATTACAGTATGAGCCTGATGTGGCCAATTACAGATAAATACTCACCCGGCGGGTACAATACTGAATACAGTTTGGATACACCCAATTAAAATAAAAATGTATGCACAGGATTATTAAACAAATCATCAATTGATTTGTTGTTGTGCTGAATTGCAGTGTAATGGTAAATGCCCTGCCAGGCAAAACCAGAACAGTAAATAATTTTTTCTAACGGGGTTCAGGTTACTGCCAGCCCAACCCGTTTTAATCTTTTGTTAATTAGTGATCATGACAACGGTTCTTTAAATAATGATCAGTCAATTTTAAGTACATTCATTCTATGAAAAAAACAGCCTTTTTAATTGTAGCTTTTTTTACGGGGTTATTTGCGGCCACTGCACAAACAAGTTATACGCCGGTTGATGCAGCAAGCAAAGTGCATTTTGTGATCAAGAATTTCGGGATAAGAACGGGAGGGGATTTTAAAGGTTTAAAAGGGAACATTAAATTTCACCCGGCTAATCCCACCGCCTCCTTATTTGATGTAACCATTGATGCTGCAACCATTGATACCGATAATGAATCCCGTGACGGGCATTTACGACAGGCAGAATATTTTGATGTGGCAACCTTTAAAACCATACAATTTAAAAGTACCAAAGTTACCCTTTCGAATGTACCCGGCAAGTATTATATGTATGCAGATATAACCATTAAAGGCGTTACAAAGCCCGTTGAATTTGCTTTTGGTGCGATCGCAAAGAACGGGGGCTATGTTTTTGAAGGTGAATTTAAGATCAACCGTCGTGATTTTGGGGTAGGAGGCAGCAGTATCTCCCTTTCGGATAACCTCACCGTGTCCTTATCTGTATTTGCGAGGTAATGGTAGTGTATTTTAATGGCGGCTTTTCAATTTGCCACATATAACCTATGCTCAGTATCTTTGCCCGATGCCGAATTTCCTGCGAATTTTCTTTTGGGGTTTAATGATCAGTTTCCTGGGTTCACTGCCACTGGGTACACTGAATGTGGCAGCTATGCAGATCGGTATCCAGGAAAGTTTACTGCATGCCATTTATTTTTCCCTCGGTTCCTTACTGGTTGAAATGATCTATGTGCGTATATCCTTAATGGGTGTTGACTGGATCCGCAAGCAGCGAAAACTGATGAAGGCCATGGAATGGGTCACCCTGATCATCATCATAGCACTTGCTGCCGGTAGTTTTATTGCGGCAGCTACAAAAGGCAGTGATGCAAAAAGCGTTTTCCTGGAAAATAACATGCACCGGTTTTTGCTGGGCATGTTCATGAGCGCCATCAACCCCGTACAGATACCGTTCTGGTTTGGCTGGAGTACTGTACTTTTTGCAAAAAAAATATTGAAACCGGTAAACAGTCAATACAATATCTACATTATCGGAATTGGTTTGGGTACTTTGATCGGGAACAGTGTTTTTATTTTTGGCGGAAAATGGCTGGTACAGCGGATCTCAAACAGCCAGCAATATATCAATTGGGTGATCGGCGGTATTTTTGCCATCACAGCCATCATACAGGCTGTTAAAATGATCCTTCATAAAGATGCGGTACATAAATTCACCCATGCAGAAGAGGATAAACATTCTTAATCAACCACGAATAACTTACACCCGTTGGCAGACCTGCTGCGGTGTGCTTCACTGTTGTCACCAACATGGTAGGTCATGCCCTGCGATAAGGTAAATTGCCGGCCATCTTCCAGTTCAGTTACCATTTCCCCGCTGATACAATAAATGATATGTCCTTTATAGCACCAATGGTCGGCAAAATAATTGGCCGAATATTCAACCATGCGTATCCTGGTATCACCCATTTGAAAGATCTTCCGGGTAGCTGTACCGGTTGTTCCCGGATGGGTTTCGGCTTCAATATCCGACCAGTCGGGCGTTTGAAAGGGAAAGGCTTTTATTTCCATGTTTATAATATTGGCTTATCAAATTTGCCATTTTATCACCGGCAGAAAAAATATTAATTGACTAAATTAATTAGTAATTTCGAGATCCATGAATTATGCGATAGTCGATATAGAAACAACCGGTGGCCATGCTTCTTCCCACGGCATCACGGAGATATCTGTGTTTGTACATGACGGGAAAAGGGTCATCAAACATTTTGAGACCCTCATCAACCCGCAACAGCTTATCCCGAAGTTTATTACATCACTTACCGGCATTGACAATGACATGGTTGCCGAAGCGCCTGTATTTGATGAGATTGCTGATACGTTATTTGATATCCTGGATACAAATATTTTCATAGCCCACAATGTAAATTTTGATTATTCATTTTTAAAGCACCAGTTCAAACAGAGTGGATATGATCTAACTGCAAAAAAATTATGTACCGTACGGTTGGGCAGAAAAGTGTTCCCGGGACTGCCATCATACAGTTTAGGCAATCTCTGCCGTTCATTGCACATCTATATTGAGAACCGGCACCGGGCAGGAGGCGATGCGAAAGCAACGGTAAAACTTTTTGAACATATGCTGGCCAACGGCGCACGGGCACATATTGACCAGATGCTGAAGCGTTCATCATCCGAACATTGGCTTCCTATGAACCTGGACAAGCACATGATCGATCAGCTTCCGGCCAATCCCGGTGTTTATTATTTTCACAACAGTAAAGACAAAATTATTTATGTAGGTAAGGCGATCAATATAAAAAAAAGGGTCAGCAGTCATTTTACCAATCATGATCCTGACCGCAAAAGACAGGAATTTATCCGCAATATCTGTAAGATAACGTATAAGCAATGTGCTACAGAACTGGAAGCCATAGTGCTGGAAAGTACCGAGATCAAAAGATTATGGCCACGGTATAATAAGAGCCAGAAGCAACCTATGACCAGGTATGCCCTCTATTCCTTTGAAGATAACCGGGGTTATATACGCCTGGCGATAGACCGCAAGAAAAAAAACATTCCGCATGTTTACAATTTTAACCTGCTGCATGAAGGGCTTGTTTTATTAAAAAAGATGATTGAGGAGTTTGGGCTGGATGCAAGGCTTTGCTATATCGATAAAACTGCATTTACTGAAAATGAGCAGGAAGCGCTGGAACCCCCGGTTGTATACAATTTAAAAATAAAAAGGGCACTGGATGCATTGAATAAGAACCTGCCCACATTTGTGCTGGTGGATGAAGGGATCACCGGCAAAGAAAAACTGTGCCTGTTGGTTGAGCGTGGCAGTTTCTGGGGTATGGGTTACCTTCCAAAATCATTTCCCATAGCCAGTTCTGCAGCATTGAAAAATTTCCTGGATCCTTATGCTGATAATGATTATATCCGTAATAATATTTACGCTTTTGCCGAGGCAAACCCGCATAAAAGGATACTCCTTCAGTGATGGGTACCCGTTTTTTTAACCCGCTTTTCAGTTTAAAAACAGGGTATCAGAACGTCTTTTGTATCTTTGCCCCTCAATCGATCCGGCTTTGCAAAACGCGTTGTACAATCTAAAAATTCAGAAGCGGATAGCAGCAATATCCATTTTGCTGTTAATTACAAAAACATTTGCCTGGTATATAACAGGCTCTGTTGCCATTTTAACTGATGCATTTGAAAGCATTGTGAATGTTATTGCCGGCCTGATCGGTGTATATAGTTTGTATTTATCTGCAAAACCCAAAGACCAGGATCATCCTTACGGGCATGGTAAGGCGGAATTTATTTCAGCTGCCATTGAAGGGTCATTAATTTCCATTGCCGGGTTCTTCATCATTTATGAGGCTTTCAATAATCTTATTCATCCACACACCATAAAAAAACTGGATTACGGAATTATACTGGTAGCCGTTACAGGGTTGATCAATTATATTGCCGGTGCCGTTTGTATACGAACCGGGAACAGGAATAATTCACTGGCGCTGGTATCAAGCGGTAAACATTTGCAGACCGATACCTGGAGTACCCTTGGTATCGTTGTTGGGCTTATCCTGATCCTGTTAACAGACCTGGTTTGGATCGACAGTGTAGTGGCGATACTGTTCTCACTATTCATCATTTATACCGGGTATAAGATCCTGCGCAGTTCCGTGGCCGGTATCATGGATGAAGCGGATACCAAACTGCTCAATAAAATGGTGTTGATGTTGAACGATAACCGGAGAGCAGACTGGATAGACCTGCACAACCTGCGTTTCATCAAATACGGTAGTATGATCCACATGGATTGTCACCTCACCGTACCCTGGTATATGAATGTACATGAAGCACACCAGGAAATAGATGCCTTGTCGAACCTGGTAAAAAATGAATATGGCGAATCGGTAGAACTGTTCGTACATTCTGATGGTTGCCTGGATTTCTCCTGTAAGATCTGTTCCAAAACCGGTTGCCCGGTGCGCAAACACGATTTTGAAAAAAAGATAGAATGGACGATGGAAAATATTTCAAGTAACCGAAAGCATCATTTATAATAACGCTTTATTGAACGTTTCAGGAAATGGGTTTTAATGAATATACTGTTAATCCCTGCAGAAGACAGTTTTTACAACCACTTCATCCGTTGTAAAAAGTTTAACATGGTAAATACCTGCAGATAAAGCAGGAATACCTTTTGTAATTGAATTATTGCCTTTTTGTAACGTTACCATTGAATTGAAAACAGTTCTTCCGCCGGCATCTGTAACAGAAAGCAGGGCTGTTTGTGTTTTTGCACTGTTCACAATAAGGGTTGCAGCATTGGAACCCGAACTTAATCTGATATGATTGATCTGCAGTGTTTGTTCTACAGGGGCAGTAATTGAAATGATCCTGCTGTATTCCTTTTTTCCATCTGTATTTACCATAGCCAGGCGATAGTAATTCACTCCTTTTAAAGGGGCCGCATCGGTAAAATAATATAAAAGTTCTGTTGTTGAAAACCCACTGGCATTTACCCGGCCAACCGTTTCAAAAAACTGCCCGTCATTACTCCTCTCAATATTAAAATGGCTGCTGTTATTTTCTGTAACCGTTGTCCACTGCAAAAGGTTTTTTCCCTGGGTTTCCTTACCTGTAAATATGGTTAATTTAACAGGGAGGGGGCCACCGGATCCTGTTTCGGCATAACCAATATCCGGACTGTAACCATTATAGGGCAGACCAACATTTACGCCCACATCAATCAATGGTGATATTAACTGTAAATGATAATTATTGGCAACAGAATCAAAAAGGGGGTCAAAATGAATGTTTTGATATTCAGTGTAAAAATCAGGCAGCCCTGCAGGCCAAAATGGTAGATTTGCATTGCCATTATTAATGGTATTATTGGCTAAAAGAGCTACCTGGCTCATATTGGTTGCCGTGTCGCCACCAGCCAACCATGCACCCGGGAAACCCATGACGATATTATTCGCAACCGTTACGTTCGTTGCATAACCATGGTCTAACGGGCCAAAATCAATGCCCCACCAGGGTTCTCTTACAGCAGCTGCAACTATTGTGTTATTATAAATGCGGAGATTATTTATGATGGCATTGTTTGTGCCTTCGCTGATGATCACAATACCACCTGAAGCCCCAATGCCTACGCCGGAGGCGATATTGGCGAACAGGTTCTTCTGGATTACGCAATTGGATATAATGGAAGAATCTCTTGTGTTAAACTGTACACCACAGGAAACATTGTTAAGCATATTGTGTTCTACAATGGCGGTTTCCGTGCTAAATTCAAAAATGATCCCGCTTTCATATTTTATATTCAATGTATCCCGGCTCATGATATTATGATGGATCCAGGCACTGTAAGCTGAACTGCCTTTCCTGTTGAAATTCAGGTCAATACTTCCCTGTATGGTATTACCCGAAATTTCCAGTCCTTCAATATTGAATAATTCAATACAGAAATCCCAACCATTTTGACCCGGGAAATCACCGGCATAAGGAATCTTGGTAAGTATATTATTGTAGATCCTGCAATTCTTTAAATAACCATGATTCACATATTTGATCGGCCAACCGTTATATCCTTCAGGCCGCTGATCCTGTGTGATCGTATTACTGTAGATCAACATACCCATTTGCCCGCCTATATTTAAACAACCCCTTCCATAATTACCATTCGTGGTATCAATATAGGCAGCACAGTTATTGATGATATTGTTATAGAATTGATTGCCGGTTGAATACACTGAATCAGGCGGGGCATCCACAAAATCATTTCTTGCGCTGAAGATGACACCCCTGTCTGAAAAATCAATAAAAGTGCAGTTCCGAATGATCACATTACTTCTTCCTGCAACCCAAATTGCCCATTGGGTAGTAAGGTTCCGGCCATCAAATTTTAAGTTGCTTACAAACTGGTTGCCATTTGAACCTTCGGGCGACTTTAGGGATAAGAGTGCTTTCCAGAATTCATTTACGGTGGATTGTAAAACCGAAGTATCTCCTTCGCCTTCCAGGTTAACGCCTTCACTTAAAAAACATTGAACGGTCTCCAGGTAAGTACCGGGGTTCACATGAATGGTATCGCCGGACGTTGTTACAGTTTGTGTTGCATGCGATAATGTTTTCCATGGATTGGCAAATGAACCGTCACCGGTTGTATCATTGCCGAGGGGGTCGATATAAAATATAGAATCAATTAAAACAGGAGATGTT
>Ga0138256_10006327_pt1 | contig 12518 bp, 11 predicted proteins | sample KNB2016incub_MG_FD_105486 | JGI IMG/M metagenome (GOLD analysis project Ga0138256, IMG submission 105486) | Active sludge microbial communities from wastewater in Klosterneuburg, Austria - KNB2014incub_MG | ecosystem: Engineered > WWTP > Activated sludge > Unclassified | place: Austria... | reverse complement strand
TCTTGAGCATCTGCTGCAGAACTTCATTTCGCGAGTAGAATTTGACTTTTTCCAACGTGGTCTCTTTGACCTCTTTCGGACTTTTCTTCTTTTCCCCGAATTCTTCAAGAATCGCTTCAAAAAATTCTTCGCGTTCGTCGGCGGTAAGAATTTCATCCACATTACTGTCGCCGGCAGTCCGTAATGCGTCGGCATCGGCATCGCGCAAAGTAATCGGATCGATGGCGGTGCGGTCATAGACATGCTCCGCCACATATATTGGCGCGCGAAAGCGTACAGCGAGGGCGATCGCGTCTGACGGCCGGGCATCGAGCTCCAGCAAATTACCGGGGAAAATATCTCCCTGGACATAGATGCGCGCGAAGAACGTACCGCTGTGAAAATCGTTGATAAAGATTTTGCTGAGCGTGGAACCGGTTGCTTCGATCAGCGACCGCAAAAGATCTGCGCCGACAGGTCTCTCCATCCTCTCATTCTGTAATATCGTCGAAATAGAATATGCCTCAGACGGCCCGATGAAGATCGGTATAATTTTTTGCTTATGTTCGGGCTTGACAATCGCGGCGAACCCCATCGGTGTTACGGCAATCTCTCTGACTGTTGCAGGCAGCATATTTTTAACCCCGGATTATTTTGTTTTCTGTAAAGCTATTTTTGGTTTTCCGTGGCTTTTTAATTGTCACGGTGTGCAATTTTCACAGGCACACGTATGTTGCACTATGCCATCGTGGGTGGCGGTATTTCCGGATTGAGCCACGCATACTTTCTGAAGAAAAAACTGCCCGAAGCCAAAGTTACGCTGTTTGAACCGGGTGAGCCGGGCGGTAACATTGCCACGCAGGTACATGATGGAATTCTGCTCGAACCGGGGCCAGATTCATATCTCGACCGTTCGGGTCTTTTCAATACGATGGTGGCAGATATCGGGCTCAAAGACCGCCTGATTTTTGAAGATAAGCGCAGTGCAAAACGCTTCATTCTTAAAGACGGTTATCTGGTAGGCGCGCCGAAATCGCCGCTGGGCCTCATTACCACTTCGCTGCTTTTTTTTCCCGAAAAGATCCGGATTTTTCTTGCGATGGGAAAAAAGTTTTCGATGTGGCCGACCATTACACTGTTTGATGCCGCACGAAACGTGCTCGGGTACAGTGCGGCCGAATATCTTGCCTCGCCTTTCGCACGCGGGGTTTATGGCAGCGAGGCTGAAGATCTCGAATTCTCCGCCATGTTTCCCGAACTATATCGCAAAATTGCCGCGGCGCCTAAACTTAAAGTGGCAATGAAACAATATGCGCAGGAAAAACGTGCCTTCTGGCATGCAGAACTGGGGGATGTAAAATTTTCAAAGGGCATTTACAGCTTTAAGGGTGGCCTTACCACATGGGTGCATGCGCTCAGAGATTCGCTCGAAAAATCAGGAGTTGAAATTGTGCGCGATAAGATTGCGCGCATCGGGCGCGACAGTGACAAAAAGATCGTGTTGAGCTCTAAATCCAAATCGTACACCGCAGCTGACCGTGTGGTTTTCACGATCGGCACGGCAGACAGCAGCTATATCTTCCGCGACCACGACAAAGAGCTTTCGCGCAGAGTGTCCGAGCTCAAATATTCGCCGATCAATGTGGTGTACAACCTGTGGAATAAGAAAGAATTTAATGCCGCCGGTTACGGGTTTCTCGCGCCGCGCAAAGAACGAGCGCCGATTTTGGGTACAATCTTTGCCTCAAATGTATTCCCTGGTCGCGCACCGGAAGATAAATTTCTCACCAAGACCATGATTTCCGGAGACAGCGAGCTCTTCAATGACGCGGAACTCGGATCATTGACCGAAGAGTCCCTGGGGCGAATTTTCAAAGCGCGCGTTAAGCCCGAATGGACAAAGGTATTCCGCCATACCCCCGGTATTCCACGTTATGCACCCGGCTACGGTGAATGGAAACGCGAAGTTCTCGCCCTGGTGGCAAATCATGAAGGCGTGCATTTCGCGGGCTGGGCTTTTTCCGGTATTGGCTTGGCAGATCAGGTTGAGTCGGCGTATATGTACGCGAAATCTCAATTGGCATGATCCACACTGCACAAAATACCCGATCTGCACCGTCAAAACGTATCCCGTGGAACTTTGATACGGATGCATCCCTGCTGGCCTACCGCAATGTGCACACAGTTTGCGAAGAATCGCGTTGCCCTAACCGCCACGAATGCTCATCGCTGGGGGTCGCCACCTTTCTGATCGGCGGCCGTGAATGCACGCGTGCCTGTAAATTCTGTCATATCGCCACAGCGAAGCCGCTGCCGCTCGCAGGCATTGCGGAAAAAGAACGGGCAGATATTCTCGAAGCAGCCCGCGCCGGCAAATATGAATACCTGGTGATCACTTCTGTGGCGCGCGATGACGATGAAGCCGGTCTGGCGCAGCATTTTGCGCAACTCACGCGCGATCTGGTCGCAATGGGTGTCACCGTCGAGCTGTTAATCCCCGACTTTCATCTCAATCATGAACTGCTTTCGCTGATTGCCGAAAGCGGCCCTGCAGTGATTGCGCACAATCTCGAGACTGTGCAACGGCTTTCGCCGGCGATCAGACCGCAGGCAAATTATCAGCGTTCACTGGATATTTTTCGTTTTCTGGCCGACCGTCACCCGCAGGTTATTCGCAAAAGCGGGTTTATGGTCGGATTAGGTGAAACTGAAGCAGAAATAGCGGATCTGCTCAGCGACATGAAAGCCGCACAGATTGATATCGTTTCGATCGGCCAATACCTGCAACCGTCAGTTGAGCAGGCGACTGTCGTGAAAAAATACAGCGCGAATGAATTTTTGGCTCTTGACGCTGCGGTGGCAAGCCATGGATTTCTCGCGCAGGAAGTCGGTGCATTCGTGCGGAGCAGCTACATGGCGCGTGAAACCATGGCGAAACTGAATAGCGAGAGACAACGCAGAAGCCATGTCTGAAAAACCGGGAATTTACCGTGATTTTCATCAGGTCGATCTGAGCCACCTGATCGCCATACTGAACGAAGGTCGCATCGATCCAGTTATTGCGGAAAATCTGATCCAGTACTGGGAAAAACGCCTGGAGGATAAGAAAGACGCCGTATATTCCCGGTATATCGAATATTATTTGTTTTTTGAATCGCTGCGCGCGCTCTTTTTGGCAGTTTTTATCTTCGATATGAAAACCGGAATCTCCGGGCACAGCTACGGTATTTATCCCGCTTTGGGCCCGGCAATCCATGCGGCGATTTCGGGCGGACTGCAAAACGAGTCGGGCGCGGTGGATTTTGAATTGAATGGAAAAAGCTACGCTCTACATTATCTGCGCAGCGGCTACCAGGAACAAAGGTATGCGATCGCAGCATTAGGGTTGAAAGGCCAGCCCATTGAAGACAATCTCAAGAGACTAAAATATGTCTTTGAACGTTTTTATCTGCCGTCGAGTTTTTCAGACGACAGCAGAGTGGCACTGCTTTTCGCAGATACGGCCAGTTTGATTACCGACATGATCAATCCTTCTTTGGCCAGAAAAGAGCCCGTGACGTTCGCGTATCTTTATTTTGAATCGCTGACCAAGTATGTCGGTATCGCCGGAGAGAATTTCGCGCAGGGTCTGCTCGATGAATTGCAAAAGGACGTGCATCGCGTTCTCAAAGACGCCGATCGCAGTCTGATTCTGTCGACGCGCGAAATTCTGATTGTATCGCTCAACTGTGAAGAAGATGTCATCAAAAAACGCTTTGCCGATGCCTATTTTCATGCCAAGAGCCTGTTGCTTTCGTTTCAGGTGAATTTTTTTACCGTAAAAACGCCGGTGACCGATTTGCATCTGCTGTGGGACAGTATCACCGGCAACGTGGCTTACAAGCGCAAGATCGGTTAGCAGCCGGCGTCAATCACGTACCAGCAGTATTTTTACATAGCGGTCAATGTAGGGCAGATCGCGCGCCAAGGCGTCGTATTGCAGGTTGAAGATCACGAGGTAGACAATCGTGTCGTGCCACCGCGTAATATAGATAAAGCCACCGCCGTTTTTCTTCCGAAATGAATATTGCAGCCAGCGCAAATTTCCCTCGATGATTCCTGTTTTTTGCAGCGCCTTAGGCGCTAGCTTGAAGCCCTTCGCAATCTTTGCCAGTTGCTGGGCGACCGTATAGTCTTCTCCGTGAGTTACCGTATGCAAAACCACGAGCGAGTCAGCCTGCGAATGCAGGCTCATCACGGCCCCGAACCGCGGGGGATTATCTTCGCGAAAAAATTCCCCGGGAAGGCGGCCTTCGAGGGTGAGCGCCGAAAGCTGCGTCACTGCTGAAGTGAGAAAGCAAAACAAGACGCAGAAATTAGTTTTCAGCAAATGCGAGAGTCCCGCCAATGCGCATATTTTTACCATGAGCCTGCGAATAGAGCTGTAGTGACGAGTTCTTCAGACTGCTCAGTGATTTGGCCAACGCATCGCGAAATTCGTTAAAATGGCCGGGCGAATAGATTGCATCATACTGTTTGAGTGCGCCCTGTGAATTGCGGATGAGCGAATGCAGGTTGACTTTTGCGTAAAAGCCATATTTGTCTGAAAGATTCAGGGGAGATTCTTTGGTCTTTTTTTCCGGCAGAAACGTTTGCCAGAAAAAGCGTTCGGTATTGGCCGTCAGATAAGGAGAAAACACATCAAACTTGCGCTTCTCGTAGCGGTATGCATAAGGATAACGAATCAGAATTCCATTCGCATTGGATTCAATCTGGTGATTTTTGGTTTTAAATGCCTGACTTAAGAATTCGATGGCTTTCTGGTCGCTGGCCGGCCCGGAGAAAAGCAGTTGCGGAATCAGATAACCGTAATCCGTGACAAAACCCGCCAGCGACAGCAGATACGCCCGTTTATGAGCGGCTTTGCGGTAGTAGACAAAAGCCGGATAGTCCGGTACTGCGATGGTTTCTTCTAAACTGTGAGCCGGTGGTGGTTGTACACCTTCCCGCGGAGTACAATCGCCGTTAATCTGTATGCTGTTGGCACCGGGCGTGAGAGCAAGCGTACAGCTGTTCATGTCTCGCGTTGAAAACACCTCTGAGAGAAGATTACGGAACAGACTGCGCTTGCCGGTCGATCCTGTACTAAAGCGGAAATCCAACCCCAACGTGCCGCCCTGCGAGAGCGTACCATCCAGTGGCAGATCTCCCGGAGTCGGGTTTTTCAGATAATTCACCTCGCGGGCTAATTCATCTTTATCGGACGCGATGATGAACCAGTCACCGACCTTCTGCGCAGTGGTGCTGCCGACCAGCGAGGTTGCGAGTTGCCCCTTACGGTTCAGCGCGATTGCCAGAACAAATTTTTGTCCGTGAGAGCGGTATACGACCGGCCCGTCTGTGACCAAAGTATAAAGATTCCATTGCCATGAATTCGGAGCGTAAGAGATAAACCGGTGCAGGTGGGCAGCACCCCGCAGCGGCGCGGATTTTAGAAAGTGCAGACCAAGTGGCGAATCAAAGAAAGCCCGCATTTCTGCCCCTGAACGCAGTTTAGAAATAAAAGCCGGCACATCGGGCAGTGCAGCCATCACTGTATAAGGTTCGGCCGGATTCAGCACGTCTGAAATCCGCGTCGGTCTCGCCGCACTACCGGCAACCGAACCATACAGCAAAAGAGTTGCGACAACAAACAGAACGCAGCCGCCCAAAATTCGCGCCTGCCGGAATTTCATGTGTTGCTGAGTTCCCGAATACGGGCTTCGAGATTATTGAGCAAATACTGGTTTTCCAGGTTCTGGCGGAATTTGCCAATCAGCCCTTTGATATCGTCCCGCATGGCTTCAGCATTCCATGGCTTCTCGATATAACGGTTGAGACCGCCCTCGTTGATAGCCTTGATGGCCGAATCGAGACCTGCGTGGCCGGTCAGCAGAATTTTCATCGTGTCGGGCAGCACGTGGTGTACGCGCTTGAGAAATTCGTCACCTTTCATGTTGGGCATCATCTGGTCGGTGATAATCAGTTCGATGATTTCATGCTCTGATCGCGCCGCATCGACAAACGCCAGTGCCTCTTCGCCCGAGGTGGCCGTGACGACGTCGTGAGTCGCGATAAAATCGGCGAGCAACTGCTCCTTGAGCGTAGAGAGTACGCCGGGCTCATCATCGACGCAGAGTATAATTCCTTTTCGGTTTGTTACAGACACAAATCCTCCTGAGTGTTTCGCCCGCGGTTATTCAAGGCACTTCAGGGACTATTCCCTGATGTATGCAAGCTTGACCTTGGCATACTTTTCCTTCTTCACCTGAGTGCGCAAGTTTTTAATCGTATTTAGCGGTATCATGACAACGAAATAGTTTGCAATCGCCGCAGGAATAACTCCGCCGGGATCAGTGTGGCCAATCAATTGTATATGCACTTTACCGTTGGGCTTCGGCGTCAGAACCCACCGACCGCGCAACTCTTTCACCCGTTCGTACTTGGAATTCAGCGGTGCAAAGTCGGGGCGGCCGGTTGAAACCATGGTGACAATTTTGGTGCCGGGATCCTGTGTCAGCTTGCCGTGAGCGATTGCCTCCCGGTTTTTCAAAGGGAATGGCGATGCCGTGATCGTGCGCACAATAGACTCGGTCGGAGAAAATTCTTTAAGCAGGTTAGCCTCAGCGCAGCGGTCAACCCATTGTGGCAAATCCTTGACATTCATGAGCACGGCGACAACCTGCGAAAGAGTTGCTTCAATCTCAGTTTCAACTTTATATTCTTTAAAGCTCGATGCCGCGACGGAGCGCGTGTACGCAATCGCCCCGTCTGCAGCCTTGGCGTATTTCCAGTCGTCGGCCGCGATTGCGCCGGTAAAAAGCAGAATTGCAAAAAAAGCACGCATAGTTTATTCTGTTATGGTTGTGTGTAGTTTTCGAGCAGGATAAAAGCCGTGCCGAGGTAAGGCACGTCGGTCCAGATTCTTACCGGCACAAAATCTGCATCGGCAGTAATCCACATTTCGATCTGCGTCTGCGTATTGAAGAACATGTTACTGCCCGCCTGCGTCTTGTTGCTGGCATCATCAACCAGAGCCGACCGCACATGGAATATTTCGCACGTGCCAAAGAATGGTACGTCGTTACGCGTTTCACGGCCGAGCACTTTCAGCACGAGAGAGCGGCGGGCGCCGGCAGGCAGTACCGGAATGCGCAAGACTTCGCCGACTTTAGGTATGCGGCCCGTGCTGCGCACGTAATAGAATGCACCCAGCAGATCCTGATATCCGCCTTTTGTGCTGACGTCATAGTTTTCTTTCCATTCGCCCTTGAGCGATGAACTGTGAGGATAACTGTGTTCCTGAAATTTCTTTTCATTCTTGTCGACATTGACCTTGCCGTTACCGAAGCGGAACTTGCGGCGCTGGTACGCGTCGCCCTGATAAGATTCTTCGTAGGCAATCACGGGGGTTTTGGTCACGTGATTCCATCTACTGGCAAATGCACCCTGTACGTAATAGATGCCGTGCACCGTCTGCAATGAATTCACCCGAGCGTTGATGGTGATGTGTTTGTCTCCGTCGCTGCGGGTGCGCATCGTGACGTCACCTGCCCGAATCCCTTTCCATTCGATACGGAAGTTCATGGTCTCATTATAAAAATTGGGCAATTTCTGTGCGGAGAGACCTGCCGTCATAAATGCCGCTGTAACCGCGATAGCGCGAAAAATCTTCATAATCGTTACTGCCATTACCGGTGCGCGGGTCAACAAAATATCAGAACGAGAGCATCACACCCAGGCTGGCCATAAATCCTGAATAATAATATGTCTGCGAAGTAAAATTGAACGGCTGCGGTGCACCGCCCAAAGTATAACTTTTCATCGTGGCCTGGCTCAGCATGCTGCCCGTCGCGCCAAACTGGGCGTAGACGCTAAAAACGTCAAAAATCGGATAACTGGCGCCCAGCAGCAGATCGTAATAAATCGAGCCATACTCGGTGACGAGTTCTGCGGTTTGCCCCGAAACCGTGCCGGTGTTGGTATTGGTCAGCCATTCTTTACCCAGACGCGCACGTAAAAAGGGCTTCACGACCGGCACAGCTTCGATCTGAAAATAGGCATCGACACCGATACGCCGCCCGCTCTGCACGTTGGTGGTCGCGGTGGAGCTCGGAAATTTCAACGACTGCGCGCCATATGCAAACGCCGGCCCGATGCCGAAACGGAAAATTTCATTCGGTGTGAAGTTGATATGCGCGGCAGCGTTCACGATGTAGCCATTGCCGTCGGCTGCTGTTGCGCTGTTAATGACCGTATTCGTCAGCGTTGAGCTCATGTAGCCAGAATCGACCGAAACATCGAACAAAGCATAGGCGGATTGTATCCACAGTAAAGGAAGCAACCGAATGGCAGATCTGAACATTTTGAACGGACATGCGACCGAAGTGAGCCGGTCAATCCGCATTCAGGGTGTTGGTTGCCAAAAAGGCGCAAAAATTCCGCCCGGAATAATTGTCCAATGTTGTGTAAAAAACCTGGACAAAAATACCCGCTGTGGTTATATTGCTGCTAATGAAACGATTAACCTATATCAGCAGCTTCTCACGGCCGCTAACTTCCGCCGAGGTGGACGAAATCGGCACCAAATCCGTCGCCAATAACACGCGCGACGGGCTCACGGGCGTGCTATTTTGCTTCAACAACGTGTTCTACCAGATTCTCGAAGGGCCCGAAGACGCCATTGACCGCTGTTATGCGCGCATTCTGAAAGACAGCCGCCACAAAGATATCTTCTGCCTGGAAGTGCAGAACGATGTGCGCACACGTGAGTTCGGCGACTGGGCGATGAAAACCGTGCGCCTCGAAGAATCCGCCGACTCGATGATCCGTCCGATTCGCACGATGCTGAATTCACTGGCGCGCACGCACTATGTGCTCGAAAGATATTCGCCCAATGAAGTGCTCGCGGGCCTGCAGCGTGGCGATAATCCCTTGGAATGGAAGCTCAAAACCAGCGAAAAGGTAATTCTGTTTTCGGATATTTTTTCATCCACCACCTTTGCCGAAAATCTGACCAGTGGACAGTTTGAAAAACTCATCTCTACCTATTACGAAATTGCCAACCGCTCGGTGGTAGAGAACGGTGGCACGCTGTCTAAACTCACCGGCGACGGGCTTATGGCCTATTTCGATGCGGACAACGCAACCGGGGCGCTGAACTCAGCGATTGAAATCTGCCGCCGCCTCGAAGACGTACGCCTGGCGGCCGCGGAAAACGATCCGCAGCGCTATCTGTACGCCGGGCTCGGGCTCACCTCTGGCACCGTGCGAGAAGGGAATGTTGGATCTCAACATAAATACGATTACACGTTACTGGGTGATTCTGTGAATTCGGCGGCTCGGCTTGAGAGCGTGACACGGAAGGTAGATGCTCTCGTCGTCTTCGATGAATCCGTGCTCAATCGTATCGAAAAACCCTCCGCGCTCCGCCAATTGGGTCTCTACCAGCCGAAAGGCAAGTCTGAGCAGCTGAGGATCTATTCCGTGAATTACCCTTACACCATGAGGGGCATCAGTCTGCCCGATCTCAAGGGAAAAATCATCGGACTCAAAACACCGGCGCACGCAGAGTAATTGCCGGCGCCGGCAAATTTTGTTGACCCGCGCCTCGGCGCTCCGCTTGTTATCCCATGCAAGCGAACTCCCCCAGCACATTTCGATACCGTTGGTATGCGATTGGCGATCTTAACGCATTCTTTGCGTTGATGTTCGACAACGTTGCCAACCTCGCTCTTTTCGGCCTTCTGCTCACAGGCATTTTCAAAATTCCTGCTGAGATAGTTTACGCAAAAATGTTTCCCGGCACGGCAATCGGGGTTCTCATCGGCGACGCCATCTACACCTGGATGGCTGTACGCCTCGCAAAGCGCACGCAAAATCCGAATATCACTGCCATGCCACTCGGTCTCGATTCACCTTCAACCGTTGGTATTGCCCTGATGGTTATCGGGCCTGCCTTTCTCGCTGTTTTGAGAAATACGCCGAATCCGACGCAGCAGCAAATGTATGACGCCGGTATAGTCGCGTGGCAGGTGGGCATGGCGACGCTGTTCCTGATCGGCATCGTGAAGCTCGTATTTTCGTTCTTTGGCGATTGGGTAGCGCGCATGGTACCTGAGGCTGGCCTCTTGGGTTCACTGGCGGGTGTGGGTATTACCTTTCTTGCTTTGGTTCCGCTCGAGCACATGTTCGGCCTGCCGATCGTGGGCATGATTGCGTTCGGCATCATTCTCTATGCGCTCGTCGCGCGCGTAAAGCTCCCGTTCAACCTGCCGAGCGTGTTTCTTTCAGTTCTCATCGGCGCCGTGCTGTATTATGCTCTTGTCGCCGCAAAGCTGGTTCCGGCACACACGATCGATTTTACGATGCGCTTCACTCCCCCCGTGCCGACGCTCGCATTCGTCGCCGGGTTCAAGACAGCGCTCGATTACCTTCCAATTGCTATCCCCTTCGGTTTTCTGACAGTCATCGGCGGCATCAACGTCACTGCCAGCGCACGTCTCGCTGGCGATGCGTACAAAACGCGTAGCATTTTGCTGACCGAAGCTGTCGCCACTCTCGGTGCAGCGCTCTTCGGTGGTGTGGCGCAATCGACGCCATACATTGGTCATCCGGCCTATAAGGCGATGGGCGGACGCGCGGCTTATACTCTGGCGACCGGAATTTTTATCGGGCTGGGCGGTATTTTTGGTTACCTCGGCTTCATGGCAGAGCTCATCCCCGCCGCTGCTCTTGCGCCGATTTTTATTTTTGTCGGTCTGGATATTGTTGAACAGTCATACCATTCGACGCCGAAGCGGCATGCGACAGCGGTCACGATGGCAATTATTCCGGCGATACCTGCATTGGTACAGATGAAGTTAGGGCCCATGATCGGCGATATAGAACGCTTCTACGAAAAACTCAAAGGTTCTTCGGCCGAATTAGCAGCCAGTATGCATTCGAGCTTTGCCTATTTCGAGCGCCACTATCAGGAAGGTTGGCTCGCGATTAATGCGGTGGGCAACGGCTTCATTCTGACTGCGATGATCTGGGGAGCATTCACTGCCAAACTGATTGATCGGCAGTTTCGTCAGGCCAGCGTGTTTATCATGATTGGGGCGCTGTTTTCCTTCTTTGGACTGATGCATTCCGTACAGATCGGTGGAGGTATGTATCTGCCCTGGCGTGTAACCACAACAGCCGGACCATCACCATATGCCATTACCGGGGCATATGTTATTCTTGCGGCCCTACTCTACGCGCTCTCTTATACCAAGGGTGCCAAAGACGCTGCGGCTGAAATGCCGTCGTAACTTCTTCCCGGCATAGTAGTCCACCTGATTATTCGCCGCGCGGCGCATAATCAGGCGCTACACTCATTAACGTTTCAGCCCGAGTAACTCTTGCAGCATCTGGTCTGCTGTAGTGATACTGCGTGAGTTCGCCTGAAAGCCACGCTGCGTGACAATCATGTCGGTGAACTGGTCGGCAAGATCGACGTTCGACATCTCCAAGAAGCCGGCGTTGATGCCGCCGAGACCCTGGATACCCGAAGTACCAATGATTGCATTACCCGAGTTGATCGACTCGACAAAGTTATTCTGGCCTGATTTCGTGAGACCTTCGGGGTTCGTGAAGTTCGCGAGAGCGACCTGGCCGAGAATATTGCGCGCACCGTTCGAATACACACCGGTAATCATACCCGTGTCGTTGATCTCGAACGCTTCCATGTAACCCATGGTATATCCATCCTGTTCGACGGCTTTCGTGGTGAAAGCAGATGAGAACTGTGTGATACCATCAACCTGGCCGGCTTCGCCGAGGCGCAGCTCGACATTCTTCACGGCCGGGTTGCCCGCGAGGCGAAAGCTGAGCGTCGCGTTGAGTTTATCCTGATTGCGCATGTCGGCACCATCAGAGACGGATGTCAGGCGGCCATCGGGAGAAAAACCGAGAGTGAGTCTTGTATTGCCGGCCACCTGAGTGTTCTGGCCATTGGAACCCGTGACATCCACCGAAAGCTGTTCTGCGCCCTGCATCGCCACCGACGCAGTCCATTTATTCGTGTCAGACTTCCACATATACATCTTCAGCGTGTGCTCCACGCCCTGGTCATCGAACACGTTGATGCTGGTGATATGGCCGCGGCGTTTTGAAGGATCCGCATCCATAATCATTTTCACACGGTCTGCATCAGAGACACCAGCAGGAATCGCCTGCACAGAAGAGTTCAGGTTACTTTTGAAGCGCACGAAGCCGGTTTCTTTCGCCGGTTCTTTCTGGTAGAGAGGCACTTTGAGGTTTTCGGTATCGGCCGCGGTGTTCACTCCGGGTTTGCCTTCCGCAGATTTTGTGGCGTTCCAGCCCTGTACACGCATGCCGTTCGCGGGATTCACGAGCCAGCCTTCTTTATCGACGTCAAAGTTACCGTTACGAGTATAGAACTTCTTGCTGCCATCGGCGAGCACGAAGAAACCTTCACCCGAAATCGCGAGGTCGGTGTTCTTCGAAGTGGTCTGCAGCGCACCCTGGTGCAT
>Ga0138256_10006326_pt1 | contig 12518 bp, 7 predicted proteins | sample KNB2016incub_MG_FD_105486 | JGI IMG/M metagenome (GOLD analysis project Ga0138256, IMG submission 105486) | Active sludge microbial communities from wastewater in Klosterneuburg, Austria - KNB2014incub_MG | ecosystem: Engineered > WWTP > Activated sludge > Unclassified | place: Austria... | reverse complement strand
CTCGATCTCGTTCTCGAATACCGGGACGCGAAGGATTTCCGGGTCTTTCGGCTCGTGAAGAAATAGACTCGCCGAAGGCTCCCATGTTCCAGGAACATCTCGTGTCGGTTGTCGTCCCTGCTCACAACGAGGAGTTGCTCATCGACCGCGTGGTGAACGGCATCCAGGCGTTCGTCGATCACATCATCGTGGTGGACGATGCCTCCTCCGACAAGACCCCGGAGAGGCTGGACGCGCTCAAGTCCCAGCACGGCAATCGGCTCATGGTCATCCGGCACGCGCACAACCAGGGCGTGGGCGCGGCCATCGTGACCGGTTACGAAGCCGCCCTTCGCATCGCGGCCGAGAAGCACCTCATCGCGGTGATGGCCGGCGACGCCCAGATGGACCCGGAAGACCTTCCCAAGCTCCTGGGCCCCTGCGCGCGGGGCGAGGTGGACTACGCGAAGGGCAACCGCCTCATCACCGGCGAGGCCTGGAAGCTCATTCCCCGCACCCGCTACATCGGGAACGCGGTGCTTTCGCTGCTGACCAAGATCGCGTCCGGATACTGGCACGTCGCCGACTCCCAGACCGGCTACACCGTGATCACCGCGGAGGCCCTGGCCGTGCTCCAGCTCCGCCGCCTCTACCCGCGCTACGGCTTCCCCAACCACCTGCTGGTGGAGTTGAACAACTACGATTTCCGGGTCCGGGACGTCCCCATCAAGCCGGTGTACAACGTGGGCGAGGTCTCGGGCATCCGCCTCCACAAGGTCATCCCCACCATCTCCTGGCTGCTGTTCCGCTGCTATTTCTGGAGGATGAAGGAGAAGTACATCATCCGGGACTTCCATCCCCTGATCTTCTTCCTGTTCTTCGGCCTTCTCCTGACCGGGGGCTCTCTGCTCTTCGGGGGCTACCTCGCGTACCTTCGCTTCGCGGTGGGCCCGATCAGCGCGGTGTCCGCCATCTTCGCCGCGGTCTGTCTCAACTCCGGCATCCAGAGCATCCTGTTCGCTCTCTGGATGGACATGGAAAGAAACAAGGAACTGAAGTAGGGGCGGTGCGTTTCCTCGTGGATGTCGGGCACCCCGCGCACGTCCACTTCTTCCGCGGCGTCATCGAAACCCTGAGGGCGCGGGGGCACGACGTTCGTGTCTCCGCCCGCGACAAGGACGTGACCCTGCGGCTGCTGCGCCTCCACGGCCTGGACCACGTCGTTCTCTCCCGGGCCGCCTCGAGCCAGGCCGGGCTGTACGCGGAGTATCCGCTGCGGCTCTTCCGCCTCCTCCGGCTCGTGCGTTCCTTCCAGCCCGATGTCCTCATGGCCATCGGCGGCGTGTTCATCGCCCCCGCGGGACGTCTGAGCCGGGTCCCATCCCTGGTCTTCACCGATACGGAGCACGTGGCCCTGGACCGATGGCTGACCTATCCCCTCGCCACCCGGATCTACACCCCCTACACATTTCTCAAGGACATCGGAGCGGGCCAGCGGCGCTACCGGGGCCTGCACGAACTCGCCTATCTGCATCCGGCCCGGTTCACGCCCGACCCTGCGATCCGCGGCGCCCTGGGCGTGGGGGCCGGCGAACCGTTCGCGGTCGCCCGCTTCGTTTCCTGGACCGCGGGTCACGACCGGGGACACGCCGGGTTCGGGGTCGAGCAGCAGGAGGAGGCGGTGCGGCGGCTGAGCCGGCATCTCCGCGTCTTCGTGAGCGCCGAGCGAGGCATCCCGACTTCCCTCGAATCCTCTGCCCTGAAGCTCGAGCCCCATCTCATCCACCACGTCCTGGCCCAGGCCAGTCTCGTCATCGGAGATGGCGCCACCATGGCCACCGAGGCCGGCCTGCTGGGCACGCCTTCCCTCTATGTCTCCTCGCTGGTGGGCACCATGGGGAACTTCCAGGTGCTGCAGCGAGCCGGTCTCGTCGAATCGTTCCCCCTCGTGGCCCCCGCCCTCGACCGGGCGGAGGCCCTGCTGGGGGATCCGGCCGCCGGGCCAGCCTGGCGCGCGCGCGCGCGGGAATTCGCGCAGGGCCACATCGATGTCGTCGACTTCGTGGTGAACGAGGCGACCGCGGCCGCCGCGAAGGGGCGGGGAAACTGAAGACACCCATGCGGGTCGCGGTCATCGGAAACGGGCAGTCCGTGCACGTGGTGGGCCGCAGCGCGGCGCTCGCGGCCCGCGGCCCGAGGGTCCGACTCGTGACCCTGGGTCCCGTGCTGCCCGTGACCGGCATCGAGGTGCGCACGCGTCCGATACCGCGGAGCCCCCTGGCGGGCGCGCGGGCCCTCGCGGGCTTCCTGCGGGACGTCCGGTCGTTCGAACCGGACCTTCTTCACCTCCATTACGCGGGGGGCCGGCTCGGATCTCTCGCCCTCCTCACGGGGATCCGACCCCTGGTCGTGAACGTGGTCGGCGGGGACGTGCTTCCCGACCAGCATCCGGGCGGTCTCTCGCGGATGGCGAAGCGCGCCACCCGGCGGATTCTCGAACGCGCCGACGCCCTGCTGGTCAAATCGGAAGGGTTGCTCCCCGCGCTGTCCGAACTGGCCGACGTGGGCGGAAAGGCCCACGTGGTCCGCTGGGGCATCGACCCGCGCCAGTTCTTCCCCGATCCCGCGGGAGCGGCGGCCTGGCGGCGTCGGCTGCAGCTCCCCGATGAAGCCCTCGTGGTCCTGAGCCCGCGGCTCCTCCGGCCTCTCTACAACATCCACCTGATCGTGGAGGCCTTCGCCGAGGTGGCCCGGTTGTCTCCCGCCGCCGTGCTGCTCATCGCGGAGTACGGCGCGGACGCCGGGTATCGCCGGGACATCGAGCGGCGAGTGGCCGGGCTCGATCTGGTCCCGCGGGTCCATTTCGTGGGGGCGGTGCCGCAGACGGAGATGCGGGGGCTCTATTCCGCCGCCGCGGCCGTGGTGATGGCGCCGGTTTCCGATGGCCTGCCGCAGTCGCTCTTCGAGGCGCTCGCCTGTGGAGCGCCCGTCCTGCTGGGCCGCCTGCCTGGCTACGCCGAAATCGTCGACGAGGGTCGGTCGGCCCTGTTCGCCGAGATCGACGCCCCTTCCATAGCCGAAGGCCTCGGCCGGTTGCTGCGCGACGACCGTCTTCGCGCGGCCCTGGGGGAGGAAGGCCGCGCCGTGGCCACAAGAAAGGCGTCGCTCCCCGATGATGTCGAGCGCGTGCTCCGCATCTTCGAGAGCGTCTGCGCGCAACCCCGGAAGAAGGCGCCGCGCGACCCCGGGGGCGCGCTCCTCGACGCCGTGGGACTGGCCTGGCCCTAGCCTCTTGAAGGGGCCGCCTCCAGCCCCTGTGCGAAAATAGCCGGCCACCATAAGCCTTGCGTCTGGAAATACCTTGAGACAATTACTCCTGAACAGTCGCCGGGCATTTCTGGCCAGAGTCCCGGCGCCCTCGCTCGCCCCCGGGGGCGTTCTGATCCGGGTCCACTACTCGTACGTCAGCACGGGGACGGAACTTTCCTCCCTTCGCCCCGATCCGGGTCTTTCCTCTTCCGAGCGCTCGGTCGCGGGCGCCCAGGCGAAGGCGCAGCTGATCGCGAAGTACCTGAAGGCGGCAGCCCGGAATCCGCGCCTCGCCATGAAGCGGGCGTATCAGATCTCCGAACACGCGGCGGTTCGAGCCCAGGCTGCCTTCGCGAATCTCGCCTCGAAGCCTCTCGCGCGAGATCCCCTCGCCACCGTGGGCACGTGGACCCGGTCCGCGGCGGCGAAGTTCGAACCCCGCGGCACGGGTTTCCTGGTCGAGGCGGGCGGCTCGCCCGGCCATTACCAGGTGGTCTCCGCGGAGATACCTCTCCCCGAGGGCAAGGTCCCCTGCATCCGGGTGCGCGGCCAGATCGCGCACGGGCGCTTCCAGGTCGGTGCGCTTTCCGAAGGCGGCGTGCGGTGGCTCGGGTCGCGCGAGTTCGGGCCGGGCGGCATCGACGACACCCTGGTCATCACCGCCGACTCCTCGCCCGCCTTCTCGGTGGTGATCGCGGCCCAGGAGATCCCCGGCAGCGCCACCTTCGAGTCGGTCGAAGCGCAGGCCATCGACGGGTCCGAGGCCTCGGCCGCGAGGGACATCGACGACATCGGTTTCAACATCGGCTACTCCGTGGCCGGCGAGATCGTGGGCCTGGGCGCGGGGATCGAAGATCTCGCGATCGGGGACAGGGTCGCGGCCTGCGGGGCCGGCCTTGCGAACCACGCCGAGTTCGTGAGCGTGCCCAGGAACCTCGTGGTCCGCGTCCCCGAGGGCGTGGACCTCATGGAGGCTTCGGCGACCACGATCGGATCCATCGCCCTTCAGGGGGTGCGACGGGCGCGACCGGAACTGGGCGAGCGCATCGCGGTGATCGGCCTCGGCCTCATCGGCCAGCTGACCGCGCAACTGCTCAAGGCCGGCGGATGCTCGGTCCTGGGCCTCGATCTGTCCGCCGACCGGGTGAAGCGCGCGATGGCGCTCGGCCTTACCGATGGAAGCGCGGACCCCGAGAGTTTCCGGCGCCTGGTCCGCGACCTCACCCAGGGCCAGGGTGTCGATGCCGTCATCATCACCGCGGCCTCCAAATCGGATGCCATCCTGAACCTCGCCATGGAAGTGGCGCGGCGACGGGCGCGGGTGGTCATCGTGGGCGACATCGGCCTCAAGGCGGAGCGCGCGCAGTTCTACCGCAAGGAAATCGACCTGCTCATGAGCACGTCCTACGGCCCCGGCCGCTACGACGCGCGATACGAGGAACAGGGCATCGACTACCCGCTGCCCTACGTGCGCTGGACCTTGAACCGCAACATGGCCGCCTTCCTGGAGGCGATCTCCACCGGCCGCGTCTCGGTGCGCAGCCTGACCGACCGGGTCGTTCCCTTCGAGAAGGCCCCCGAGGTCTACAAGGAACTCGCGGAGTCCGCGGCCGAAGCGCCGCTCGGCGTGGCCCTCGAGTACTCCTCCACCCCGGCCACGAGCGCGGACACCGCGCTGACCCTCGGGGGCCATCGAAAGGCGCCCGCCGCCGGCCCCGCCTCCTACGCCCTGGTGGGCGCTGGAGGGTTCGGGGTCTCGACCCTGGTGCCCCAGATGGACCGGCTGAAGGATCTCTTCTTCCTGCGCGGCGTGGTCAGCCGGGACGCGGTCCGCGGCGGCAACTTCGCGCGCGCGAACCGGGTGGAGATTCTCGCGAGCGGTCTCGACGAGGTCCTGACCCGGCCGGAGATCTCGCTCCTGGTGGTGGCCACCCGGCATCACGAGCACGCGGATCAGGTGGTCAAGTGCCTCGACGCGGGCCGGGCGGTCTTCGTCGAGAAACCCCTGGCCCTGACCTGGACCGAGCTCGAACGCGTGGAGGCCTCCTGGGCCCGTTCGGATCGCAGGTTCCTGATGGTCGGCTTCAATCGGCGCTTCGCGCCGGCCGTGGCCCGCCTCCGCGAGATCCTGAAAGACCGGCGGTCCCCCCTCGTCATCAACTATCGGCTGCACGCGGGCTACATTCCTCTCGATCACTGGGTCCACGGCGCTCACGGCGGCGGACGCAACCTCGGCGAGGCCTGCCACATGTACGACCTGATGCGGTCCCTCGCGGGCGCTCCGGCGACATCGATCGACGCGACCGCGATCCGGCCCGGCGATCGGCCCTTCGCCCGCACCGACAATTTCTGCGCCACCATCGGCTACGAGGACGGCAGCCTCGGGAACCTCGTCTACACCGCCCTCGGACCCAAGGCCGGTCTCGGCAAGGAGAGGATCGAAGTCTTCTGCGACCAGGAGTCGTACCTGATCGACGACTTCAAGAAGCTCGTCCGCCAGTCCACCGGTGAAGTGCTTTGGGAGTCGAGCGAGGCCGACAAGGGCCATGCCCTCGAACTGAAGGCCACCGGCGAGTGTCTGAAGGCGGGGGCCGAAGCGCCGATCGGCGCGGCGGAGCTGTTCGAAACCTCCGCGGTGGCGCTCACCGTGAACGACCTCCTGCTTCGCGACGAGGGCGCCGGGCTCACGTAGAAGATGCCCCGCTATCTCTATCTCGACGATGTCCGTTTCGCCTCACTGGATCTGAGCGACGCGCCGGGGCCGGCGCGCACCAGGCTCACGCTCGACCTTCCCGGCGAGATGGGCCACACCACGAACGCCCAGGGCGAACTCGCGCGAGCGCAGGTCGACGGCCTCATCCTCGGCCTGAATCGGGGATGGGCCGGGCGGTCGCACTTCCGGCTTCTCGATCAGGCCGCGGCCCGCGGTCTCCCTGCGTATTTCTACTGGCCCCGCGAACAGGCCATCGAACTGGTCGATGCCGCAAGGCGCAGGCTCCATTTTCGCGTGGCCGTCCTCGCGCGTCTTTATTCGGCTTACCAGGGACGTCCGCTGGGCGCCGCGGACCTTCCCGAACCTCCCGATTCGGAAGGGGCTTCTCCCGCTCCTCTGGAGATTCCCGAGAGCGGAAGAGTCAAGGGGCGGGGCCTGTACGTGCGTCTCGACTACTGGGCAAAGGTCGAATCCGGCGGCAGCTACGGCCACACCTGCCATGTGGCTCGCGAACTGGAACGGCGCACCGGGAGCCTGGTGGCCGTGGTGCCCCATCGATTCGCGATGCTTGACGAGTTCGGCGTGCCTCAGGTCGTGCTCACCAACCCCGACGCGCTGGGCAGCGAGCGCGACATCATCGTTGCGAACCGCCACTACTATCCGATCCTCAAGGCGGCCTTCGAGATGGAGCGACCCGCGTACGTGTACGAACGAGTCGTCCTCGGGAGCTTCGTCGCCGCGAGGCTTTGTCGGGAGCTCCGCATTCCCTACATCGCCGAGTACAACGGATCGGAGATCTCGCTCGGGCGGAGCTTCGGTTCGTCGGGGTATGTGTACGAGCGCGATCTTCTGCGGATCGAGGATTTCGTCTTTCGGGAAGCTACATTGATCGTGGTGGTGTCCAAACACATCAAGGCAGACCTGGTCCAGCGCGGCATCGAACCGGGGCGGATCCTGGTCAACCCAAACGGCGGAGATCCTGCCATGTACGCCCCGGGGACGCAGGAGGAACGCGCGAAGATCCGGGAGTCACTCGGCTTTAAGGCCGAGGACCGGGTCATCGGCTTCTGCGGGACGTTTGGGGGCTGGCACGGGATCGACGTGCTCGCCGCCGCGATCCCGCGGATCTGCGAAGCAGATCCGAACAGCCGCTTCCTGCTCATCGGCGACGGGAACTTCAAACACTTGGTGGACGAGACGGTGGCGGCTCACCGCCTCGGGAGCCGGGTCATCAGCGTGGGCCGAACCACCCAGGCCGACGGCGCCCGGTATCAGAAGGCTTGTGACGTCCTGATCTCTCCGCACAGCCGCAACATGGTCGACGGCCCCTTCTTCGGCTCTCCGACCAAGCTCTTCGAATACATGGGCTACGGCGTGGGCATCGTGGCGAGCGATCTCGAGCAGATCGGCGAGGTGCTCTCACCTGCGCTCCTTCCCGGCGAGGTCGGGGAGAAGCAGGTGACCTCCGAGCGAGGAGTGCTGTGCCGCCCCGGAGACGTGGAGAGCTTCGTCCTCGGAGTGACCAAGCTGGCGAAGGCCGACGAGGTCTCCGCCGCCCTCGGAGCCAACGCGCGTCGGGCGCTACTCGAACACTTCACCTGGTCAGCCCATGTGCAGCGCATCTTCCTCGCCCTCTCCGGCCGCCCCGCCCGCGTGCCCGGGATTTCGGAAGACGTGGGGCCCAACGGCCCAACTCGCGCCCACGGCGGCGCGGGCAGTGAGGTCACAGCCAGAAGCGCGGACCTCCTTCTCGAGGGAATCGCGGCCGAGCTGGGGAGAGCCCCGCGCCGCGTACTCGGCTTCGCCATCGAGAATCCGGCGATTCTCAACCCGCTCCGGGGCTCGGGCGCGGAGATCCTGATCCTCGAACCCTGGGCCCGGAAATGGTCGGCCTTCATCGCGGATTTCGGCCCGGGCGTCCGCGTCCTTCCGGGAAGCCTGGCCGCCGTCCCCGCAAGCGAGGGCGCCTTCGATCTTCTGGTGACCGAACGTGGCTTCGACTACGATCGCTCTCCCGAGGACACCTTGAAAACAGCGCGGGCATTCCTGCGCGGCGGTGGCGTTCTCCGGGCGCGACTTCGCCTGAACTCTGCGATGGGGTTCTGGATCGACCAGGTGATTCTCGGGGGCCTGGCGAAGAAACAGCTCGGCGACTACTCGCCGGACGAGGTGGTGGCGCGGGGCGAGGAGGCGCTTTCGGGAGGTGTGGCAATCCGGACCTTCCATGCCTCCGAGATCCTCCGGGCCGCCCGCGCGTTCGGAGAGGCGCGCTTGCGCGGCATCAATGTCGAACCGACGAATGGCCCGACGCGCGCGCTCCACCGAATGGGGTTGGGCCGGCGGGCGGCCTTTCTCTCCGACCTCTCCGTGAGGTTCCTTTGAGGTTCCAGATCGGCGGAGGCCACACCGCGGGCGGGAGGATCAGAGCGTTCCTCCGCGGGCTCCGGCCGGACTCGGAGAAGACTCAAGCGATGGCCGCGCCCAGGGCCCGGAGCTTCCCGGGGGAGCCGCGCGGGCCGTCACGCCTCTACTCCGTGTTGCGCGAAGACGTCATCACTCGCCTCGCGCACGATGAGCCCGCCCTCGCAAGGGAGTCCATCCAAGCAGCCGAGCGCGCCTTGCGCCACGAATTCGACCTGCTCGGCAGCGGACTGTTCGTCCCAAGGGACCCCGATCGGAGCACGAGGGCGAACGGTTACGCTCCCCTCGACTGGGCCCTCGATCCGGTCAGGAATCTTCGTTTTCCGAACCACGTCCCCTTCAAGGAATGGAAGCTCTTTGAGATGCGCCCGGGCCTGGCGGACATCAAGCATCCATGGGAGCTCGGGCGATGTCAGCACTTCGCGGCCCTGACTCAAGCCTTCCGAATCACGGGGCGGGCGGAGTTCGCCCACGAGGTTCTCGACGAGATCGCGGACTTCATGCAGGCAAACCCGGAAGGCCGGGGAATCCAGTGGACCTGCACCATGGACGTGGCCTTGCGAGCGGCCAGCTGGGCGATGGCGCTTGAGGACCTGCGGGAGGCGAGATTCCAGCACGAGGGAATGACCGGCGCCTACGAGGCGCTGTACCACCACGGTCATTTCATCTTCGAGAATCTCGAGAACCACTACGAGGTGACGAGCAACCACCTCCTGAGCAACGTGGTGGGTCTCTTCTTCGTGGCTCTGGTCTTCGATGGCGACCCCGTCTCCCTGGAGTGGGAGGAGTTCTGTCGTTCATCGCTCGAGAAGGAGATCGAGGTTCAGGTCCTGCCGGACGGCGCGGACTACGAATCGTCGGTGCCGTATCACAGGCTGGTGACGGAACTATTCCTCGCCGGCGCCCGGCTGGCGGAATGCCGGGGGCGGCCTCTTTCCGAGGCCTACCTGTCGCGGCTCGCGTCCATGATCGACTTCATGGTCGGCTGCCTTCGTCCCGACGGCCTGATGCCCGTCGTGGGCGACGCCGACGACGGGCGGGTTCACATCTTCTCGGGCTACGGCACGAACGATCCGCGCGACCCGTCTCATCTGTTCGGTCCGGCCGCCGCGATGTTCGGGCGCGCCGACTGGCGCGCTCACGAGGGCAAGGCCGGGTCATGGGAGACCGGTTTCTGGGGATACGACCCGAAGGAGGGCGCCGCAAGCGAAGCTGGGGCGACCGCACCCATCGCCCGTCTCTTCCCCCATGCCGGCCTGGCCGTGCTCCGGACGAAGGACGCCTGGCTCCTAGTGACCAACGGGGAGACGGGGACGCGCGGCTTCGGCAACCACAAGCACAACGACCTTCTCTCATTCGAGTTTCACGCCGAGGGCGGCCCGTGGATAGTGGATCCCGGGAGCTACGTGTACACCGGCGACCCGGAAGCCCGAAATCTCCATCGCGGCACCTCGTTCCACAGCACCGTCCAGCTGGGTGACATCGAGCAGTGTGCCATACGGCCGGACTGGCTTTTCCGAATCCTCAGCTTGTCCCACCCCGAGCACCTCGAATGCGCCGCGGGGGCGGGCGTCCTGAAGTATCGTGGCCTTCACCGTGGCTACGCGCGCGATGCCCACGGCGCCGTTCATACTCGAAGTTTCACCCTGCACGAGGATGGCCTCCGTTTGATCATCGACGACCACCTCGAAGGTGCCTTCCAGGGTCCCGCCACCTTCTCGTTCCACCTCGACCCCGGGGTCCGCGCCGAAGTCCTCGAAGGTGGCGCGGTGCGCCTGCACCGGGGGGGCGAACGGAGGATCCTGACTTCCGGGCCGGGTCTCGTCACCCGACTCGACGCGGGCTACGCATCCCCGTCGTACGGCCGCCGGACGCCCTCGACCCTGATCCGGTTCGAGACGAATCTCCGGACCGAGGGCGGGGTCCGCTTCCGTTTTGTCCTCGACGTCGATTCCGGACCGGCGCAATGAACTCCGCCCTTCAGGCCCTGCGGATCCTTCGGGACAATCGGGTGGTGCTCCTTACCACGACGAAGGTGGAGATTCGGAAACGCCACGCCTCGTCGATTCTGGGCCGCGCGTGGGTGGTCCTCTATCCCATCCTCCTCCTCTCCGCGTACGTGTTCACGTTCGCCTTCGTCTTGGGCGCCCGTCTCCCGGGGATGGGACAGATGGACTATCTCCTCTTCGTCTTTTGCGGGCTGGTCCCCTATCTCGGACTCTCCGAGGCCATCAACCTCTCCTGCCTCTCCATCCGACAGAACCTGCAGTTCGTTCGCAATGTCCTCTTCCCGATCGAACTGCTTCCGGTTCGCGCGGTTCTGGTGGGGCTGGCCTCGCAAGTGGTGGCAACCGTCCTGCTCATCCTGCTTTCCGCGGCGGACCTGAGACTGACGCCGCGGGTCCTTGCCCTGCCCCTTATCCTCGTCGGCCAGATCCTCCTGCTCTGGGGCATCGCCTGGATCCTCTCCCTGGTGGCCGTCGTCCTCCCGGACATCGCGTATTTCGTCAATCTGGGCCTCACCTTTCTGATCTTCATTTCCCCCATCGGCTTCAGACCCGACATGGTGCCGCCCGCGCTTCGCTTCGTCATCTTCCTGAATCCTCTGACCTATCTCATCGACGCCTATCGCCAGTGTCTGTTCGACACCACCGGCCCCTGGAAAGACGCCATCCCCTGGCCCACGCTCCTGGTGGGGATCTTCTTCTTCGTGGCGGGCGCGGCGTTTTTCGAGCGCCTCCGCGACGCGCTTCTCGCCGATGAGTGACCCGGTCGTCGTAGCGCGCGGCCTGTCCAAGGTCTACAAGCTCTACTCGAAGCCCTATCACCGCCTTCTCGATGTGATGGGTTTGCTCAGGAGCGGCCGGGCCGCAAGCTATCCGGCGCTTCACGATGTCGACCTCGAGGTGAAGCGGGGCGAGCGCATCGCGATCATCGGCAGAAACGGCGCCGGGAAGAGCACACTGCTGAAGCTCATCACCCGGGTCATCCGGCCCACCGCGGGCACGCTCGAGGTGCGGGGCAAGGTTCATGCGCTCCTTCAGATCGGCGCAGGCTTTCATCCCGACTTCACCGGTCGCGAGAACGCCGTCGGCTATCTCGCCCAGATCGGGATCATGGGGGCCCGCGCCGATCGCCTCGCCGTCGACGCCATCGAATTCGCCGAGATCGAGGACTACGCGGATCAGCCGATGCGGACCTATTCGACGGGCATGGGCGCACGGCTGATGTTTGCGATCTCCACCGCGGTGGTCCCCGAAGTCCTGATCCTCGATGAGGTCCTCGGCGTGGGCGATTCCTACTTCGCCCGCAAGAGCTTCGATCGTATCCGCGAAATGTGCGCTCAACTGGGCACGACCACGATCCTGGTGAGCCACGATGTCTATGCCGCGGTTCGCCTGGCCAGCCGGGTGATCTGGCTGAACCAGGGGCGCATCGTTCGAGACGGAGACGGCAACGAGGTCGCCCGGGCTTACGAGGAGTCGATCCGCCTGCAGGAGGAGGAACGCCTGCGCGCAAAGGCGCTGCGCGGCGCCTCGCCCTCCCTTCCCGGCAAGGGCCGCTCCTTGATCGAGATCCGGACCGCGGACGGTCGTCCTCCGGCCAGCCCCTTGAAGATCGCTCGGATCGAGCTCCACCATCCCGATGGCGGGCGCGAAACCGCGCCCCTCTCTGAGGAGTCGCTCGGCGGAACCCCGGGCATCATCGTGGAAGGCAGCGCCTGGGGCGAGCTCGCCACCGTGGATCAACGCCGGGTAAGGATCTTCAGGAATCACGGATCGCCCCTCTACCGGGTCGCGGTGGCGCTCGATGCCCGCGTGGATGTCGAGCCGAGTTCCATTTCCTGCGCCCTGCGCACGGAGGCGCCCTGCGATCTCGAGTTCCGGGTGTTCAGCCCGGACGGACGCGTCCTGCTTGGACGCGGCCACTTCGAAGCGGGCTGGGGCGAGATCCACTCCGACCTGGTCCCGGTCAGCGAGGGCCTCGTCCCGGCCGAGAAGGCGCAGGGACCCGTGTTCGGCGAGGGCAGCATCACCATCGAAAAGACGCGCGTGCTGAACGAGAAGGGCGAGGACGCGCGCATCTTCCATCACGG
>Ga0138256_10006325_pt1 | contig 12519 bp, 15 predicted proteins | sample KNB2016incub_MG_FD_105486 | JGI IMG/M metagenome (GOLD analysis project Ga0138256, IMG submission 105486) | Active sludge microbial communities from wastewater in Klosterneuburg, Austria - KNB2014incub_MG | ecosystem: Engineered > WWTP > Activated sludge > Unclassified | place: Austria... | reverse complement strand
CTTTATCAGACAGAAAAAATAAAACAAGTATAACAATCAGAAAAACCACCGGAATCAACATCATTAATACGGACAACAACGAAACCTTCATCTGCTCATCAACTCTTTTACGAATTCGCTGCTGATAAGACCGGTAACAATAATTTACAAATAACATAATCGCTGTAGCAATTGTCAAAATAGAAATCATTTGAATAAGCTTGCTATTGGCATATAAAAAATTAAAGATAAATGCAACCAATCCTACATTGACTAGCCCATAAATCAACCAAAGTCTTTTTGGTTTATTGTATTTAGAAATTAAAAACATTGGTATCAACCGGGAGCCAACACCTATAATTAATAATAAAAACCAACCTATGACACCTATATGTGCATGAAGAGGCAAGTAATGAAGGGAGCTACCTCTAATGAGTGGGTAAGTAAAATTATATACTAAAATTAGTCCTACAACAGCGGTAATTAATAACCAAAGTGTGGCCGTAAAAACAAAAACAGTATGTACGTTTTCATGTTTACTTTTTGCCATACTTACCGCTACATTAATCAGATATGCGATTATTGCCAATATAACAAATCCTCCGCCCCACTTTGCAGGCCAACTCATATCAAACATATAAAATCCATAACATAGTAATGGCACACCGACTGCTGCCGATACAAAAGAGATAATAGCTAATTTATTACTATAAAGTTTTCCTTCTATTAATACTGGAACTAATTGGTGACTGGCACCCAAAATCATCATGGTGCCCCAGCCAAGTGCCATGATATGTGTGAGTGCCAACGAATGCGGATGGAAATAATGAGTTGCAATATTGTTTATTGACAAAAATAAAAGAGCTGTTGCAATGAAAAAAGCAATAGAAGCATAACCATAAAATGGTAATACCACTTTATAAGAAGTAGTTTTTGTGGCATCTGTATTTCCACCAAGCCCAATCATATCAATCCTTGTATATTAATAGATGTACTTCGCCATCACTAATTTCTTTTATACGATAGCTAAAATGCTGATCTTCCAACTCTGGTAGTAAAAAAACTGGAATACGTTTATGAAAAACAAACAAAGCCTGATCTTCAGGTAATTTATTTAACGATTCCAAAATAGTATGCATGGGTAAAGGCATTTCCATTGATCTTACATCAATTGTCTTGAGCTTTCCGTCATACCGCTTTATTACCTCATCCCAGTCAGAGGAATTAGCAGTTATTTCTGTCTTAAGTGAAGGCGAGTCTGCTTTTTTATAAAAATAAGTATTTACCAAATCGTCACTGATAATTTCTGTAAACGACTCATATCCCTGCTTACCTAACAAGTGTATCAAAGGAGTAGGCTCAAAACTATTTATTATTTTAAGTACAAACCCTGTCTCCAGTGTTTTTACTTTTTGTACAATAATATTCAGTGGATCTTTTCCTGATTCAATAACAGGACGTACATCTAATTCTATCATCTTTTCAGGCTGTAAGCTTTTCATGAAATTTGGAATGATTTTATTTTCTTCTTTATTGCAAACTGCTTCTACCGAATTATCAACTCCAAAACCTAAAGGTTGAAGAATATTAAAAAAATCATCCACTTTACAACCTCCCAGCTTTGAAGCCATTGCAATACTGGTTCGTCCTGCAATAACTTTTCGTAGTATAGGATTTCTCAGTTTAGTAAATTTTGGAGAAATACTTACAATCGCTTCTAAAGCATTCGGATTGCCCTTGATTATTTCAGCAATCTTTGTATTCGCATTAATTGTTATCATTTTTCAAAATATTGTGGAAACAAGTTGGCCTGTGTTTCGAGTTCATGTAAAATAGGTGCGGCTTTTTCAACTGTAGAAGATTCATCCAATTCTTTTACCTTTTTCATCAAAGGTTCCAACCATAAATGCAGTGCCTCATGATCTGCACCTTTCATTGTGCATTGCTTAATCATTTTATTCAACCCTTCATTTATATCAGCCGATGTCTTCCTATAATCTTCCAAGCTTTCTGGATTTGCGGGAGCAATTGTGGCTTGAAGTGCTTCAGCATTAGTTACCGTTACCGAATCCGCCTTCCATTTATTTCCATTGTTTAGAACAAGTACTGATGCAGCTTCTGTATGCTCATGAACAACGGAATCAGTTACCATTTTGTGTTCATTATCACTTTCAGCATTACAGGCTAGCAAAAGATTTGTGATCAATAGTATTAGTAATATCCTTTTCATTCGTTCCTTTTTTAAAATTTGGTTTAATAATTAAGCGTAATGACTGATCGTAAGTTATATATTGCCATATCCAATTAATAAGAATAAATAAGCGATTTTTTATTCCAATAATCGACATTAGATGAACCAACATCCAGACGACCCAGGCAAAAAATCCTTTCAACTTTAGTTTACCAATTTCGGCAACGGCCAAGTTCCGACCAACAGTCGCCATACTTCCTTTATCATTATATGAAAACCTATTAAGTGACTTCCCGGTTTCTTTACGTAGTAAATTCTTTGCAAGTAGTTTCGCCTGTTGTATTGCTACCTGGGCCACTTGTGGATGTCCTTTTACATATTTTTCATCTTTCATAAATGCAATATCTCCAATAGCATAAACATCCTGCAACCCTGAAACTTTATTATAGTGATCAACAATCAACCTATTATTAGTAGCCACCGAATTTGTAGGTATCCCTGGAATCGAAACTCCTTTAACCCCCGCTGCCCAGATAAGGTTGCGACTGCTTATCGTTTTTCCGTTACTAAGTAAAACGGTTTTTCCATCATAATCTTTCACTGCTGTATTTGTTTGAACTTCTACTCCCAAACGTTTTAGGTATGTCACTACTGTCTCGCCGGATTTATTGCTCATACCGTTTAAAAGATGTGGTGCTGCTTCCAGTAAATAAATATGCATATTACGGAAATTCAATTCAGCATAATCTTTTGGAAGAATCTTCTTTTTCATTTCCGCAATAGCCCCCGCTAGTTCTACTCCAGTTGGCCCACCGCCAACGATTACTACGTTTAATAAAGAATCTCGTTCCGTCCTGTCCATATGGTTTAGAGCCAGTTCATAGTTTTGCAATAAGTTATTACGCAACAATAAAGCTTCTGAAACAGATTTCATTGAATAGGCGTTATTATTCAAACTGTCATTATTATAATAATTAGTTGTTGCGCCTTGTGCCAATATCAAATAATCATATTCAACATTGCCAATCTCAGTATGTACTATCTTTTTATGGGGAGTAATATCAGTTACCTTAGTAAGGCGGATTATAACATTCTGTTTCTTTTGAAATATTTTACGCAAAGGAAAACTAATGCTACTCGGTTCTAAACCACTGGTAGCTACCTGATATAATAAAGGTTGAAACTGGTGATAATTGTTTTTATCTAGCAGTACTATCTGAAAATATTTTGCGGAAAGTTTTTTTGCTAATGTTAACCCGGCAAATCCTGCCCCTACTATTACTACTCTTTTTTGATGGTCATATTTATTCGGAATTTCCATATTCTTACCTTTTTATTTCCCAGAAAACATCATTCCATTTCTCATCAATGTCCTTACTACCAGAAGGGAATCGTTTTGCGATTTTTTCCAAAGTGTCTGCATTAATTATATTTTGCAAATGATTAAAGAGTTCTCTTTCTTCAAAACGAATATGATTTTCCAGCAAGTCAGCTAGTTGATTAAGCAATACGGTATCATCTTTTTTTTCTGTAACAGCTTTTACGAGTTTTAATATCTCCTGATGATCTGTTTCCGCCTGTTTCCTCAAAACATCATTTACAGGTAACTCACAAAAAAGTAATTGCTCTTCTTCGTCAAAATGCTTTTCAAGGTCTTCTTTAAAATAGAAGGAAACATAATTGCTAATACGTACAGGATCCACTGACTTGCCAAGGCCTTGCCTTATTTTCCAAACCAACAACAATCCAAAATGATGGTCTTTGGAAAATGAGACAATGGCCGGATGTCTTTTTATGGGAGCTTGGTTTTTCATTTTTCCATTTGTTTTTCCATTTCCAGTGCTTTTGGAAACAGGATGTTATTTTCAAGGTGAATGTGTAAATGCAAATCATCTTCAAACTCATCAAGCATCTTGTATAACAAACTATAACTTGCGCAACCATCTGCTGGTAGTAAATAGTTTTGAGTTAACTCTCTAATTTCTTCCATGGCTTTACCTACCATTTCATGTTCCATCTCCATCATATTGATAGGATTCTGTACTGTACCAAAATGTGTTGCTTCTAGTGGTTGAACATTTGCTTGTGCAGCCACTAACGCTTTTATGTAAGGGAACAACACTTTTTCTTCTTTCACCATATGTGCGGTTAATTCAGTATTTACATCATTCACCAATTGATTGATGCGTAATAATTCAGGGTGCTGGTTACCATGCACATTCTTAACCTTTTCGGAATAAGCAAGTAAATCAGGTAAAGTTTTGCTGACATAACTATGATGGGTGTTTACGATATAGTCAGCCAAAAAATCAAGACTCCAGTCACTATAAGGTATTGGACGGGATGCCAACATTTTATCAGCCGCTTGTAATTCCTGCTCAACCTTAGTTACATCCAAGCCCTTTTCTGCACAGGCTTCTTTCACAGTCTTCTTACCACCGCAACAAAAATCTAATCCATATTTTTTGAAAACTTGCGCCTTACGAAGATCTTTTGTTGCAATTTCTCCCATGGTTTCTTCATTTTCACCTGTTACCCGTTTTGTAATATTTACGATCCACCATTCTGGTCCTTGTTCCTGATATTCCCATATAAAAATATTTCCTCTCTCACCTAACAATTGATAATATAATGGCTTGGGATCATGATCATTATGTATAGTCAGGCTTTCGCCTTCATTCAATTCATCAAAGCGAACAAAGATTGTAGGGTGTTTTTGTCTTGGCTCAAGCAATGTAACATTGAGGATATTTTCAGCTGTTGTCGTTTGCATATACTATATTTTTATTTTTAATGATACAGCAAAGATAAGAATCAATTTATAATAAAAGTATTTAAATACTTTTATTTGAACAGAATATGACAATTAGCTTACAAAATGACAGATACCTTATGCCTAGAGACGATTAATTGGTTCCCACATGTATCAAGGAAACTTAAAATCAACGAATTATAGTAAAAAAGGATAAATCCCTAAATAAATTCAGGATAGAAGTAGAAAGCAGAACAGACTGTTTATACGTCGAATCTCATTTTTTTTGTACGTTTTTTCATTAATGCAATAAACTCTTCTTCAGAAGAAACCATATTGTCGAGATTAATAAAGTTCTTCGCTAGCTTATTATAACTCTTCGTCATTAGCCAGAAAAATATGTGCAGATAATGTATGCCATCAAAGACTAATTTTTTTTCTTGATATAGAAATCCTTATTTTTTAAAACATCACTAGATATTTCTGTGTAATGCCAGGCAGGACGATTGTCATGAACAAAATGATAATCATCATTCCAGCACATTTGATTGTATTTTGTATTAATGCAGTTAATGTAATTGTCTCTTAGATTAGTTGGTTCTACAAAAGTTTGCTGTGTCCAATTTCTTAACATCATCACATATCTTTTCAGCATGCGTTTGTGCAGACACAGCTGCAGCTATGTCCATCCATTCTACTAATCTACCACCCTTTAAAATACCCATTGGGTTAGTATCATTCGGACAAACCACCTCTGTCTTAAAAATGAGAGAGTCCGAAGGAATTTTATATAGTGCTTTCTTCATTTTCATTATGTAAAAAATAACTAGCTTCTTTTTTTAAAAGAATTTCTTTTTCTACCATTTTTAAAATTGTCTTAGCTTGAGCTATATCAAAATCAACATGCAGATCCTTCTTAACTCCTAATGCTGACAAATCAAAATGAATAGCTGGTGCAATTAAATGATTACCTAAACAAGCCTTACTACATGCCAAAGGACAGCCATCAATAACTACTATTGGTCTTCCAGATTTAGCGGTCTTAACCAACTTTTTTACATTTCCACCTACACCTGCGATACACGACATTTCACCGATTCCATTTCGATCTAGCTGAACAGCAATATAATTGGCCATCTGGGCTGCACTTGAGCATCCGGAGCAAGAATACACAATAGGCGTTTCCCTACTTTCTAGTTTTAACATAGGAGAAATATTTAGCTATAAAAAACTGTCTTATTGTACCCAATATATACTGCACTCGCCAGGCAGTGTGGATTCTAATTTTAAGATAGATAAATTGTAATTTTTTCAACTTAATGCGATTAAATTATAAAAATATTTAAACTATGAATAATAGTTATAAGCCATCTACTGCTGCTATTTTATGACCGTAACTACCAAATATGAAACAGCCAATCGTTGGTGTAGTCAGGTTCGGGAATAAATCAAACAGTAAATCCATTAACAAAAAACAAATAATTGTTGGCAAATATAATAAATAAAGATATTTTTGTCTTTATTTATTTACCTATAATAATATGCTTCCAGAAAAAAATAAGTTATACATTATCAGTCTCCTACTCGTATCATTTCTCGCCTATTCCGGTTTTATATATAAATCGCTGCCGTTTAAAAACTCAGCTATTTCGGAGGAAAGCATTCATGGTAAGATTCTTTGGCAACAATATAATTGCAATGCCTGTCATCAGGTATATGGACTGGGAGGTTACTTAGGGCCAGACCTAACTAATGCCTTTTCGAAAAAAGGACCTGCATATATTTCCGCTTTTCTAAAGGATGGAACTGAAACGATGCCAAATTTTAATTTAGCTCAAAATGAAATTACAGCACTTATTGCATATTTGAAAAGTATAGACAAAACAGGTTCAGCAGACCCAAGAACATTTACAAAAAACTATGATGGTACGATCGAACAATAAAGAACTATCGACACCTAAACTTTTCATAATAGCCGGGCTTTTTTTATTGGCTACGGGAATGATTTGGGGTATCACAGGAGGGCTACAATATATTTTACCCGGCTTTCTAAAAAGACAACTCTCATTCGAAAGAGTAAGACCATTACATGTATCTTCTGTTGTATTTTGGATTATCCTTTCGGCCATCGGCAGTGTGTCTACCTATATACAACAACACACTGGCAAAAAACTCTATTCCAACAAACTCATTAAAGCTCAGTTCATAATATTTATCATATCAATCTTCATCATACTTTGTTCCTATATATTGGGGAAGTTCGGTGGCAGGGAGTATTGGGAATTCCATCCTATTCTTGCTTTGCCAATTATTATCGCCTGGATTTTATTTTTAATTAATGTAGTTAAGTCAATTGGAACATTAAAAAACCAACCCGTCTATATTTGGATGTGGTTAACAGGAGTTATTTTTTTCCTTTTTACATTTTTAGAATCGTACCTGTGGTTATTCCCCTATTTCAGAAATAACGTTGTAAACGATATGACCATTCAATGGAAATCATATGGCTCCATGGTTGGCTCCTGGAATATGTTGATTTATGGTAGTAGTATTTTCCTAATGGATAAAATCAGTAATACTAAAACTTACAGTCACTCCCGCATAGCATTTTTACTATATTTTACCGGTCTCTTCAATCTTATGTTTAACTGGGGACATCATATCTATACATTACCAACACATGGCTTTGTAAAGCATATTAGTTACGCTGTTAGCATGACAGAGCTTTTTATATTGGGAAGGATTATTTATTTATGGAAAGATTCTCTTACAACTGCAAAAAAGAATTTCCATCAAACATCTTATCGCTTTCTGATGGCTGCTGATATATGGATATTTCTAACATTAGTGCTGGCAATTGCGATGTCAATACCTGCAATAAATGTATATACACATGGCACACATATTACAGTGGCACATACAATGGGTGCTACCATCGGTATCAATAGTTTCCTGTTACTGGCTATTGCATTTGACATTCTTAAAGATACTTGTCGAAACTTTAAACCTTATAAAAAAAGATTCAATACTGGTTACTGGATTGCAAATGGATCATTACTACTCTTCTGGATTAGTTTAATTTGTGCAGGAGTAATAAAAGCGAAATGGCAGCTAAGCAGTTCGCAGATACCTTTTAGCAGCATGATGCTAACATTGAAGCCATATTTCATAGTGTTTTTTATAGCAGGAGTAATCATGATGGTTGGGTTTCTATTAATCATCTATCCTCTTGTAATAAATCAGTTACTCTGCTATTCTAAAAGGAATTCTACTGAAAAAATTGATACTTCCCATCAAACGGCAGTTTCTTTCCAAAACAAATAATACTTAACTCATCGCCACTGCTTTTATGCTAACTCTTACAAAAATATTTCACTTTGAAATGGCCCATGCTATCTATGGATATTCAGGAGCCTGCAAGGATATACATGGTCATTCGTATGAATTACATGTCACCGTATCCTCATCCAACAAGGGAATAGACTTTCTACCTTCTCCCGGTTTTATAATAGATTTTAAAGAGATAAAACAGGCGGTGCTTTCTTCTGTCATCCAACTGCTTGACCATAAACTCGTATTATCAAAAGATTATGTAAACAAAAACCCTGCTATTCAGGCACAAGCCAACCTTGTAATATGGAATGCAGAACCAACGGCAGAGAACCTTCTCCTGTATATAAGAAATAGAATAAGTGAGAACTTATCAAATCAAGTGCAACTTGCTAAGCTGAAACTATATGAAACTAAAGATTCGTATGCTGAATGGGCTGACCACACAAAATTTCAGAATAGATAGCTTTGCGTTTTATTTTCGTAGTTTCCCAAAAAATTACAATGTTTTCAAAAGCTACTGAATATGCCCTAAGGGCAACAATACATATTGCCAAAAACAGCAGTGAAGAAAAAAAACTTGGAATTGAAGAAATTGCCAAATCAATTGATTCGCCAAAATCTTTTACTGCAAAGATTTTACAATTGCTTGCTAAGGATAATAAAATTATTAGCTCTGTGCGAGGTCCAAATGGAGGTTTCTTTATTACAGAAAAAGCAAAAAAATTACCGGTAAGGGCTATATTAGTTGCAATGGGCGAAAGTGAAGTATTAGATAAATGTGTATTAGGCTTGAATAAATGCTCTGAAATAAAGCCCTGCCCAATGCATGTAAAATACAAAGTAATAAAAGCTCAAATAGTCAAACTTTTTGAAAGCAAAACAATCCAACATTTAGTAAACGAAATGGATAATGGAGCTAACCTAATAAGCAATTAATTATAAGACGTTTTACATTATACATTAATCAATAGCATTCAAAACTATTTCTTTCAACTTATCTATCGGCACTCTTTCCTGTTCCATCGAATCTCTGTGACGTATTGTAACGGTGTTATCTTCTTTACTCTGATGATCTACTGTTATACAAAATGGAGTTCCTAATGCATCCATTCTTCTATATCGCTTACCAATTGAATCTTTTTCTTCGTAAAAGCAACGGAAATGAGATTTACAATCTGCAATGATTTTTTCAGCTATTTCCGCCAGTCCATCTTTTTTAGTTAATGGAAGAACAGCTATTTTTATTGGAGCAAGTTTTGCTGGAAATTTTAAAACAACCCGGTCATCTTTTTTCTCTTCAGTGCTTAAGTCTTCTTCCGTGTATGCTTGACTCATTACAGCCAAGAACATTCTATCCAAACCAATTGATGTTTCAATTACATAAGGAATATAATTCCCAAATGGTTTGCCAGTTGCAGGATCCACATCATTATCGAAATATTGCATTTTCTTTTTGCTGAATTCCTGGTGTTGCTTCAGGTCAAAATCTGTTCTGGAGTGAATGCCTTCCAGTTCTTTAAATCCAATTGGAAATTCAAATTCAATATCGCAAGCTGCATCGGCATAGTGAGCCAATTTAACATGATCATGAAATTTATATTTTTCCGCTGGCATACCAAGACTCTTATGCCATTCTAATCTCGTCGCTTTCCATTTTTCATACCATTCTTTTTGTGTACCGGGGCGGATGAAGAACTGCATTTCCATTTGTTCAAATTCTCTCATTCTGAAAACGAATTGCCTTGCAACGATTTCATTACGGAAAGCCTTTCCAATTTGTGCAATACCAAATGGAATTTTCATTCTTCCGGTTTTTTGCACATTTAAAAAATTTACAAAAATTCCTTGTGCAGTTTCCGGTCGCAGATAAACTTTATTGTCTTCATCATCTGATGAAACTGTTGATCCAAATTCTGTTGAGAACATCAGGTTGAACTGGCGAATGTCTGTCCAGTTGCAAGTGCCGCTTACAGCACATTTTATTTTGTTGTCTTCAATTAGTTTTTTCAACCCCGCAAAATCATCCTTTGCAATCAAAGCATCCATTGATGCCAAAGTATCTTTTGCCAATTGCTCATTGCCTGTTGCCGATTGCTCCTCAGCAAACCCCTCAATCAAATGATCTACCCTGTATCTTTTCTTACTGTCTTTATTATCAATCATCGGGTCGTTGAAATTATCAACATGGCCGCTAGCCTTCCAAGTAGTAGGGTGCATAAAGATGGCTGCATCAATCCCTACAATATTTTCATCAGATAATTGGGTCATGCTCTTCCACCAGTAGTCTTTGATATTTTTCTTTAGCTCAGCTCCCATCTGACCGTAATCATATACAGCCTGAAGACCATCATAAATTTCGCTGCTGGGGAAAATAAATCCGTATTCTTTACAATGTGATATAATTGCTTGAAACCTATTTGTATCATTTGCCATATTACTTCGCAACTTATATTATTTTCAAAGCCACTTAAAATTAGCTAGGTAATACAAGTAGGCGGCAAAAGTAAGTCAAATGAGGATTATTTTCATCTGTAAAAATCTTATGAAGAGCTTTCTTCTCTTTTTTCAGGCACTTCAATCACCACAGTTTCTTCCGGTTCCTGTTTCATAGCTTTTTCAGATTCCACTTCAATCTGCTGCACCCACACTGCATAACTATTAGGATAGATCCGTTGCCCTTTGAATTTTACATATACATGAGTAAATGCAGCACCAAAATATAATATCATAGAGGAATAATATACCCACATCAATATTACAATGATAGAGCCTGCAGCTCCATAAGCCGAAGTCATCCTGTTATGTCCGAGATAATAGCTGATAAGGAATCTTCCAAGCATAAATAAAAAAGCCGTTACAAAAGCCCCGATCCAGACATGCCGCCACTTAATTTTAGCATCGGGCAGCACTTTAAATATTGCAGCAAAGATAAAAGCTGTAATAAAATAGGAGATAACAATATTGAGAACATAGACCAATACAACTGTAAGCTGAGGATATTTTACCATCAGGTTATCCAGTAAAAAATCCATACCGCCATTGATTACAAGCGACACCAATAAAATGAAGCCTAATGTAATAATCATGGAAAATGAGAGTAACCTGTCAAACAGCAGTTTCAATATACCAAAGCCTTTCTTTGGTTTCGTTTTCAACCGCCAGATATTATTAATGGAATCCTGAATTTCATTAAATACACTGGTGGCGCCAAACGTTAATGCAATTAATCCAACGATAGTGGCAAAATTGCCACCTGTAGAAGTAGTGGCATTACGGATTGTTGCCTGTATATCTAATGCCGCAGTATGACCCACAAAACTTTCTATCTGACTATATACAGAACCTTCTACTACATCACGACCATAAAATAAATCGCTTACCCATATTATAATTATCAGTAAGCCCGGTAATGAAAAAATGGTGAAAAAAGCCAGCGAACCGCTAAGCTTAAGAATATTACGGGAGAAAAATTCTGAGAAAGAAAGTCTTGTTATTTTCCATGCATTTTTTACTGTCATAACATCTATAATTAGTAAAAAACTATGCCAAACAGCTTTATCCTTTTAGTTTATCATTATTCTGATGCCTTTCTGCATCCCGAATATTCTTCTTTTCAAAATTTTTTTGCAATGCATTCGTGAGATCAACACCAGTTTGATTGGCAAGACACATCAACACCCAAAGCACATCTGCCATTTCATCGGCCATGTCCCCATCTTTATCAGATTCCTTAAATGACTGATCACCATATTTTCGGGCCATTATCCTCGCTAATTCGCCAACTTCTTCTGTAAGAATTGCCATATTGGTCAGTTCGCTGAAATAGCGGACACCTGTGGTCTTTATCCAATCATCAACATCTTGTTGTGCTTGTTGAATAGTCATAACAAAAATTTTAGAGTATGTATTGCAATATAGCATGATTATTGTCGTTAAAGACGCCCCTACCCTTCTGAAGACTGTTCGAAACCAATTCCTTTAAAAGATTAATGTATTCTATGCAGCAATCAATCCGCCGGCTTGTGGCCGTCGCAACCCTGTCACTTTTATTTTTTGTATCTCAGGCTCAACCTGAGAAGCAGGAAGCAAAGCCTTATAAAGTGCTTACGTCTGGCAAACAGATCACTATTAAGAGTTCAAAGGATATTAATCATGTTATGCTGTGGACCACTGGTGGCAACCGTGTAGTGGAGCAAAAAGAAATTAACAAAAGCTCTTACTCATTTACTATTCCTGTAAATCAAAAAGCATTTTATCTGATGAT
>Ga0138256_10006323_pt1 | contig 12520 bp, 9 predicted proteins | sample KNB2016incub_MG_FD_105486 | JGI IMG/M metagenome (GOLD analysis project Ga0138256, IMG submission 105486) | Active sludge microbial communities from wastewater in Klosterneuburg, Austria - KNB2014incub_MG | ecosystem: Engineered > WWTP > Activated sludge > Unclassified | place: Austria... | reverse complement strand
GGTCCGATTGGGGAGGCTTCAAGATCGAGGCGATGGATGGCGTACGCGCCAACCTCGCGCTGGTGCATAACGCCGGGGCGCGCGCCATCGTGCACTCCGACGACGCCAGTGGGATGCAGCGCCTCAACCAGGACGCGGTGAAGTCGATGGCCGAAGCGCGTACGCTCGGGATCAACGTGACCGAAGATGAGGCGATCCGCTGGCTCACGGCAAACCCGGCCTGGGCCCTGGGCCTCGAGGATCGCATTGGCACGCTGGAACCCGGCAAGAACGCTGACGTCGTGCTGTGGAGCGGCACGCCATTCAGCATCTATTCGCGAGCCGAAAAGGTCTGGATCGACGGCGCCATGCTGTTTGACCGTCTCGACCTGTCGCAGCGCTGGCGCAGCGACTTTGAGCTCGGCTTTGTCCCCGACGGCCGGGGAGGGCGCTGACATGACACGACATTTCCTGAACCGCCAGGTTAGGCAGCTGGCGGTGGTCGCGATCTCGGTCGCCCTGCTCGCCCCCGCGCCCCTCGACGCCCAGACCATCGCGATCACGGGTGGAAAGGTCTATCCGGTGAGCGGACCACCGATCGAGAACGGGACCGTCCTCGTGCGCGATGGCCGTATCGTGGCCGTCGGCAGCAACGTGACGATTCCGGCCGACGCCCGGCGCGTGGATGCGTCCGGAAAGTGGGTGACTCCGGGCATCTTCAACGCCACCACGTCGCTCGGCCTGGTGGAAATCGGCGCGGTGAGCCAGACCGTCGACGTGTCGGCGCACGGACAGGGCGACGGGGTCGTCGCGTCGCTGCGGGTGTGGGACGGGTTCAATCCGGCCTCGCCGCTGTTGCAGGTCACGCGCAACGACGGCATCACCACGGCCGGCATCGTCCCGGGCGGCGGGTTGATCGGTGGCCAGGGCGCGGTCATCTCACTCGGCACCGGCTCGTTGTCCGACGTGTTGCTCAAGGGGCCGGCGGCGATGTTCGCTGACATCGGGTCGAAGGGTAACGACCGCGGCGCATCGCGCGCCGAGGTGTACCAGCGCCTTCGCGCGGTGCTGACCGAGGCCCGCGACTGGCCGCGCCGGCGCGGCCGCTACGACGCCAACGGCTCGCGTCCGCTGGCCGCCCGACCGGTAGACCTGGACGCGTTGCAGCCGGTGTTGCGCGGCGAGCTCCCGCTGGCGATCGACGCGGACCGGGCGAGCGACCTGCTCGTCGCGCTCGACATCGGACGCGAGTTCGGATTGAAGCTCGTGCTGACCTCGGCGACGGAAGCGTGGCAGGTCGCCGACCGCATCGCGGCCTCCAAGGCCTACGTGCTCGTCGGGGCGCTGAACAACATTCCGCGCGACTTCGCGACCCTGGGCGCGCGGCAGGAAAACGCGGCGCTGTTGCAGCAGGCGGGGGCCCGGGTGATCATCGCCGGTGGCGCCGATGCCTTCAACGCCCGCAACGTAAAATACGAGGCGGGGGTTGCCGTGGCGTTCGGCATGCCGTGGGACGCCGCGTTGCGCGCGGTCACGCTCACCCCGGCCGAGATGTACGGCGTCGCCGATCGCGTCGGGTCGTTGCAACCCGGGCGCGATGCGACCCTGGTGATCTGGAGCGGTGATCCGTTCGAGCTCTATACCCACGCCGATCAGGTGTTCGTGCGTGGGCAGGAAGTGCAGGGGCCGTCGCGACAGGATGAGCTCATGCGGCGGTACAAGACGCTGCCGCCGGACTTCCGTCCCAAGCCGTAGCGACGTGCAGCACGTTGAGCGGCAGGGGCCGTCTCGCAGGACGTGGACGGGTGCGAGGACAACGACGGGGGCGCACCAGGCGGTGCGCCCCCGTTTCGTGTGATCCGGGCCGACAGTTCCGGTGGCGACCAGGACGACCGGACGCGCGGGATCGCCTGCGACTTAGGTCGGTGAGGCGCGGACGTCGTCCCGAGCGGGCGGCGTGTCGTGTGGCGCCCCAGTCGGACGGCTCGACGCGGAGTCCTCGCCACCAGCCGTCGCGGCATTGCGGGCGGCGCGCGGTGTCATGTCGGCCGAGGGAGCGACGGGCGGATCGAGCGGGCGGTCGGTCGGCGCGTGGTCGCGGAGGGGCGCGTCGCGACCGGTCACGGCGCGCATGCGTTCCTCGAGTGCGGCAAGCTCCACCTCGCGCTCGCGCATAGCGTCCGTCAGCCGGACCAGGGTCGGCTCATCGAGCGTTTCGCTCGTGGTGCGGGAGCGAAACACGGCGTAGCCTAACGCTTGTGCGGCGCGGTCGACGAGTTGGCGGGCGCGGAACACCTCGAGGCGCAGCTTGCCCTCGTCGAGGGCGCCCTGCGCCACCCGACCTGCGCGATCGAGTTCGGTTCGCAACTTGTCCCAGATGGGCATGGTTCCCTCCTGCTGATGGTCCCGCACGACGGGAACGTTCGCGTGCTGCCGCTCGTGCGCCTGCCCTCGTACTACGTGTGGCGTGCGGCGAAGTTACGACCGCGCGGGCGGCATGACGTCGCCGTGCGCGAGGGAGGGCCGCGCCTGCCCCGGGAGCAGGAGGAACGCAAACGCCCCCGGACAGAGCCGGGGGCGCAACGTACGGTACCTACCCTGCGCTTACGCCGCCGGGGCAGCTTCGACCGGGAAGGGATCCACGCTCACCTGCTGGCGCTTCTTGTCCTTGTGATGAAACCGGACGACGCCGTCGACGAGGGCGTAGATCGTGTAGTCCGTGCCGAGGCCGACGTTGGTGCCGGGATGCATCTTCGTGCCGCACTGCCGCACGATGATGTTGCCGGCGCGCACGGCCTCGCCGCCGTATTTCTTGATGCCGCGATACTTCGGGTTGCTGTCGCGTCCGTTGCGCGACGAGCCGACGCCTTTCTTGTGAGCCATGGGGTCCTCTCGTCAGCCGAGCGTGATGTCTTTGATGCGGACTTCGGTGAAGTTCTGCCGATGTCCCTGCTTGCGTGCGTAGTTCTTGCGGCGCTTGAACTTGAACACGACGATCTTCTCGCCGCGGCCATGCTTGACGATCTCGGCGGTCACTTTCGCGCCGCTGAGGTACGGGACTCCCGTACGCACGGTGGTGCCATCGGAGCCGAGCAGCACTTCGTTGAATTCGACGGACGCACCGGCGTCGCCGGGGAGCGTGGCGATGCGCAGCGTCGTCCCGGACTGAACCCGGTACTGCTTGCCGCCGGTGCGGATAATGGCGTAAGTCATGGTCTCAAAGCGGAAAAAAGAATGCGAGCCTCAAAAGCTAGTCGCCACATAGGGTTCGGTCAATAGATCCGGCCCGACAACGCGCTCGTGACCCGCGAGGGCACTCGGCCGCGAAATCGTCAGGCCACCGAATACTGCTGGGTCACGTCCCGTCCGGCCCCCTTGACCACGAGTTTGAACTCGTCGGGCCGGAGGAGTGGATCGTCGCGCATTTCCAGAGCGAATCCGGCGGCCTTCTCCAGCTTTCGAATGTAGTCCTTCTCCTGATCCAGCACGTAGAGGGCGACCTCGGGGTGCAGCTTCACGATCACCTGCTCCCGCTTCCCTTCCACCGCCATGCGCTTCACCGAGCGTTCCACGCGCCGCGCGATCGTCTCGGGCGTGAAGACACGCCCGGTGCCGCTGCACGTCGGGCACGCCTCGGTCATCTGCTGCAGGTGACTCTGGCGGACCCGCTGCCTGGTCATCTCGATGAGACCCAGGTCACTCACCGGGAAGGCCTTCGTCCGCGCCCGGTCGCGCCCGAGGTGCGTCCGGACTTCCTGGAGCACGCGGTCGCGGTTCCCCTTCGTCTCCATGTCGATGAAGTCGCAGACGATGATCCCCCCCAGGTCGCGCAGGCGGATCTGACGGGCGACTTCGCGGGCCGCCTCGAGGTTCGTCTTCAGGATAGTCTTTTCCGGATCCTTCTTGCCGGTGAATCGCCCCGAATTGACATCCACCGATACGAGGGCCTCGGTGGGTTCGATGATCAGGTATCCCCCCGACGGCAGCTCGCACCGGCGCTTGAACAGATCGCGAATCTCGGTCTCGATGCTGGCCTTGTCGAAGAGCGGGACATTGCCCTCGTAGAGCTTGACGCGCTCGATCAACTCGGGCGCGATCCCCTTCAGGTACTCGACGATCTCGTTGAAGACCTGCTTCGAATCGACTTCGATCGACTCGACCTTGGTGCTGAAGATGTCGCGGATGATCCCGCGGGTGAGGCTGGTTTCCCGGTGCAGCTGCGTGGGGGCGCGCACGAAGGTGGTCTTCTTCTTGACGCGCTTCCACGTGGCGATGAGGGTGTTGAGCTCACGCTGAAAGGCCTCGGGTGTCGCGTCCTCACCGACGGTGCGAATGATCACACCGCCCGACTTGGGGGGCAGGATGCCCTCGACCTGTTCGCGTAGCCGCGCACGTTCGGTGCGATCGCCGATCTTCCGGCTCACGCCGACGCGCGTCGCGTGAGGCATGAAGACCAGAAAACGTCCGGCAAGGGAGACCTGGGCGGTCACCCGCGGTCCCTTCGTCGAGATCGGCTCCTTCGACACCTGCACGATGAGGGTGTCACCCTTCTTGATGACATCCTGAATCGGGACAGCGTTCGCTCGGCGAGAGCGGCGTTGGGTCGGCTCCGCCTCCTCCGCTTCCTCGCCGTCGCCGTCGCCTTCGTCCTCTTCCTCCTCCTCGGCATCGCCGGGAGCGACGAGGTCGGAGGCGTGCAGGAACGCGCTCTTTTCCGTTCCGATATCCACGAACGCCGCCTGAATGCCAGGCTGGACCGCCTCGACTCGTCCCAGGTAGATGTCGCCGACCATCCGACGCGCTTCCGGACGGTCGACCAGCAGCTCAACGAGCTGGTCGTCCTCGATAATGGCGACGCGGATCTCCCGCGACGTCGACGTGATAAGTATCTCGCGTTTCATCAGGTGTCCCCCTCTGCCGGGCTCCTCGCGACTCGAGGCATTCGGCGAAGCGGACCAATGAAAGGGTGGGTGCAGCGGCGCTGCGGCCAACGGCCGACGCCCGCCACGAAAAGTCCTCAGGTGGCCTGTCGGAATTCGCGATCGACCACGACGCCGCCGTCGCTCCTCGCCCCACCCGAGCCGCTGCACGCGGCGGCAGGGAGACGTGAGCGATACGACGCGTCGTGCGATGCCGGAGAGTCACCCCCGAGACGAATACCACAGCGCCGACCGAGCCAACACGGAGCGACACGCGCCCCGTCCGTCTCGGCCTCAACCACCGGATGCCGGCGAGTCGCGCCGCCATCCGAGCAAGAGCAACTGCGATGCGGACGGACGCACGATGCGGGGCGCGCTGGTGCGCACCCTGCCTCATACCACCCCCCGAAGACGCAGCACAAGCCAAGTCATCGTACCAAGGTATCCTAGTGCGGCACGCCATTCGCCATGGCGCATGTACAACGCCGGGCTGAACGCCGCCCCCTCCCCTCCCCCGCGCCACGGGAGGAACCGGGGAAAGAAGGGTGGGACCTGGCGTTCGAATTCAGGATAGCTGTCGGGAAACATGGCCATGATCTTCGTCCGTTCGCGCGCGATGGTCGGACCATAAATCAGCAGCCAGAAGACGAACACGAAGATCAGGAGCGCCCAGTGCGCCGCGATCGCGAAACCGCAGGCGATGAGGAAACTGCCGAAGTAGAGCGGGTTGCGCGTGTGCGCGTATGGACCGGTCGTGGCCAGCTTGTCGTTCTTCATGATGTGCCCCGCGGCCCAGGCGCGCACGAGCACGCCCGCCAGCGCCACACCCGCACCCACGGCCAGCGTCGCGTCGCTGGGACGGGCGAAGGCGATGTACAGCGCCCCGACCACGAAGCCGAGCGGGAGTCGTAAACGTGAGGCGAGGCGGGACAACGTCACGCGGTGACGTCCCTCAGCAGTTCGCGGGCGATCACGAGTCGCTGGATCTCGCTCGTCCCTTCTCCGATCTCGCAGATCTTGGCATCGCGCATCATGCGCTCCACCGGGTACTCCTTCGTGTAGCCGTAGCCGCCATGCACCTGGATCGCCTTGATGGTCGCCCGCATGGCGACCTCGGAGCAGAAGAGCTTGGCCATCGCCGCGGCCTTGGTCACATTCTGGCCGCGCTGCAACATCGCAGCGGCATGATAGACCAGGTGCTTGCCTGCCTCGATCTCAGTCGCCATGTCGGCGAGTTGGAACGAGATGCCCTGGAACGACGAGATCGCCTGGCCGAACTGGCGGCGGACGGTGGAATACTTCAGCGCCTCCTCGAACGCGCCCTCGGCGATGCCGAGCGAGAGCGCGGCGATCCCGATGCGACCGGCGTCGAGCGTGCGCATGAAGTTGGCGAAGCCCTCTCCCTCCACCCCCAGTCGGTTCTCGACGGGAACGCGCACATCCTGGAAGATCAGCTCGCGCGTATCGGAGGCACGCCAGCCGAGCTTGTCCTCCTTGCGACCGGAGGTGAAGCCGGGCATGGGCGTGAGTTCGTCCGCATGTCCAATGTTGTGCTCCGCCGCGCGCGCGAGGTCGTCGTTCTGCTTGGTCAGGATGAAGGCCGAGATTCCGCCGCGCGTCCCCTTGTCGCGATCCGTGACGGCAGTGACGACGAAGATCTCTCCGACGCCGCCGTGCGTGATGAACCGCTTGGTGCCATTGAGCAGGTAGTGATCACCGTTCCGCACCGCTGTCGTCTGCGTTCCACCGGCATCGCTCCCGGCAGATTCCTCGGTCAGGCCGAACCCCCCCATCACGCGGCCGCTGGCCAGGAGTGGCACGTAGCGTTGCTGCTGCTCGGGCGTCCCGAAGTAGACAATGGGCGACGTGCCGAGCGTGGTGTGGGCCGAGACCGTCAGGCCGTGCGAGGCATCGACCTTGGCCAGCTCATGGATCACGATCATGTAGCTCGTGAGGTCGAGCCCCGCGCCCCCGAGCTCCTCGGACCACGGAACGCCCAGGAGGCCGAGCTCCGCCATCTTGGCGATGTTCGCCCACGGGAATTCGGAGATGGCGTCGAAGTGTGCGGCCACGGGCGCGACCTCGTCACGGGCGAACGCCCGCACCATGTCACGCACCTGCAGGTGCTGCTCGTTGAAGTACTGCGAGTCGTCCATGTGCCCCGAAGCTGCGGCCGCGCGCGGCGCGGCCCAGGTGGAAGTCAAGTCTGCCTGCGGACCCGTCGAGTCACCGGGCGATCCCGCACACGTCGCACGCGCCGCAGGAACCCACCGGCGCCACATCTCCGAAATATCGAAGCAGGACCAGTCGGCGGCAACGCGGCTGCGTGACCATGCGGACAACCTGGTGATGTCGCCACAGGTCACGCGCCTGGCGGCTGGCGTGGCGGGCTGCGAGGGCGTCGCATGTCGTTGGTGATGGGGCACAGCGAAGGGCGAACGTCGGCGCGAGCGGTTGCCACACGGCGACCTGCTGGGCCTGGAGCCGCCTCAGGAATCGAGCCGCATCGCCGTCCGGTGCCACCCGCGCGACCTGACGCAGAGTCAGCGGCGACGTTCGCTCATCCCCGGCGGATGGATCGGCGTATAGATCGGCGCCTTGATCGGCGTCTTCACCAGCCCCTGCACGGTCGAGCAGCTGCCGCAAGGCCCGAATATCATCCGGCGTGATCGTGCGATCGGACGCGAGGCGCGACGCGCTGGCGAGTAGCCGGAGCGCCCCGGTTCCGGCGGATGGGGCGAGCGCCCCTTCCTCGCTCAGCAGCCGGAGCGCCGCCGACACGTCGCGCGATTCGACCGCGAGGGCGTGGGCCAGGCGCGCGGTTGCCGCGGCTTCGGTGAGATCGGCGCGGCGCGGCGCCGTCTGCGCGGAAAGCAGTGCGACGAGTCGCGTCAGCAGCGCGGGGGTGACTCGTGCAGCCGCGATGTGGGCTCGATCGCGGGCCAGGTCGTTCGGCCCGAGGAACATCACGCAATCAGCCACCGCGCCGTCACGCCCGCCGCGCCCAGCCTCCTGATAATACGCTTCGAGCGTGCGCGGAGGGGCGGCGTGCAACACGAGGCGAACATCCGGCTTGTCGACGCCCATGCCGAACGCATTCGTGGCGACAATGATGCGGATTCGATTCTCCTGAAATTTGTCCTGCAGCAACGCGCGTTCGTCGGTGGACATGCCGGCGTGGAAGGGGGAAGCGGCGACGCCAATGCGGCGAAACGCTCCTGCCAGCCGCTCGGTCTCCCGACGCGAGCTGGCGTACGCGATCGTCGCGCCCGGTGCGGCGCGGCCAAGCGCCAGCAGTCGCGCGTGGCGATCGGCGTCGGACGCGACGGGACGCACGTGGAGGTGCAGGTTGGCGCGGTCGAATCCCCCCGCAACGGTGACGGGATCGCACAGGCCGAGTCGGGCCACGATGTCGCGCGCGGTGCGTGGCGTCGCCGTCGCGGTGAGCGCGATCGTGGGCGGGGACGAGAGCGCGCGCCGCACGTCGCCGAGGCGAAGGTACGATGGCCGGAACGACTCGCCCCATTCGGAGATGCAGTGCGCCTCGTCGATGGCGAGCAGTCGCAGGCCCACGCGTGCGAGCCGCCGCAGCGTTGCTGGCGCCACGAGCGCTTCGGGGGCGACGTACAGCACCGTGAGCGCCCCTCCCTCCAGCGCGGCCCATGCACGTTCCCGGTCTGCCGCGCTCACCGCCCCCGACAGTTGTGCGGCGGCGATGCCGCGCCGTCGCAGCACATCGACTTGGTCCTTCATGAGCGCGACCAAGGGCGACACGACGACGGCAGGCGCGGCACCACAAGCGGCGGGAAGCTGGTAGCAGAGCGACTTGCCTCCCCCCGTGGGGAGGATCACCAGCACGTCGCGGTTGGCTGCGAGCGCCTCGTAGGCGGCCCGCTGGCCCGGCCTCAGCGACGCGGCGCCAAACCGATGCAACATCTCGGGCGGAGGGACTGGAGGCAGTTCCATGGCCTCAACATCAAGGGGGAGCGCCCCTTACCCTCATCCGCGTCGCTGCCTATCATGCCTTTCCATTGCATCGCCGAAGGCTCCAGCGTGCGCTCGGGACGCGCGCCGCTGTCGCCGCACCGCGCGGCCTCGAACACATGACCGATTCGATGCTCGATACGCTCGTCTTGGGATTGGTCCTCGCATCGGGTGTTCCCCTCGCGGGGCTGTTGCTGCGGTTTGCGCGCGGAGCGAGCGGTGTGGCGCCATCGCGGTGGCGCCGGTCGCTGACACTGGCGCTGTACACGTTGGGATTCGCTCACGGTGTCCTTGCGATCGTGCGCTGGACGATGGTCCCCGCCGGTCAAGTGTCCGGATTCCTGCCCCTCTCCGTGGCGCTCGGCATGGCGCTGGCCGCGACTACAGCGCTGCTGGGCCTGCTCTTCTCGCGGGCCACGGAGAACGATGGGGGGGCTCGCGCGCAGGACCACGGTGACGGCAGCAGGATGGCTCGTGCCGTTGAACGAACGTTGCCTGGCGCAGAGCACGTATCAGCCGAAACCGAGGCCCGGGCCGTCGGAGAGTCGCGGCTCGCCGGTTTCCTGCTGGAGGGGAACAGTGAGGCCATCGGGGCGTCGTTTCCGTCGGACACGGCAGAGTTCGACGCGCGGCTCAGGCATGCCAATCGTATGCAGAGCATTGGCCGGCTCGCTGGCGGAATTGCCCACGACTTCAACAACCTGCTGACGTCGATCCTGACCAGCGCCGAAATGGCCCAGGAGGCGCTTCCGGCCGAGCACGGGGTGACACCCGATTTGCTGGAGATTCGTCGCGCCGGCACGCGAGCGTCCGAACTGACGCGGCAGCTGCTCGCGTTTTCGCGACGCGACGTCAGCCGACCTCGCGTGGTCGACCTCAACAGCCTCGTCGGCCAGCTGGCCACGATGCTTCGCCGGTTGCTGGGCGAGACGATCTCCCTGCGCATCTCACTCGGCAGCGAACTCCCGTTGCTGCTCGCCGACCCGGCGCAACTGGAGCAGGTGATCGTCAACCTGGTGGTGAACGCGCGCGACGCGATGCCTGGCGGGGGCGAGTTGCAGCTGCGGACGATGCGCGGCTTCGCGGCCGGACGAACGGCGGCCGACGGGACGGCGGGGGCTGTGCTCGAGGTGCAGGACACCGGACTCGGCATGAGCGCCGACGTGAAGGCGCGGGCGTTCGAGCCGTTCTTCACGACAAAGCACCCGGGTCGCGGCACAGGCCTCGGCCTCGCCACTTGCCACGCCATCGTGCTGGCGCACGGCGGCGAGATCGATGTCGCGAGCCACCCGGACGAAGGATCGGCGTTTCGCGTATGGCTCCCGCCAACGGAGCAGCGGGACGATGCGCGTGACGTCGGGAGCCATGCCGCAGCCCGAAGCACCGCGGGGAGCCCGCAGCAGACGATCCTGGTGGTCGAGGACGATGCAGACGTCAGGATGTCGACCACGCGCGCGCTGCGACGCGGCGGCTACGATGTGTTGGAGGCCGTGAACGGAGAGGACGCACTGGCGCGACTCACTGAGCACCCGAACAGCGTCGACCTGGTGGTGAGCGACATCGTGATGCCGCGACTGGGGGGCGCGACGTTCGCCCGGCAACTTACCGAGCACTGGCCAAGCGTGCGTCTGCTGTTCGTGTCCGGCTACCCGGGCGACTCCCAGGACGTGCGAGACATCGAAATGTTGGGGCTCCCGGTACTGGAAAAGCCGTACACCTCGTCCATCCTGCTCTTCGAGGTTCGCTTGCGACTGGACGCCACACGCGCCCCCTGACGCGACGACACTGAACGCGCTCCGCGACGCGCTATACCGCGCGCGCGAAGTGTCCGCGCGTGAACCGCTGCTCGAGCAGCGCACGCAGCGCGAGGTCGGGCGCCCCCTTCCCCGCGTGTAACGCCTCCAGCAGGCGGGCATACTCGCCGACGATCGCCGCCACGGGATCTCCCGGGACATTGAACAGGAGGCGGAACGAGCGAATGCCCACCGCCCACAGCCGCGGCATGAACTCCGACCCCTCGATCGGCCGTGAGTGCAGGAGGCGATTGCGACACGCCGCGTCGGTGGCGACGGGAAAGGTGTAGCCTGCGGGATCGGTCAGTTCGACGGTGGGATGCTTCTGCACGCACAGATCGCGACAGGTGGTCACCTCGCGGTCGAACGCGGCCGAGAGGACGCAGTGCTCGAGGGTCATCCCTTCGGGGCGGCCGTACACCACGACCTCGAATCCACGACCGGACCACGGCGACACCAGCGCACCGATCTCGTCGACCGTGAGCTCCACCGATGCCGCGACGCGGGCCACGCCGCGTCGGAAGAACTCTGCGGCGGTCTGCGCGTTGAAGACGTTGACCGCGTAATCTGCCGCCACGTTGCTGCCCGTGGCCGCCAGCTCCACGGCGAGGCCGGCGTGCCCGGTGAGGACCGGGAGCTGCAAGGCGAGCCACTTGTCGAGCGTGCGCCGCTCGTCGGGTCGCACGATCGTCGGGGTGCGCAACCGGAGCAACACACCCGCTGCCGCCAACTCGCCGGCGAGGGCCGCGACACGCGCGACTGGCGGCATCGGGTGCCGCAGGAAGGGGTCGACGACGATCTCCGTCGCACCGGCCGCGGCTGCGGTCCGTGCGTCGTCGAGGGACGACACTTCGGCGGCAAGCACCCAGCGGTCGACCGGGGCAGATCCCTCCCCGAGCGGGAACGCGATCGCCGCATGTATCGCGGCGCTGCGCGCTGCCAGTTCCGCCGATCGTGCCCAGTCGCGCCGCACCATCAGCGTGTCGACCGCCGACTGCCGCAGGTGATTGAGTGCGCTGACGGGGAGGAACAGCCCGCCTGACAGCCCCGACACGTCGAGCGCGCCTAACGCGAACGGCGTCTCACCGAGCCGCCCGAGCTGCTCGCGCAACCGCGCGTGGTCGAGGGGACGCTGGGCGGCCGGAACCAGCGCCAGCTCGCTGCACACTTCAATCGACTCCCCCCCAGACTCCATGATGGCCTTGAGCGGCCCCCCTGCACTGCCGAACAGGCGCACGTCGAGTCGCTGCTTGCGCCCCTTGGTCGGGAGTGGGAGGGCGGCAAATGAGGCCCTGGCGCGCTCCAGCAGCGCCGCCTCTGCGCTGCGCACCACACGCCAGCCGGCCACCACGTGCTCGCGCGTGGAGATGGCCTGCCGCACGGTTCCCGGCCGCTCGCTCAGCGTGCGCACCCGATGCACCGCGAACCCGGTCGATCGGCCCGCCGTGCCGGCGGGAGGCTCGAAGCCAAGTCCGTCGCCAACCTCCACGGCATGGCTCACCTCGATCATCAACTCCGTTCCGTCGCGCCCCAGCACGACACCGATCTCATGCCCGCGGTTGTCCGGCTGCTCTCTGGTGATGTAGTCGCGTCCAGCGCGCCCGGTGAACATGCCGGCCGTGAAGCCGCGCGAGAAGATCTGGGTCAGGGGACGCACGTCCTCGGCGGTTGGCACCGCCTCCGTGCCCGCGGCGACCCGATCGAGGAAATCCCGATACGTGCGCGTGACGGTCGCAACGTACTCAGGCTTCTTCTTCCGCCCCTCGACCTTGAGGCACATAACCCCGATACGAGCCAGGTCGCCCAGCTGGTCGTGCGCCGCGAGGTCCTTGGCCGAAATCAGGT
>Ga0138256_10006321_pt1 | contig 12524 bp, 7 predicted proteins | sample KNB2016incub_MG_FD_105486 | JGI IMG/M metagenome (GOLD analysis project Ga0138256, IMG submission 105486) | Active sludge microbial communities from wastewater in Klosterneuburg, Austria - KNB2014incub_MG | ecosystem: Engineered > WWTP > Activated sludge > Unclassified | place: Austria... | reverse complement strand
CTCTTGGGTTTGGATTCTGCGGATCAAGTTCTGTTTCTGATGAATCAAGACTTATTGATGCATTAAGTTTTACTCTCTCAAGACCATAAGTTGAAAGATCTACTGAGTTTAGAAGTTCATCCAGAGTATCATTGTTTTTATCAACTATTATAAGCTTTGGAATAAGGAATTTCAAAAACCAGAATTGCTTTTCCCACTTCACAATTTCATACGGCATGATTGAAGCCATTTGACCATATATCTTTACAAACTGTTTTGCTTTAATCTTAAAGTCGGCTTTATCCTTTTCTTCAAGCTTAAGTCCTGAATTAAATCGATCAGCAGCAATATCAATTATCGGACTTAACTCCTGTGCATCTACTCCATTAAAATATTTTTCAACAAAATCTTCTACTTCACTCCATTCATAGACTCCGGCTTCATCAAGATATTCTTTTAGCTCATGAAGTACATTTATATCTGTCGCTTTACTTAAAGAAGTGGATGTATAAAAAGGATCAAATGATTTTTTGATATCATCAGTCGAATTATAAAAATCAAGAATGAACAGATCTTCCGTTTTTTTGCCAAGATAATCTGCAGAACGATTTAATCTTGATAAAGACTGCACAGCAGCCACTCCCTGCAGTTTCTTATCTACATACATCGCTGTAAGCTTAGGCTGGTCATAACCAGTAAGATACTTATTAGCAACCACAAGAATGCGGTATTCATCCATATTCATATACCTGGCGATTTTATCTGAAGTATAACCGGGATCTGTTGGTTTTGTAGTATCTAATCCTGATGGGAAATCATTGATCTTATCTTCAGTGTATTCAATGCCTTTAATTTTTTTCATTCCGGAAAAGGCAACTGCAATCCTAAAAGGATCTCCACGTTTTTCAAGTAAATTTTTAAGAGCAAAATAATAACGAATTGCAGATTTTTTATCCTGAGTTGCAACAATTGCTTTAGCTTTACCTTTTAGTTTCTTAGTATTTACTATATTATTGATAAAATGATCAAGCATTATTTCAGCTTTAACAGCAATTGTCTGTTCATCACCTTCTACATATTTCCTCAGCTTTTTCTGAGCTTTTACCGTTTCAAACAACGGATTCTCTGCAATTGATTTTTGTATCTCATAATAACTCTTGTATGTAGTGTAATTTGCAAGAACATCCAGTATAAATCCTTCTTCAATTGCCTGCTTCATAGAGTACAAATGAAACGGTTTGTATTTTCCTTCCTTATCCTTAACTCCAAATTTTTCTAATGTATTGTTTTTAGGTGTTGCCGTAAAAGCAAAATATGAAGCATTACCTCTCATCTTACGAGTCTTCATTATCTCAAGTATCATATCCTGCGGATCCGGTGCTTCATCTTCGTCTAAATCACTTTCTTTATCCGTTACATTTCCCATTGCCTGATTCATCTTCCCTGCTGCTGTTCCGCTCTGACTGCTGTGAGCTTCGTCAATTATTACTGCAAATCTTTTCTCACTGAGGTCTGCAATTCCGTCTATTATAAAAGGAAATTTCTGTATGGTTGTAATTATAATCTTCTTTCCGGACTCCAGACTTTTTTTCAGATCTGCAGATGAATAAGCAGGTGCAACAATGTTTTTTACTTCTGAAAATTCTTTAATATTTTCCCTAAGTTGCTTGTCAAGTAATCTTCTGTCTGTAACTACGATAACCGAATCAAACAATGGATTTGAAACTCCCTTACTGCCTGGAATTGTATCACTTTCCGGATATGCTTCAATTAACTGATATGCTGCCCATGTAATTGAGTTAGATTTGCCTGATCCTGCTGAATGTTGAATCAGATAAGTCTGTCCAACTCCTTTTTTACTTGAATCGATTATAAGCTTTCTTACTACATCAAGCTGATGATAGCGGGGAAAATATAAAGTTTTTTTCCCTAAAGAATCATTTTCTTTGCCATCGAAACGTACAAAATGCTGAATTATGTTTGCAATGCTTTCACGTTTAAAAATATCTTCCCATAAATAGGATGATTTATGACCGGAAGGGTTTGGAGGATTTCCTTTTCCAAAATTATGTCCAAGATTAAATGGTAAAAAGAAAGTTCCAGCTCCATGCAGTCTTGTTGTCATATATACTTCATCAGTATCAACAGCAAAATGAACTATGCATCTGCCGAAGTTCAATAAAGGCTGTGAAACGTCTCTTTTGAATCGATATTGATTCTGTCCGTGTACTTTTGCATTCTGGCCAGTCCATTGATTTTTCAGTTCCATTGTTGCTATTGGAATTCCGTTCACGAAAAGAACCATGTCAATTTCTTCGCCGGTATTAGATAAAGAATAACGAAGCTGTCTTGTAACGCTGAACAAATTTCTGTTGAAATTATCTTTTACCACATCACTGCTGCTTGATAATGGCAGTGGATACATTAGAGTAAAATGAGCATCATCCACATCAAGACCTTTTCTCAGCAACTTAAGAACACCGAACTTCTTAATCATACGATCGAGACGTTCGAGTATTTTACGTTTCCAGTCTCTTTGTTTCTGCAGTTTGTCTAATTCATCCTTTTGTGTAGATTCCAGAAATTTCCAAAAATGATATTCATCAACAGCAAAGACTGCATTAAAATCTTCAGGAAAGCCAATGAAAAACCCATTACCTCCATAAGCCGAATCCACTCTGCCGGCAACTTTATCCGTAGAAATTCCATTCTCTCTGAGCTCTTCCAGGCTGGTTCCGGTTAGTTGTTTTTCTATGGCTGATTCTAATGCTTGTTCGTTGGTTTTACTTGGCATCATCAATTTTTAAAATCTTGTTTATTGCATCTTGAATAGTTGAAAATTCTTCAATTAAATTTCCGTTTTGTTTCAAATTAAACAATCCATTTTCTTGGTTTCTTTCAATTTGATTTACACATTTATTTCTTTTAAACTCTAAATGGGGCTTATTATTCCCTTCATTTATTTTAGCATAAGAGACCTCAAGATCATAATTTTTCAAATAATATTCTTCATCAATTTTTAAAAACCAGTCATAAGTGTATAATTCTACATAATATTTTGAAAAACGTGTTGAATTTAATAGATAATGGTTTTTTTCATGAGGTCGAATACAATTTTTTTTTGGATAATCAAATAATTTATGGTTTTCAACAAATTTACTAAAATATTCTTCTTTTATATTTGGCAACTCAACCTCAATTATTTTATTTAAACTATCGGAAATATTATTTTCATTAAAATCTTTATGGTAAATTAACTTCTTTATGAAATTTAAGTGAATATTAAAAAATTTTCGCCAATTTTCATTTCTATTTCTTAGAGTTCCTCTGAGATTGGAATTAAAAACTTTGTTCCCACTATCATTGTAAAAACAATCTCCTAACGAAAGTAGAGATCTTGTTAGAATCCTTTCACTATCATTCAGTACATCCTCTGAAAAAAGAACTGAAACCTTATTGAAAGTTTCCTTGAATGGATTTATATCAAAATTGACTGATTTACTTTCACACAAATTAAATATGAAATTAATCTGACCATAAAAATAGTTATGGTTTTCAGCTTCGATAATAATGGATTCCCAATTTGAATCTTGTATAATTAATTTGGCTTTTAAAATTTCTTCTTTTTTCTGTTCAGGAGAAAAAAATGAAATTTCATTTTCATTTAAATTACTAAAAATTGAATAAACACTTTGATCATTATTCATTTTGCTAATTAAAGAGTCAATACTGAGAATTGCATTTACAAAGAGTTTTGGGCTATCAATTGTAGTATTATAAATCAAATTGGATAAAATTCTTACCCATTGATGAAGGTTTGAATTATTTTTCTTAACTCTAAATATATAATTTGTAACTGCATAATGGAAAGTAGTATCCCACCAAGTAAGACTATTTAATTTTTCACCAATAAGTAACTTTAATAAATTTGAAGAAGTATATTTATTTGATTCTAAACAAGTATTTGGTTTGATATAATATAATAGATCTAACAATTCCAAATATCTGCTAATATTATTATCAAATAAAGATAATTTCTTGAAAATTTCTAAGGGATTAGAATCTTTTTTTCTCAAAATTGCTATAACTGAATTAAAATCATCTATATTAAAATCCTCTGAATTAAAATTATCTAAATCAGAATCATCTTCCATTCCAGGAGTTTCCATATTTAAAGATTTCATATAGTCTCCTAAAAATAGAATTTTAAAAAACTGTAAAAATTCTGTATCTATTGAATAACTTGTTTTTTCTTTAGCTCTCCAGAATAAGTCGCACCATTTAATATCAAAATTCTTTCTCCAATCAACAATCAAACTTGATTTATCATATTTTTCGATTAACCAAGATTTGAATTTTTCAAAGTTTGTCAATTTTATTCCACGGGCATTCATTTTAATGTATAGATCATCTGTTTGTTCAAAATCATCTAAATTAAAAAAATCAAAGTATATTAAATCAGTCTCAGTTAAAAGTTTCCATAAATTATTATACTCGGAATTATGAAAATTAAATTTTTTTTGTATTTCATCAATAACTACCAGCATGCTTTTTACAGTTGGATCTTTACTCCAAAAAGAAAAATAGTCTTCATTATTGCAAATTATTTCTGAAACCGAATCATTCGAAATATTTAAATCTAACAATTTTCCGCAAAGCATTTGACAAAAATCTTTAGAACTAATTCTTGTAGAATAAGAAAAGTATTTTAAAGTTTTTAATGATTCTAAATCTTCATTTTTTTGAGCTATGTACCAATGAATCAAAAATAAAGTAGTTAATCGTTGTTGTCCATCTAAAGGAATAAAAGTAAATTTGCTATTAGTATGGTTGTTTTGTTTTATTTCAAGTGATTCCTGGTTTCCTTCCCCAAAAATTTTACCAAATACAAAAGCAAGGTTAACAGGTGTCTTCTTTCTAAGACTATTTTCAATGTCAGATATTAAATTCCTCATAATTATAGCAGAAGATTTTCTACCATATACATAGTCACGCTGAATTGTTGGAATATCAATTCTATTTTTCTGTATTATCTTCCAAAACGTATTGTATTTTTCTATACTCATTTTTCATTTTTTAATTTATTGTAAAAAGGATCTAACTGTTCTTCAATAAAATCGAAATATAAGTCCATATCAATCTTCCCAAAAAAAGGATCTGCGAAAGTATTATTGCCTGTTGTATATATTTTTGAAAACACATTCTTAGTGCAAACAGGAATGAAAACATTTTTCACTTTTTTGTCAGAAGCAGTATACTTACCATTTTTATCAAATTCTAATACAAGATCTCTTTTTTCCCAAAAAGGCTTGTTGCTTAATCTGCTATTAGAATTTTTATCTAATAATGCTAAATTAGAAATACTATGAATACTTAAATCAGAATTTATTTCTTTAATCAAATTATCAAATTCAGCAATTTTTGCTTTGTCAAGTTTCAAATCTTCAAGATTCCTTTTGTCGTCACTTTTTACTTCTTCAAAATATGTTAAAACTTTCTGAATCTGTGGAATTAGGTTCTCATTTAATGTTTCCTGTTTATTATAGTAATTTTCACATATTTTCAGCCACTTTCTTACAATATTTACATTTTCAAAATTTCGTGGTGTTTGAGGATTTATGTGTTCTACACTCCAATTTTCCTGTTTATATAGTTCAAAAGGAAACTTATTGTTGCTAAGATTATTAACTGAATATAAAATGTTAAGTAGTAAAAGCACTTTTTTGCATTCATCTTTTGATTTATCAAAATCCAATTTGTCTAAATCATAGATGCAATAATCTTCTTTGGAATCATCTTTCTTAGTCTTTTTAAATTCGTTTATTATCCATTCCTTAAGTCCATCTTTAAAATCACTTTTGTTTTTGCCTTTACTTAAATCAATAATTAAATTTAAATTTTTAATTTTACTTACAATCAAAAAACCAATAAAATGATAAAACTCTTTATTCTCGAACCACTCAGTTAACTTGTTGTAATTGTTTTTAAAATCCATCCATTTTAAATCCTCCTTTTCCTTAAACCGTTTTTCATAAATCCGATAAGAAACTTTTTTCCTTTTACTTTTTTCGTTTACTATATCAAAAAGAAAATCAATTCTGGTTGGTATGTCATTATATTTATCATTGTCACATATAAAAAACCAAAATGAATTATCCTGGAGTTTATTTTCTATCATGTCCCATTCCAAAGCTAATTCATTAGATTTAAGTTTTGCTATTTCCCTTGAATTATTTTTTTGACAATCCAAAATAAAAAATGCTTTTATTAATTCAGAACCCGTTAATTCAATATTTTTCGCATTATGATCAAGGAAAACACTTTCTGAAGATGGTTTATCAATAGAATTCTTTATTGATTTATCTATATCATTCCAAATAAAATATACTCTATTTAAAAAATTTTCCTTGAATAATATTATATCTTGTGCGCTCTTTTCTTTAAACCAGAAATAAATTTCTTTATATACAGTATAGAAATGATAAACATCCACATTGTCATTATCTTTAAATTCATCTAATTCTACAAAATCTTCCCAAGGCATTTGATCTTCGACAAACTTATTTAATTTGGATATTTTAGTTGAAAGAAAAACTTTGCTTTCTTCTCGAGTTTCATAAGAAATATTAAATACACCACTAACAGTTTTATTTAAAAAAACTAAAACGAGATAGATACTCGTTATTCTTTGTTGGCCATCAATTAATTCAATAGTATTATTTTCGTTATTTTCTCTTATGGATATAGGCTGTAAGCAATATTTTCCTTGATCATAATCATGATCATCAACATCGTCAAGCAAATCTAATATTTGTTCTTTTCCCCATTTATATCCTCGCTGATAATCCTTTACTACGAAAGATTTTCCAATTAGACTACTTATAGGTCTAAAAATATTGTTATTATCATTCATTTTTAATAATTATTTTTATTTTACCGGTTACCGCACTATTTATCAGTGTGGCTTTGTATTCTTTAAGTTTTATAATCTCATTTAGTTTTTGGGTAATAGCAGCCTCAATTTTATCTGATATATTTTTCAAATATAATGAAATTTTATTTTGATCATTTAAAGGTGGATTTGGAAGTATATAATTGTCCAAATCAGAACTTGTAATACTTGGAAATGTTGATCCCTTAAATGTTCCTAAAATTCTTTCTTTTAAAGCAATAATCGCATTAGTTAAATAGTCTTGATTACCAAAAGTGACTATAGAAGCACATCCTCTTCCAATAGCTAAATCAGTATGGCAAATATTTAGTCGACCAGTTGTTGAGCCTCTTAAACAAAATAAAAGACTTCCTTGTTTAGCAAATTTTGAAGGGTTAGTAGTCCATTTTATAGCTTTTGTAAAACCAAATTCTGTATCAGAATATTCAGCAGGTCCATTCACTAAAATTACACCTACACCAATATTATTATATGTTTTCTCATGAGGAGAAATACCATATACAATTTCTGATACATACTTCAACCTCTTCACCTCCCAATGCTCCGGTATCTTCCCAATCCATTCCACACCACTATCTTTCATTTTTACATTGGGATCGAGCCCACGAGTAACTGCTTTATGAATAAGTATTTGTCTGCGTTCTTTGAGAAGTTCTATCTGTTTTTCTTTGATGTCGATTGCTTTATCTATTAAGGCAGTTTTGCGGTCGAGAAATTCGGCAATGGCGGTTTGTTCTTCTTTTGGAGGAACAATAATTTGAATATTTTTGAATACTCCTCTTCCTATAATTTTTCTTGTTGTACCTTTGCCTTGTCTTGAAAACTGAGTTAAAACATAATCATTATTAGTTAAATATTTCTTAAAAGAATGATTAAAATCTTTTTGGAATCTAAATCTAATAACATGATAGGAAAAAGAAGTGTTCTCAAGATTCTCATTAATTAAAGCTGCGGAACCTAAATCTTCATAAGTTTCGGAACTTGGTAAGAAAATTAAATCCCCTAAATTTACTAAATGTTTTTTTCGATTCGCTTCTTCTGTTGAAACAATCATAAAATCATAACTTGAATCTAAAACGAAATTTTTATTAGAATAAACATCTGTAAAGTTTATAATTTTCACTAATGATTGATACTTTTTTATATATTTATCAATTCCACTTGCTGAAAAAACTCCAATGTTTCTTAATTTTGATGTCCTCCAATGTTCGGGTATTTCTCCTAACCACTCAACACCGGAATCTTTATTAGAAGAATATTTCTCAAAACTTACTTTTTTTAAAAAATTTTCCATCAAACTAAATTCAATATTTCACGGATCAGACCTTCGCTTTCTTCTTCCAGTTTCAATATATCAGCACTTACTTCTTCAATTGTTCTCAGTGGTTTATGTCTGTAAAAATATTTGTTAAAGCTGATCTCATATCCTATTTTGACGGTTTCCATATTTATCCAAGCTTCCGGTACATGAGGTTTGACTTCTCTTAAAAAGTATTCATGAATGTTTTCTTTGAGAGGAACATTCTCAGTATCACGAAGGTCACTTTCAGATTCATATTCAGTATATTCCCCTTTTTTACCTGAAGAATAATATCCGTAATCAACCAATTGATCTTCTTTGCAGTCAAGATGTTCCAGCAGTTTGTCGAGCTTTCCATCTGATAATTTTACAGTTCCTTTAATTACTTTTTCTGCACCTTCATCGTATTGACTTACAGCGTTTAGAATTGTGTTTTTTTCAGAACCAGAGAGTTTGATATCAACCGCCTTTAAAGCATCTTCCACCATTTTTCTGAAGACATTAAAATCCTTGTATTCATCATTGCCGATTTCATTCATCAGTTCAATAGCAGTATCCATAAGATCCAGCTGTTTCTTCCAGGTTGCTGAGTTTATCAGAGCTTTACTTTGCTTTGAATTAAGATTTAAATCCTGTTTTTCGCACCAGTCAAGTATCTCTTTTTTAAGTTTGGCTAAATCTGTATATATTTTATCTCCATAGTTTTCAAAAGCCCAAGTCATTGGTTCACGGAGATTTTTGTCGAATCTGAGTTTAGCAATTTTTTCTTTGGTGAACTGAGCTTTCAATCTCTTAGGTCTTTCAATTGTCACTTTATAATACCCAAAATCTTCATTATCAAAGATCTTAGAAGCAATGCCTTCATCTTCTTTTGTTTCAGGATTTATCTTTCGTTCGACTTCTTTCAATTCGAGATAAACAGAAACAATCTCACGAATATGTTCAGGCTTAAGTTCACAGTTTTTATCACCTAAATTCTTACGGAGTTTGCTGAACAGTAATCCGGCATCTATAAGCTGAACTTTTCCTTTTCGGTTTTCAGATTTGGAGTTGCTCAGTATCCAGATGTAAGTAGTGATACCTGTATTATAAAATAAATTATTCGGCAATTGGACTATAGCTTCGAGCATGTCGTTTTCAATAATGTATCTGCGAATATTACTTTCACCTCCGCCGGCGTCACCGGTAAACAAACTGCTGCCATTATGCACTGAGGCAATACGTGATCCGGAAGAACTTTGCTTAAGAGGTTTCATTTTATTCACCATTTCCATAAGGAATAACAACTGACCATCTGAGGAACGTGGAGTTGCATCTGCATCTTCCTCATTTCCCCAATAGTCTTTCAGCTTGATCTTGAAACGGGGATCTATAATGTCTTTTCCGTCTTTTATAAATTTCAGTTCGCTTGACCAGGACATAAGGCGGATTGGAGAGCATGTAGTCAAAAGCAGTACCTGCAAACTCATCTGTTGAAAGAGTAGAGCCAACACGTATATTTTCAGGATTATTGCCTTTTATCATCATATCGGATTTGCAGATAGCGTAAGTTTCATCATTGATTTCTTTTCCAAATAAGTAAACATCACCTTTTGCTCTAATCTCGCCATCAGGGTCTTTAATGAAATTCTGTGATTCTGTAAGCATCCCGCCGCTTCCGCATGCTGGATCATAAATCGTAATTACAGGAGGGAGTTTCTTACCAACGGGTTCGAAAATAATATGCGTCATTAGGTCAATGACTTCCCGTGGGGTGAAGTGTTCACCGGCTTCTTCATTATTCTCTTCATTAAACTTTCTTATCAGTTCTTCAAAAACATATCCCATTCCGAGATTGGACAATGCCGGAAGTTTTCTGCCGTCAGGATCTTCTTTTTCTGAAGAAGTAAGATTTACATAAGGAGAAGTGAATTTTTCCAATACATCTAGCAGAACATCTTTGGCAGCCATGTGTCTGACTTTGGATTTCAGTTCAAATTTTTCAATGATCTCTTTTACGTTATTACTGAATCCATTCAGATAATCCTCAAAGTTTGCATGAAGGATCTGTTGGTTGTTTGTAGCGGTATCGTGAAGGCGCTGAAGAGTCCATTTGCTGATATTATAAAAGACATAACCGGAAGCCTCCTTAAGCCCACTTTCATCCCATTCTGTAAATTTCACTTCATCTTTCTGAAAAGCCAGTTCTTCCATGACTTTATCTTTAGTAGGTTCGAGGAGTGCATCGAGTCTACGGAGAACTACCATAGGTAAAATTACATCACGGTATTTTCCACGAACATATACATCACGCAGACAGTCATCAGCGATGGACCAGATGAAGGATACTAATTTATTATGAACAGCTGTGTTCATTTGTAATCTCTTATCATTATTTGTATTTGATTAGGATCGGGGTAATGATCTTTAAATATTTATTCTGATTATTCATTAATATTAAGCAAATCACATTAAAAAAAAAGTTATTAAAAATTTCCTGAAGTTCTTTTAAATATTATTGAAAATTACTTTGTAATTGGATTCTAATTAAATAAAACCGGATGAATGAAAAACGTAACACGAACCAAATTTGATTTAGTTTTTTGTATATTATTCTTAATAAAAAATAAGAGGATAAAAATTAAATTAATTAGATAAATGACAAACAGACAAATTGAATTATTCGAGAACTATAAATCAAAAAATTGGAAACTACCAAGAATCGCTAAGCAAATAAAAGTTAGTGTCCAAAAACTTGAAGAATATGAAAAAGAGGATTTGGAAAATGAATTAAGATGGAATTTTGTACATTTACGTTCTAAAGGATTTTCAATTGAGGATATTGCAGAAAAATTAAATATTAGCCTCAGCTATATTATTGAATTGTCTGGATCTATAAGTCCGGATATACTTTCAAATTATAAAACACTTGCCATTGATAAGATCCAATCAGATAATTTTGTAACTAAGAGTAAGCGGATTGAAATCGTTGGAGAGCAATTTAAAGCTTTAAAAGATGAGCTTTCAAAAAGAGATTTCAAGGATGTTCCCACAGAAAAACTTCTGATTTTATTCCTGAAGTATGGTGAATTTTTAAAGAACAGTGAGATAAAGATAGGATTAAAGAGTGTAGAACTCGATGAATATGGTAGTAAGAAGGTTGAAAAGTGGTCTATTTAGCCTATAATATTTTTATGCATTTCAAAAAAACGAAATCATATTTTATCGAAATTTAACCTAATACAATCTGAAATCGAACAATTCTATTTATTTTACTACTTTGTTATTATCTATAATGGCAAACTATTTAGGGAAACAGACTACTAAATTTATAAAAAACAATGGGTGGAATCGGATCAGGAAGTCATAAGCAAAGCAAAGGGGCAATAGAAGATGGTGAGAAATTGGATATCTCAGAATTTGTCAAAATACCGGAATTTAAAGAAAGAGTAATCAAGAGATCAAAAAGTTTAAGCGGAAAATACAATTGGACTGATAAGAAAACCGGTGAAGAGTTAGGATCAATATATTTTATGTTTAAATGTATTCGAGATAATATTTTTTTGAATCTGCAATATAGTCATACAAATTGCTTTACGGGTGAAAAAACTTCTATGAATTATGATATCAAATTAATAACATTGAACAGGTCAAACAGAGGTAATATTTATTTATTTGAATGTCCTCAATGCAAAACCTACAGAGGATTCAAACTATATAATGCCGGCAGCACTTATTTTGCTTGTCGTGAATGTTTGAAGTTGAATTATCGGAGTAGTAAAGAAAGTGGGAAGTATGATAGTATTTGTAAATGGTTTGGGAATGAATTGGGGGAAAGTCCGAAGGACATTCATTATTCTCTAAAGCAGTTGTTTTCGTAGTTAGAAATAATTCAAATTAATTGAAAAAGTAAGGATAATTGTTTTAATAATTAAAATAGATAATTAAATAAATATTAGTATCTAAAATTTTCTTTAGAATTTATTTCAATAGAATCATACTTTTTGTATCAATATATCTATCAGAAATTAATTTGTAAAAATAAATTCCACTTGATAAATTACTTCCATCAAATTCTTCAGAATAATATCCAGCCTTTTTAAAATCGTTTATAATTGTTGATACTTCTCTACCGTTTACATCATATATTAATAATGAGACAAAACCATCATAAGAAATATTGAAATTAATTTTAGTTTGTGGATTAAATGGATTTGGATAATTCTGAAACAAAGTAGATCTTTCTGGAACTCCTATTTCAACATTGTTTGATAATTCATAATATTTGTAATTTCCATTAAAATCTATTTGTTT
>Ga0138256_10006320_pt1 | contig 12525 bp, 12 predicted proteins | sample KNB2016incub_MG_FD_105486 | JGI IMG/M metagenome (GOLD analysis project Ga0138256, IMG submission 105486) | Active sludge microbial communities from wastewater in Klosterneuburg, Austria - KNB2014incub_MG | ecosystem: Engineered > WWTP > Activated sludge > Unclassified | place: Austria... | reverse complement strand
TACTTTGCGTCGCGCCTGGGTATGTGCGCTCCGACTTGCTGAAAGAGGTAGTCGCCGACCCGCGCAAGCTCGACTGGATAACGCGCCGCATCCCCCTGGGACGTCTGGGCGAGCCTCGGGAGATCGCCGAGTTCGTCGCGTTCCTGGCCTCCGACGCCGCGCGGTACTGCACCGGCGAGACCTACTATGTCGATGGTGGCCAGCGTGGCGCGATCTGAGCTCCGTCGCGATAGCCGCAGCAGCGCGTGTAACATGACCCGCGTGAACGCTCCGCCTGAAGACGGCTCTGCAGAAGTCGCGCACTTCGATGAGGGCGCGACGGCGGCATTTCGGGCCGGCGACGCCACCCTGCGCGCGGAACTACTCGCGGCGCCGCGCGAGGATCTGATAGTGCTCGCGGCGTCGATGCGCGACGCGGGGCACGGCGAGCGTGTGGGTTTCTCCCGCAAAGTCTTTATTCCCCTCACAAGGCTGTGCCGTGACGTGTGCCACTACTGCACCTTCGCGACCAAGCCGTCGCTGCTGCCCGCGCCGTACCTGACTGCCGATCAGGTTCTTCGGATCGCGCGCGCCGGCAAAGCTGCGGGCTGCCGCGAAGCGCTTTTTACGCTGGGCGACAAGCCTGAGTTGCGCTGGCCAGAAGCGCGCCGAGCGCTCGACGAGCTGGGATTCGCAACGACGATCGACTACCTCGAAGCGATGTGCCGGTTGGTTCTGCAGGAGACAGGGCTGCTGCCACATGCCAACCCGGGGGTGGTCACGCGCGAGGAACTCGGCCGGCTGCGCTGCGTTTGCGTTTCGCAGGGCCTCATGCTAGAGAGTTCGGCCGCTCGCCTCGCCGCGCGCGGCGGCCCTCACCACGGCTCGCCAGACAAGCACCCCGCGGTTCGCCTAGCGACCATCGAAGCAGCCGGCGAGCTGGCAATTCCGTGGACGAGCGGCATCTTGATCGGCATCGGGGAGACCCGGGCAGAGCGATTGGATTCGCTCTTCGCGCTCGCGGCGCTGCACCAGCGACATGGCCACCTGCAAGAGGTGATCGTGCAGAACTTCCGCGCCAAGGCCGGCACCGCGATGGGCGCCTGCACCGAGCCCGCGCTCGAAGATCTCGAATGGACCGTAGCCGCGGCGCGGGTGATATTTGGGCCGGAGATGAACATCCAGGCGCCGCCCAACCTCTCACCAGGCGACTACGGGGCGCTTGTCGCCGCAGGAATCAACGACTGGGGCGGCATCTCGCCTGTGACGCCAGACCACGTGAATCCAGAGGCACCGTGGCCGCATATCGAGCACCTTCGGCGAGAGACTGCCGCAGCCGGAAAGATCCTCGTTGAGCGCCTTGCGAGCTATCCCCTCTATACCCGGGAGCCTGCGCGTTGGCATGACGCGGGTCTGCTGCCGGCGCTGCATGCGCACATGGACGGCGAAGGTTGGGCCCGCGACGAGGAGTGGTACGCGGGTTCAGCCGTCCACGCGGTGCCAGTCGCATGTTCAGCGCCATTGCGGCGCCGTTCGGCGGATCTTGACGCCATCCTCGCCCGCGCGACGCGGGGCGACGCTCTCGAGGAGGTCGCCGTAGTGCGCTTGCTCGGCGCCCGCGCGGACGAGGTCGACGCGGTTTTCTGCGCGGCGGACTCGCTGCGCCACGAGGCTTCCGGCGACGTGGTGCGGTACGCGGTGAACCGCAACATCAATTACACAAACGTTTGCACTTTCGGCTGTTCGTTCTGCGCGTTCTCGCGGGGACGCAGGAGCGCTGGACTGCGCGGTACCGCTTACGATCTCGCGCATGACGAGATAGCCCGACGTGTCAGAGAAGCGTGGATGCGTGGTGCCGTCGAGGTATGCATGCAGGGGGGAATCCATCCCGCCTACGACGGGGAGACCTATCTCGCCATTCTGCGTACGGTGAAGGCCGCGGCGCCGGAGATTCATGTGCACGCGTTCTCGCCGCTCGAGGTGACCCATGGCGCCAGAACGCTTGGGTTGCCGCTCGAGGCCTATCTCGGACGGCTGCGCGACGCCGGCCTCGGCACGCTGCCCGGCACAGCCGCAGAGATACTTGACGACGAGGTGCGTGCGGTTCTATGCCCCGACAAGATCAGCACAGCCGAGTGGCTCGGAGTGATGGAGGCCGCGCACCGCGTCGGATTGCGCAGCACGGCGACCATCATGTTCGGTCACGTCGAGGCACCATTCCACGTGGCGCGGCATCTTGTGCGCGTGCGCGCGCTCCAGGAACGGACCGGCGGCTTCACCGAGTTCGTGCCGCTGCCCTTTGTCCACATGGAAGCACCGATCTACCTCAAGGGCCGCGCGCGACGAGGCCCCACCTGGCGCGAGGCAATGCTGATGCACGCTGTTGCTCGAATCGCGCTTCACCCGGTGCTTCCCAATATCCAGGCTTCGTGGGTCAAGCTCGGACCGGAGGGCGCGGTAGAGGCGCTTCGCCGCGGGGCCAACGATCTCGGCGGCACGCTCATGAACGAAAGTATCTCGCGTGCCGCGGGCACGCAGCACGGCCAGGAGTGCGGGCCCGCGCGACTCGACGCCCTCATCGCACGGACCGGGCGCCGTGCGGAACAGCGCACCACGCTTTACGGTGTCGCACCCGAGGCGCAGCGGGCACGTTCGTACGATGCTGCGCCGCTGCGCCCCATCGTACTCACACCGCTGGCGCGGACGGACCACGGTACGACCTGCGCCTCATCCGCGCCACTAATCGCCATCCAGGGGGCCACTCCATGACCGAAAGCAGCAGACCGACCATTGCCATTCTTGGCGGCACCGGAAAGGAGGGCTCCGGGCTCGCCTTGCGGTGGGCACACGCCGGATACCCCGTGGTGATCGGTTCGCGCGATGCCGCGCGCGCCGTTTCCGCCGCGGCAGAACTCGCCACTTTGCTCGATGGACGACGTGGCCTGCGAGGCGCAGATAACCTGTCGGCCGCCCGTGCCGCGCAGATCGCCGTGCTTACGGTACCCTACGGCGCGCAGCGCGCCACCGCGCTCGAAGTCAAGGAGGCGCTCGAGGGCAAGATACTGGTCGATGTGACGGTGCCGCTCGCCCCGCCGAGGGTCGATCGGGCGCATCTGGAGGGCGGTTCTGCAGTCGAGCGGCTGCAACGGGAGTTGGGGCCCGGCGTGCGCGTAGTGTCGGCGTTCCAGAACGTATCCGCGGTGCACCTCAAGGATCTCGCGCACCGTGTGGAGTGCGACGTGCTCGTGTGCGGCGACGATGCCGATGCGCGCGAGCGGGTGGTCGCGCTTGCGCGCGATGCCGGGATGGTAGCCTGGCACGCCGGCGCGCTTGCAAACTCGATAGCCAGCGAGGCACTGACCTCGGTGCTGATCGCGATCAACAAGCGTTACAAGGTGCCGGCGTCTGGCATCCGCATCTGCGGCGTGCCGTTGACCGGCATGGCCTAGTCGGGCGGCGGCGCGCGCATCGTGCGCCGGCTTACGCTCACCGCACTTGACGGCGTTCCCGAGATCGCCTTCGGCGATGACCTTGCCAAGGTGGCGCTCGATGCGCTCGCCGCAACCGGTCTCGCGCTCGAGGAAGGTGATGTACTCGTGGTCGCGCAAAAGGTCGTTTCGAAGAGCGAGGGTCGGCTCGTGCTGCTGAAGACCGTCGATCCCTCGGCGCAAGCAATTGAACTCGCGGCCATCACGGGCAAGGACCCGCGCTCGATGGAACTGGTACTTGCCGAGTCACGACAGGTGCTGCGCGCGAAGAGGGACGTGGTTGTGGTTGAGCACCGCCTGGGATACGTCATGGCAAACGCTGGGATTGACCAGTCGAACGTCGCCGGCGGTGATGCGGCAGCGCTGCTGCTCCCGGAGGACCCCGATGCCTCTTGTGAGCGGATGAGAGCGTCGCTGAGCGCAGCTACGGGCGTCGACTGCGGCGTGGTCATGAACGACAGTTTCGGACGCGCTTGGCGGAATGGCGTTGTCGGCATCGCGCTCGGCGTTGCAGGCATGCCAGGCGTCGTCGACATGCGTGGCTCGCCGGATCGATTCGGACGTGCGCTGCGCGTCACGCAGGTTGCGGTAGCTGACGAGCTTGCCGCCGCTGCGTCACTCTTGATGGGCCAGGGTTCCGAGGGGTATCCGATGGTGCATGCGCGGGGCGTGCCATACGCGCGGCGCGACGGTTCGATGCGCGAGCTTCTGCGTCCTCGCGCCGAGGACATGTTTCGATGATCCTCGCGCTGGCGGGCGGCGTGGGTGGCGCTCGGCTCGCATGTGGGCTCGCCCGCGCACTCCAGCCTGCGGAGTTCGCGATTGCGGTCAACGTCGGCGACGACTTCGAACACCTCGGATTGCACGTGTCACCCGATCTCGACACCGTGATGTACACGCTGGCGGGTTTGCACAATCCCGTCGCCGGATGGGGTCGCTCGGATGAGACATGGAACTTCATGGAGACGCTCGCCATATTGGGCGGCGAGACCTGGTTCCGACTTGGGGACCGCGACCTCGCGGTCCACGTTGAACGAACGAGGCGAATGGCCGCCGGTGAGACGCTCTCGCAGGTCACCGAGTCGTTGTGCCGGCGCCTTGGCATCGGCGCGCTGGTCATGCCGGTCACGGACGACCGGCTGCGCACGATGGTGCTGACTTCCGAGGGCGAACTCTCCTTCCAGCACTACTTCGTCCGTCTGCGCTGCGAGCCCCGCGTGAGCGGGTTTCGCTTCGACGGCGCACAGGATGCGAGGCTGAGCGCGCCGCTGGCGACGCTCATCGGTTCGTCTCGCATCACCGGCGTGGTGCTGTGTCCGTCGAACCCTTGGCTCAGCATAGCGCCAATGCGCGCTGTGGCGGCACTCGAGGAGTTCCTTGCTGCGCGCCGCGTACCGGTGGTTGCCGTTTCCCCGATCGTGGGGGGGGCGGCGGTAAAGGGGCCGGCCGCCAAGATCATGCGCGAACTCGGCCGGGAGCCGTCGGCGCTCGAGGTGGTTAGGCATTATGGTGCGAGTGTCGACGGCTGGCTTATCGATAGGGTCGACGCCACACTCGCGGCGCAGATCGAGGTCATGGGGAGGCGCGTGCACGTTGCGGACACGATGATGACCGATGAGGGACGTTCGCTCGCGGTCGCACGCGAGGCGCTTGCGCTACTGCGAGGGCTGAGTCCATGAGCCAATGGACGATAATCCCCCAGCGCGGCCTAGCAGGTGGGAAGGCGCGCCTCGCGCACGTTCTGGGCGCGCGCGAGCGCCGGGCCCTCAATGCGCACTTGCTCGAGCGAGTGCTCGCTGCGGTCGCCGAGCCGCAAGCCGGCCTCGCGCGCGTGGTGGTGGCGAGCGCTGGGGAGGACACGCTCGAGTTCGCGCGAGCAGCCGGCGCCTGGGCGCTCGCCGACCCGCCGGGCGCCCGCCTGAACGAGGCGCTCGAGGCTGCCCGCGACCTGGTGCGGGAGCGGGGCGCGAGATCGATACTGGTTATGTCCGCCGACCTGCCGCACGCGACCCGTGCTGCCGTCGCCGATCTACGAGCGGCGGTACCCGAGGGCGGCGCCGCGATCGTCGCCGACAAGCACGGCACCGGCACAAACGGGCTTCTTCTGCCCGCGGCGCTACCGCTGGCCTTCGCTTTCGGTACCGACAGCCTCGCGCGGCATGCCAAGTCGCTGGATGCGCTAGGAGTGCGGGCGCTCGTTTGGCGAGCCCCTGCACTCGCCCTCGACATTGATCTGCCGGGGGAATACGCCGCCTGGGCCCGGGAAGCGGCATGAGCTGGCACGCAGTTCTCCGGCAAAAAGAAATCTAGACTAATGAAATGGACGACCGACCACGCGATACCCTGCGTGTTGCCTCTCTGCCATAGGGTGGACCTGAATGCGGCGGCGCAGCATGAAATAAAATGAAAAGATGGTTGACAGAATGAAATGCCCGCCTCTATTCTGACGGCATCACGATACGTTGCCGTCCGTCCACGCAAAGATGCGCCGAGACCCCGCCAGCCACTTCCCGCCTCGCGATCGGATGCCCTATGGGTGCTAGGGTCGCGGCGCGCAGACTCACCAAGATTTACCAAGACCCAAGCGGCGAGGGCGAGGTCTTCGCGCTTCGCAATCTCGACCTTGAGATCGAGCCCGACGAATTCGTCTGTATCGTCGGCCAGAGCGGTTGTGGGAAGACATCGTTCCTGCACATGCTCGCCGGCCTGCGAGAGCAGACGAGCGGCGAGATCCTCGTCGACGGCCGACCGGTGAAGGGCCCTGGCGCCGACCGCGGTATGGTGTTCCAGGACTATGCGCTCCTTCCATGGAAGACGGCGCGCGCCAATGTGGAGCTCGGTCCCAAGATCCGTGGACTGTCCGCAAGCGATCGCCGCGAGATCGCCGATCGCTTCCTGACCATCGTTGGGCTCGCTGGGTTCGAGGACCGCTACCCGCACGAGCTGTCGGGTGGCATGCAGCAGCGTGTGGGCATCGCCCGCGCACTTGCAAATGAGCCGCCGGTGCTGTTGATGGACGAGCCCTTTGCCGCGGTCGACGCTCTCACGCGAATCTCCCTGCAGGAAAATATGGAGCGAATCTGGGCGAACCAGAAGACCACCGTCGTGTTCGTCACGCATAGCGTTGATGAGGCGGTGTTTCTCGCTGATCGGGTCGTAGTGATGGCGCCGCGCCCGGGCCGAGTTGACAGCATCTTCAAAATCGACGTGCCTCGTCCGCGCGTATGGGCCGAGATGGAGACCGATTCGACTTTCAACGAATTGCGCGGGGCGATCCTGCGGAAGGTGCTAGGTTGAGCGTGAGAGGGCAAGAAACTCAGACGGACCCCGAGCTCGCGCAGCGCAGGCGCCGTGCGCGCTCAGCGAAGCTCGCGGACCGCGCGTCGGTGGCCGTGATGTTCATGCTGCCGTTCCTGATACTCGTGGTGATCTGGCAGGCGGTATCGTCGGCGGACCTCTATCCCCCGTACATCTTCCCGAGCCCGCTCGATGTATGGCGAACGCTCGTGCGAACCAGCATGGACGGATCGCTCTTCGAGCATATCGGGGCGAGCCTCTTCCGTCTTGGCCTGGGGTTCGTTGCCGGCACGGCCATCGGATTTCCGCTCGCGGTGCTTATCGGCATAAACAAGACCGCCAGCCGCTTTTTCGTCCCGCCGATCACCTTCTTCAATTCGATCCCGGGCCTTGCCTGGATCCCCCTTGCGATTCTCTGGTTCGGCATCGACTACAAGGCTGTCACCTTCATCATATTCAACTCGGTGTTCTTCCCGGTCGCGTTCAGCACTATCGCCGGAATACGCGCTGTGCCGCAGAACATGGTAAACGCCGGCCGAACCCTCGGCGCCTCGCCGCTCGACCTGGTGCGTGAGGTCTACATCCCCGGTGCGCTGCCCTCGATCGTCACCGGCATGCGTCTTGGCGTCGCCTACGGCTGGCGTGCCCTGATCGGAGGAGAGATGATCGCCACATCCACGGGTCTGGGGTTCGTGATCTTCGACGTACGCCAGAGACTCGACTCGGGCGTGATCGTGCTCGGCATGATTGTGATGGGCGTTCTCTATCTCGCCATGGACCAGTTCATCCTGCGCCCGCTTGAGACCCGCACCATCGAACGCTGGGGAACAGTTCGAGCGCAGTGACGCACCGTAGGGCCGCCGGCCGTTAGGCAAGCGGGGCACCACCACTTCAACACAACGACGGAGGAGCTACGCAATGACCAGCAAATTCAGGGCGCTCGCGCTCGCATTCGCCGTGCTGATCGCGGGCGCCGCGATGAGCGTTTCCGCCGAGACCCGCAAGGTGCGCCTAGGCATCGGTTATGCGCTCGCCTACGTGCCCCTGTACGTGGCGCAGGAGAAAGGCTTCTTCAAGGATGAGGGTGTCGACGTCGAGTTCGTGAAGATCGAGATCGCCCCGGACATGATCCAGTCGATCATCGGTGGCTCGACAGACGCGGGAACTCCGGGCTCCTTCGCGCTCATCACATTCATCGCCAAGGGGGCTCCAGTCTCGGCGGTGGCGTACTACGGCTACGGCGGCGATCGCATCGCTCTCGCCGCACGCAAGGATAGCGGCATCGAGAAGATCACCGACCTCTACGGCAAGCGCCTCGCGGTGCAGACGGGCACGATCGGCGCTCAGATGTGGGGCAACATGGTGAAGGCAGAGGGTCTTGATGCGTCCAAGATTGATGTGAAGAACATCCGCAACCTCGACCTGCCATCCGCGATCGCCGCGAAATCGGTCGATGCCCTGATCACCTGGGAGCCCAACCCCACCGTACTGGAGGAGCGCGGCCTTGTGAAGGTCATCCAGCGAGCCGGGAAGTATCAGAAGAGCTACGGCGCGGTGATTTTTGGCAAAAAGTTCATCGAGGACAACCCCGATACGGTCCGTCGCTTCGTAAAGGCCCATTTCCGCGCCGCCAAGTTCATCCGCGACAACCCGCGCGAGGCTGCGGAGATCAACGCGAAGTATGTGAAGAACGCCACGGTCGAAACCATCATGAAGAGCCAGCAGCATATGGTGTTCGATCCACGCATCACGGCGGAGTCGGTAGAGGAGCTGAACAGCGACATCGAGTTCATGAAATCGGGTGGGCGTCTCACTGGCAAGGTAGAGGGCAAGGACATCGTGAACTCGAAATTCTCCGACGCGGTCTCGAAGGCCCACCCGGAGCTGGTAACGGGCCTCAAGTAATGGCCCAGGAGATCAAGACCTCCCCCGCGGCGGGCAGTGCGGGTGCAGCGAAGCCGCGCATCATCGACTTCCGCGTGCGGCCCTCGACGCCGGAAATGGTGTCGGTCGCGCAGGGACATGGTCCCTTTCGTGACATGCTCTCGCGGAAGGCGAAGCCCTACGATCAACGCGTCTATCCTGTCGAAGAGCTAGTGCAGGAGATGGATGCGGCCGGCATCGAGGTCGCGGTAACGCAAGGACGCGATCTCGAGACCACCTTCAACTGGAAGGTCACGAACGATCACGTGGCCGAGATCGCTGGGAAGTTCCCGGGTCGCTTCGTGCCCTTCGCAGGAGTTGACCCCAATAAGGGGATGGATGCCGTGCGCGAACTAGCTCGCGCGGTGCGCGACCTCGGTATGCGCGGTTGCTCGCTCGATCCATACATGCACCGTGCGCCCGCCGACGACCGCATCTACTTTCCCATCTACGCAAAGTGCGTCGAACTCGACATTCCGGTGATCCTCACCGCAGGGCCCGGCGCGTTCGTTCGCCAGTCCGTGATGGCCGATGCCTCTCCTGCGGCGATAGACGTGGTCGCGCGGCACTTCCCGGAGCTAACCATCATCGCGAGCCATGGGTGCTACCCTTACGTGCTAGAGATGATCTCGGTCGCGTTGCGCCACGAGAACGTGTACTTCGAGTTCTCTGGATACGAGCTGTTCCCGGGCGCCGAAAACTACGTGAAGGCCGCGAATACGGTCATCCCGAAGAAGGTGCTGTTCGGCAGTGCCCATCCGCTTACCAACTTCAACGATACGATCGCGCGTCACGCAGGGCTCGACTACACGCCCGAGGCGCGAGAGAACGTGTACTACAACAACGGCCGGCGTTTGCTTGAGCGCCACGGCTTCAGGTTTCCTGCATGACGCCCCGCAAGAAGGATTCAAGGATGAGAGTGTTCGACTGCCGCGCCCGTCCCAGTCTCAAGGACTACATGACGTTCTTCGATTCCGCGGGCGGAAAGTACACGATGAAGCAGTTCGGCTACCCGGTCGCCCCGGTGCTCACGCTGGAGCGGTTCGTGGCGCACATGGACGAGGCCGGCGTAGGGCAGTTCGTCTTCACTGGGCGCGATGTCACCTCACGTCGCGGATGGAAGTTTCCGAACGAGCAGATCGGCGAGGCGGTGCAGAGGTACCCGGACCGCATAATCGGATTCGCCGGCATCGACCCGCTGAAGAGGCGCGAGGCCATGCGCGAGATCGACCGCTGTGTGCGCGACTTCAGGCTGCGTGGCGTCTCGCTCGATCCGTCGGGCGTGGGCCAGCAAGCCAATCATCCGCTCTTCTATCCGGTCTACGAGCGCTGTGTCGAGCACAACATTCCGGTTGCAATAACGCTAGGGCCACTGCCTTCGCCTACCGCAGGGCCCATGCGGGTGAACGATCCGATGGCGGTAGACGATGTCGCGTGCGATTTCCCCGACCTAACCATCATCATGTCTCACCTCGGTTACCCGTGGGTCACGCAGGCGATCGCCATTGCCTGGCGCCACCCCAATGTCTATCTGGAGACGTCCATGTATTCGTACATGCCGGGCGCGGAGCTCTTTGTCGAGGCCGCAAACACGCACATCGGCGACAAGGTCATTTTCGCCTCGGGTTATCCCTTCAATCATCCGGTCAAGAACGTGATCGAGGAGTTCAGGAAGCTGCCGTATAAGCCGGATGTGCTCGAGAAGGTGATGTACCGCAACGGGCCGCGAGCGCTCGGACTCGAGTTGCCCACTTCCGCCACAGCCTTCGAGAAGGAAGGGGCCGCCAGATGACCGACTCCGCACCGCAGTTCGGCATCCACATTTTCCCGACGGAGTACTCGATTCAGCCCGGGGAGCTCGCCAAGGCCATGGAGGACCGCGGCTACGAATCACTGTGGGTGCCGGAGCACACGCACATCCCGGTGAGCCGTCAGAGCAAATGGCCCGGAGGCGAGGGGCTGCCGCGTGAGTACAGCTGGACCTACGACCCTTTCGTGGCCCTTGCATTCGCCGCCTCGGCTACGAAGCGGCTTAGAGTCGCCACCGGAATCTGCCTCGTTGTCGAGCGCGATCCGATCATTACCGCAAAGGAGGTCGCGTCGCTTGACATGCTTTCCGGCGGGCGCTTCCTGTTCGGCGTGGGCGGTGGTTGGAACGCCGAGGAAATGGCGGACCATGGCACGGATTTCAACACGCGCTGGAAGCTGCTGAAGGACCGTCTCGCGGCGATGCGCGCCTTGTGGACGCAGGATGAGGCCGAGTATCACGGCCCGTTCGTGAACTTCGAGAAGTGCTGGGCATACCCTAAGCCGAAGCAGAATCCGATACCTGTATTGATGGCTGGAATGGGGCCGGCCGCTCGCCAGCGTACTGTTGACACTGATGCCGGGTGGCTTCCGATCCACGGCCGCGAGGACCTGATCGCGGGGATCGACGACATCCGCCGGCGTGCCGACGAAGCCGGGAAGCGCCATCCCGAGGTGACGATGTGGATCCCGAAGCCAGACGAACCGACCATTCGCTCGTACGTTGATGCAGGGGTCGCACGCATCATTTTCACGATGCCCACGGTGGGCCGGGACGAGGCGCTCTCGCGGCTCGACGAGCTGGCGCGCCTGGTGAAGCCCTTCACCGCTTCGGGCTCGTTGCAGACCGCATGAGTTGATGGACAAGCCGCTCCGGTTCGGACTGCGCGTCTATGCAACCGAGTACACGCTGCCGGTCGCCGAAATGGCGCGAGCCGTGGAGGAACGCGGCTTCGAATCGCTGTTCGTCCCCGAGCACACGCACATGCCGCTTGTTCGTCGCAGCGCCTACCCGGGCGGCGGCGACCCGCGCCGCGAGTATAGCCATCTCCATGATCCCTTTATTGCATTGAGTTTCGCGGCGGCGGCGACCACGCGCCTGCGCGTGGGCACCGGCATCTGCCTGGTCGTTGAGCGTGATCCGATTGTGCTGGCGAAGGTCGTTGCTACGCTCGACAGACTGAGCAACGGGCGCGTGCTGCTTGGCGTGGGCGGTGGCTGGAATGCCGAGGAGATGGCCGACCACGGTACGGCCTTCGCCGATCGCTGGAAGGTGCTGAGGGAGAGAATCGCCGCGATGCAGGAGATCTGGACGGAGGACGAGCCGGAATTCCACGGATCGTATGTGCGTTTCGACAGGTGCTGGTCATATCCGAAGCCTTTGCAACGACCGCACCCTCCAGTCCTCATGGGCGGCATGGGCGGCGCCGCCCGGCAGCGTGCCGTGGACCTGGGCTGTGGGTGGATGCCGATCGACGGCCGGGAGGACATCGTCGAGGGGATCAATGACCTTCGCCGACGAGCGGCCGCGGCCGGCAAGCCCGAGCCTACCGTCACCGTGTGGGCAGCCAAGCCCGATGCGGAGCGCATCGCGAGGTACCGCGCGGCGGGTGTAGAGCGCGTCGTACTGACGATCGAGCCGCTCCAGGACCGAGGCGACGTCGAGCGAGCGCTCGACGCTCATGCGCAGCTCATCCGGCTCGTGGGGGGGGGCGCGGCGTGAAGTTCGGCATCTATCCCTCCGTCACTCGCGGCGACGCCGATCTGCACGCTCTCTTCAACGAGGTCTGCGAGGAAGCCTCAGTGGCCGAGGCGAGCGGCTTCTCGTGGTGTCTCGTTGGGGAGCACCACCAGGAGCCCGCGCTTGCCTCGCCTCTGCTCACCGCGGGACTGATCGCGATGCGCACACGCTCGATCGGCGTGGGCACCGCCGTCCTGCTCATGCCTCTCCACCATCCGGTGCATGTCGCCGAACAAGCGGCGATGATAGACGCGCTCAATCCCGGCCGTCTGGTGCTGGGCGTGGGCGTCG
>Ga0138256_10006319_pt1 | contig 12526 bp, 11 predicted proteins | sample KNB2016incub_MG_FD_105486 | JGI IMG/M metagenome (GOLD analysis project Ga0138256, IMG submission 105486) | Active sludge microbial communities from wastewater in Klosterneuburg, Austria - KNB2014incub_MG | ecosystem: Engineered > WWTP > Activated sludge > Unclassified | place: Austria... | reverse complement strand
CAAAGATGATAAAATCGTCAAATCAATGGATCGATTGCGATAGATTTAACGGTGAATCTCGAGTTTTTCAGTTGTCACCCCGTGGTTGGTTTTCACTTGCATCAAGTAAATGCCAGGATTGAATTGAAGCAGTGATTGTTTCACTTGCTTCGATGGATAAAGATTTTTGTCTAATACTATCCTACCGGTAATATCCATCAATGTTAATTTTTCAATATGATCTCCAGCCTCCATAGCCTCCAACGTAATCCATTGAGATGCCGGATTAGGATATTGTCGAATACCTACATGTGCCACAGGCTTTTTGGAAAAATCAATAACTACAGTAGCTTTATTATCGGGAAGCAATCTGACAGTGCCATTAGATTGATTGATCTTTATATTGGAGATAGTAAACTCCAAAGGCAACTCTTTAGGTATTTTGAAACCTTCAGCATGTGATACTATCGGACCTCCTTTGGCTTGAACCCGAACTGTTTTGCCATATCCTGATCTTGGTTTACGCTGAGCACTTGAAAAACTAATATTGATCTTATCATCCCCGTCAATTCTGCCATCAAGCACAGCATTGTCATATCCAAACCAGGAATTGTCGATAATACTGATCTCAATGTCCTCCGGGTCAATCATCTGGTCATTAAAAGCCAAATCGAAACTAATACCATCTATATCATACATCAGATCCCGAGCATTGCCAAAAGCAAGTTGCAGCACCGCATCATCACCTGGAGCTATGATCTCAGCTACGGGTGTAACAGAGGAATTAGTGGAAATTAATTGGTAGACGCCCTGTGGGATAAGCTTATGAGTTTGATTGATATTATCCAATACGATTTGTATGTCCTCGTCACTCACCAATCCATCACCATTGGCATCGGCGTGCTTGGCATTTAATATCAACTGGCGGTTCCAATCCAAAGAAGCCTGGTTGGCCCAATTGGTAGAATTTGACGGGCGAGATGGGCCTGCAGTGCCTAAAAATTCGCTGATCGTATTGACATCCTTAAGGTCAACCAAACCATCTGCGTTGGCATCTCCCGGCCATACATACTCTTTGGAAGGGATACAGCCGACCTCTGCATAGGTCTCGACTTTTATTTTTATAGGCGCGCATTGTTTGGTACCGGTGGTAAGGCAAAAATTGACAATAAACTGGTCTGTCCCAATAAAACCGGGAAAAGGAGTATAAACCAAAGGATTGTAACTGATATAGGACTCACATTGCAAATTGATATTGGCGCTTCCCTTATAAAAATCCAGGGTGCCATAGCTAGGCTGGTTGAGAATCTTAAACTCGTAATCCTGCACCGGAATATCATACGGGATGACCAGCGATCTTCCTTCAGCCACCCTAAACAAAGGATTGATGTCTTCTCTGGGCAAAAAATCACTCACGTAGAGATAAGCATCGGCGGTTTCACAACCTAACGAATTACAAGCCGTATACGTGAATGGAGCAATGCCTTCAAAATCTAACGTAGAGGTATAAGTAAAAGTATTATCCGCGTTAAGACTGAGATTGCCTGAAGGTGGCTGAGTGTATGAAGTAACAGTAGGAACACCACCGGTGGATAGATCATTGAGCGTAACTGAGAATAGCCTGGATGTGTTTTTATTCAGAAATACAACATCATCCACCAAAATTTTGTTCTGCAGCGGTCTGTCAATTAAAGACAAAAGAAAAACAGATTTTTGATTGCCCTTATCAAAAGTCAATAACTCTTGTGATCCAACAGCACCAGTAGGAACATACTGGTATGCATATTCATTGATCTTGGTGATTTGACCAAACTTAGGTGCCGCAAAAAGTTTAAAATCAGGATCAGGTAAATAAAACAAGAAAGGCTGATTCCGAAGGATTCCCCGGGTTATGGTATCTGCATATACCGTACGACCTGGGTCAATAATCAGAATGCTTACATCACCAATGCCACAGTTGCCAGAGGGGTCACAAGCAGTGTAGACAATGTGTCCTAATCCACTAAAGCCCGGAGTAGGCGTAAACAAAATATTTCCACCATTTAAAATAGCTTTACCATGACTGACATAGGAGATGGCTTTTAATGATAGTGGCAAGGATTTAAGACTCAGGTCATTATTTAATGGAGCGATTGTAACTGCAGACCCGGTGGTATGATTAAAATCCGGTTTACAAACAGTAGACAGATTCCAATCCTGACCTGGAAGTAAGATCCCGGAAAAGAGAAAAACTAAAAAACTAACAAGTCTGACGAAACGGTTCATTATCTTAGCGACTACCATTTGAAGTTGCAAGATAGCCATAAATTGTAAATCAAAATAATAAACATATATTATTTCTATATATAATATTAACACATGTAATTAATTTACAATATCTTAAAGTATAATTATCAAAATATAATATATAACATTATTTACATATATGTTAATGAATGAAAGAGCTTAAATTTCTTAGAGTACTCTCCCAATTATCTAAGCCAGAATTGCAGAAGTTTAAGAAATTTCTGGATTCGCCCTATTGTAACTCTAACCCCATCCTAAGTCTTCTTTTTTCAGCAGTAGTATCGGTAGAGACTGGTTCTGTGAATGAGAGTGTAGATAAAAGCAATGTTTGGAAGCAATTATATGCTGATAAAGAGTTTAATGATCCAAAATGGCGCAAAACCTGTAATGATCTACTCACAGCATTGCAAAAATTTTTCACTTTCGAACAAATCGACCACAATCAGTTGCTCGAGGAAAATCTATTACTGGAATATTTGTACGAGCATAAACTGGAGTCCATGTATAAATCAGTCGCTCAAAGTGCGCAATCTTCATTTGAACGAAATAAAAACTTATCCTCTGAGTATCATCTTCAAAGATTTCAGTTAGAACGAAACCTGTATGATTTATTGGAGTATGACATCAATATGGAATCGCAATCAAATCAGGAAACCATACACCACTACCTGGACTTATTTTATATTTCTGAAAAAACAAAACAATTGGTGAATGCTGCTACGCGCAGGCATGATTTCAATTTGCCGATATTTATAAAGCTAGAGGAGGAAGTCATAGATATAATAGAGAAAAATAATTTTCAACAGTATCCTGAGATAGATATCTACTATCGGATTTATCAGCTAAAAAGGAATGCGAATACAGAAGCCGGCTATAAGGAGTTAAAATTAAAGCTTTATGAAAACATCTTAAAATTTCCGCTCGACGACGCAGTAGACATTTTTAAGGAGATTATTAATTATTGTATTTTCCAATATAATCAAGGGCTCAATCTATTTGTTCATGAAGCCCTGGAATGGTATAAATATGGACTTAAATTTGACTTGACATTCCCTCAAGACAAATTTCATCCTGGTCATTTTCTTAACATCGTATTATTCGGTATCCGAACGAAAGAGTTTACCTGGACAGAAAACTTTATTGAAGAATATCAGAAGATTATTCCTCCAGATCAAAAGCATACGCTAGTGACATTTTCTCTGGCTCGATTGTATTTTAATCAAAAAAAGTTTGATCAGGTCATTGAAAAGCTTCGTGATGTAGAATTTGATGAACTCACTTATAATCTTGACTCCAAAGTATTGCTGCTGGCTACCTATTTTGAGGTGGAAGAATGGCCCGCTTTAGTTTCTCTGGCAGATAGTTTCAGGACCTTTCTCAACCGTCACGAGAAAGACATCACCGCAGCCAAAAAACTTCGCTATTCTAACTTTATAAAATTTGTAAAAAGACTAAGCAAGGTGAAATATCAGGATCAGGCTGCCAAAACAAAAGTGATTGCAGATATAAAATCTACCGAAGGTGTGGTGAATCAGGGATGGTTGATTGAAAAAGCGATGGCGGTTTGAGGAAAATTTTATTCAAACCGCAGAGGAAAATATTGATACGATTACTTAATCAGTCTCCTTCTAGCCATCTCCTCCGTAATGAGCCCTAGCTCTCGGCCCACATCCCCTGTGATGGAAGTGTTTTCATGCGCCCTTCGGATGAGGAAAGGGATCACTTCTGCTATGGACCCATATACCACGTATTTTGCTACATTATAACCTTGTTGAGCCAGGTTAAAAGTAATATTGTCACTCATGCCCATCAATTGGCAAAAATTGAGGTGAGAATGATTCCTGGGGATGGATAGCTCTGAGATTAATCGAGCTTGCAATAGACAACTTGCCGCATTGTGCGAGGCATTGCAAGATGATATCCGGTTATAATGCTTTACACAAAACCCGATAGCCTGATCAAAAGCCAAATCTGTAGCTTCTTTGTTGTCTTGAATTGGCGAGGCTATGCCCTGGTCTTCTGCCCTTTGGCGTTCTTTGACCATATACGCTCCTCTTACGATTTTGGCTCCGAGGTAATAATTTTTATTTTGAGATCGCTCAAAGCTATACTTTAAATAGTCCAGTCGATCTTTCCTATACATTTGAAAAGTATTATAAGCGACGACTTTCTTTTTATTGTAAGTCTCCATCAACTCTTCTGCTAAAGCATCCATGGCTTCCTGTACCCAGGTCTCCTCCGCATCTACGAACACACCAATACCCATATCGGAGGCCATATGCATGATCCGATGCAGCCTCTTTTTCACCTTAGCGAGTTCATCTTCTTCAAACGGTTCCAGCGGCTTATGTCCCTGCCATTTTTCCAAAAGACCATTTCGGGCAATGGAGGAAATTTTTAAACTGATCACCGGCACGGATGCATTGGCTGCTCCAAATTGAATAGCTTTGAGAATTTCAGCCAGGGTGTAGTCAAAATCTTTTTCAGTATCCTTGGCTTCCACTCCAAAATCCAGGATGCTCATCGTCTTGTTTTTGTACAATTTATCTATGGTAGATTGGCAATCCAGGAGGTTGGTGCCACCGCAAAATTGTTTGAAAACAGTAGCCTTAATGATCGGATCAAGCAAGGGAAGTTTGAGTTTGGACATCAATAAGGTCATGGCAGAACCCAGCTTGACCAGGTTAGGACTGTTCATCATTTTAAAAATGCGATAAGTGTCCTTCAATTCCTGATCAGATTTATGGCCAAAGGCTATTTCTGTATTGGAAAAATCCAAATTGGTAGTATTGCTCATTTTCGATTCCATATATTCCATGAAGCTTCAGCTTGTCGGTATAACATATCCAAACCATTTTGGATTTTACACCCTTTTTTTTCTCCAGCTGCTAAAAATAACGTTTTAGAAGGATTATAGACCAGGTCATATAAATATTGGTGACTATCCAACCAATCGAGACAAAGATCAGGTGTGACATTTTCATAAGGAGACATACCCAACGGTGTGGTGTTGATGATCAAGCGAGTACGATTCATTCGTTCGCGATCGATTTGATCATATGTGATTGTATTTGAAGAAGGTCTGCGAGAAACAGTGAAAAATTCAAATTGCAGCTTCTTTAAAACATATTGGACTGCTTTGGCTGCACCGCCATTGCCTAATACCAAAGCAGTACGTACATCTTCTGAAATAAACTGCTTCAAACTTTCCTCAAATCCAGGAATATCAGTATTAAACCCATATCTCCTACCAGCTGGGTCAAAATAAATTGTATTGACGGCCTGAATCTCTGCCGCATCCTCGGCTAAGTCATCCAAATAAGGTAAAATGCTTTGTTTGTAAGGAATGGTCACATTCATTCCAATGAGCTCGGGGCCAATATCAGCGATCAAAGCCGGGAAATCTGTAATCTCTTTTATTGGATAAAGCTCGTAGACGGAATCTTTAATACCTTCATTATCAAATTTTTGTGTAAAATATTTTTTTGAAAATGAATGTCCTAGCGGATATCCTATTAAACCAAATTTGCGCATAAACTGTGGCAAAAATAGAGAATAAATCAAGTGTTTGACACATAATTCGTGCTTGTAAACTCACTCCAAATAATTAAATATGATTAATAATATTGTATGCTACCAAATCAAACGTGTCAGGGCCACATCCCAAATAAATGGATTATTTATTAATGCTCTTCAATATCTGCCATTTTGTCATAAAAATCCCTAATTTTGCATTTTTTTAGCTCCAGGTATGTTTGAAGAATCCATCATAGAAAAAGTCATATCAGCAGAAAGACAAGGCGAAGTATTTGGCGTTCAACCTGATAGCATTGAAAATCCCTTTAACCGCCGATTTTATATTGAAAGTTATGGGTGCCAGATGAATTTTTCTGATAGCGAGATCGTCGCTTCTATCTTAAAGGAACAAGGGTATAATGCTACTCAGATTCTGGAAGAAGCTGATCTCATACTCCTCAACACCTGTAGCATCCGTGAAAAAGCCGAAGAGACTATCCGCAAGCGCCTGAGGACATTTGACAAAATAAAAGATGAAAGACCAGGTACCTTAATCGGAGTCTTAGGCTGTATGGCGGAACGCATGAAAAAACAGCTGCTGGACGAAGAAAAATTAGTAGATCTGGTGGTAGGACCTGATGCTTACAGATCATTGCCAACGCTCATTGCAGGTGCCCATGATGGTCATAAAGGAATCAATGTGTTTTTATCCAGGGAAGAGACTTATGCTGACATCAGCCCTGTCAGACTGGATAGTAACGGAGTATGTGCTTTCATCAGCATTATGCGAGGATGTGATAATATGTGTTCCTTTTGTGTAGTCCCTTATACGCGTGGGCGAGAGCGTAGCCGGGATATGTATAGTATCGTTGCTGAGGCGACCAGCCTATTTCAAAAGGGCTTTAAAGAAATAACCTTGTTGGGTCAAAATGTGGACTCCTACAAATGGTTGGACCCAAACCAGGACAAGACCATCAATTTTGCACAATTACTGGAGCAAGTAGCGCTGATTCACCCGGATTTAAGAATCAGATTTTCCACTTCTCACCCAAAGGACATCACTGACGAAGTGTTGCATACCATGGCAGCGCATGAAAACATCTGCAAGTATATACACCTTCCGGTTCAATCAGGCAGCAGTCGTGTATTGGACCTTATGAATCGTACTTATGATCGAGACTGGTATATTGAGCGAGTACAATCGATTTATTCCATTCTGCCAGAGTGTTCTATATCTGCCGACATCATCACAGGATTTTGTACCGAAACGAATGAAGATCACCTGGATACCTTATCTATTATGAAAATGGCCCGATACAGCATGTCTTATATGTTTGCTTACTCTGAGCGACCAGGCACCCCTGCTGCAAAAAAATATGCGGATGATATTCCGCTGGAAATTAAAAAGAGCAGATTAGCCGAAGTCATCGCTACTCAGAATCAACTCTCTCTGGACGGCAATCGTGCTGACATAGGTCATACATTCAAGGTATTGATTGAAGGTGATTCTAAAAAATCAACATCCGAATTTAAAGGCCGTAACTCTCAAAATAAAGTCATTGTATTTCCAAAGAAGACAGGACACAGCATAGGTGATTATGTTATGGTTAAGGTAAGGGATGCAAACAGTGCGACCTTATTGGGTGATATTATTTAATTATTAAACTGCATTGTGGCTCAATTTTCTATTCAAGCGATCAAACAACGATTTGGCATCATAGGCAATTCGAAAGATCTGGAGCGCGCATTAGAGACCGCCGTGCGGGTGGCAGACACGGATCTTACGGTGCTGATCACAGGCGAGTCGGGCACCGGAAAAGAGATATTTTCTCAGATTATCCATTCGCTGAGTAAAAGAAAACACAACAAATTTATAGCAGTCAACTGCGGTGCTATACCCCCCGGGACAATCAATTCTGAATTATTCGGTCATGAGAAAGGCTCCTTTACAGGCGCAACCGGTGAGCGAAAGGGTTATTTTGAAACTGCTGATGGAGGGACCATTTTCCTCGATGAGATCGCTGAAATGCCGTTGGATACTCAGTCCTATTTACTCAGAATCCTGGAAAGTGGCGAATTTATAAGAGTCGGATCTTCCAAAACCCAACGAACCAATGTAAGAGTGATCGCCGCTACCAATGTCAATCTGCTGGATCGCATAGAGTCCAATAGATTTAGAGAAGATCTTTATTATCGACTTAATATAGTACCGATCCATGTACCAGCTCTTAAACAAAGAAGAGATGATATTTATCTTTTATTTAGAAAATTTGCAGTAGACTTTGCGGAAAAATATTCTACTACTCCGGTAGAATTGGATGAAGATGCCAAAGATCTACTATACATGTATCACTGGCCCGGCAATGTACGCGAGCTTAAGAATTTTGCTGAACAATTATCAGTCTTATCCGAATCGAGGTTGATAGATAAAGACAGACTGATCCTTTTAATGCCAAATCTCAACCCACACCAGCTGTCTTTAGTGCCAGGAAAATTAAGTGAATCAAAACTCGATGAGCGGGAACTTTTGTATAAAGTCCTTTTCGATATGAAAAAAGATGTAAATGAATTGAAAAATTTATTTTTCGAGCTCATTCGTCGCAATAAATTAGAAATGCCGGAGGTCAGTGGCAGCCTACAGGAAACAACCTGGCCAGAAGACAACAGCCCATGGTCAGACAATAAATATGCTCCCATTGCCGGCAGAACGCCATACCAGAGTGAACCTGGCTCCAAAGAGATACATAAACCTATACTTTTGGACAAAAAAGAAAGCGCTGAATTGCAAGCAAAAACCATCATTGTCGAAGAACCTTTGTCTTTGGAACAAATGGAGAAGGACCTGATCGGACGGGCGCTGACCAAACACAAAGGTCGACGAAAGGAAGCCTCTGGTGAATTGGGCATCAGCGAACGCACTTTGTATAGAAAAATTAAACAATACGATCTTGAATAAGCAAAAGCATACTGCTCTCCTTCATTGGTACTGGATGGTGACCTTCAGCTTTGTCTTTATGTCAGCCTGTTATTCGTTTAAAAGCACCTCGATCGATCCAGCCATTACTACTTTTACGGTACTGCCATTCGAAGGTAGGGCTGATAACGGCCCTGTGACCTTACCCATCACTTTCACCGAAAAACTTAAAGATAAAATCAGAAGAGAATCCCGATTGAGATTTATTGATACAGACCCTGACATCACTTTTTCAGGAGTGCTGGAGGATTTTAATGTAACCTCCCAGGCTCCAACAGCAGAAAACCTGAGCGCCTTGAGCAGATTATCCATTCGTGTAAAAGTGGATTTTGAAAACAAACATGACGAAACAAAAAACTGGAGTCAATCCTTTTCATTCTTTCAGGATTTTGACGGCACCCTCAATTTATTAGACATCCAGGAAGGCCTGGTTGATAAGATCACAAACCAATTGACGGAGGATATTTTCAATAAAGCTTTCGGGGATTGGTGATCTTGATTATTTTTGTTGATCATCATGAAGATTGACGAGTTATTATATCATCTGCATCATTCAGCATCGATACCAGAGATTGAGGCCACAGAGCTGAATCAATTACTCAAAAAATACCCTTACCTGGAATCCTTAAGGCACGCTATTATTCAGAACCCAAATACACCATTTCAGGCTATTAACGATATAGATCTTCAAAATCGATTCATTCAACTAGCCGCCCGAGCATACAATTATGATAACCCTGGAAATGTAATGTCCCCTCCCATCTTTGATGTGACACCCGGTATGCCAGAACAGTCATTGTCACTAGAGGAGTACCATTTTACTCCAGTTGAAGCCTCATTACCTTCTCCTTTTGAACTCAATTTTATACAGAATGACACAGATTCTGAGAAAACAGACCCCTCATCTAGGCAAGATATCTTAGCCGCAAGCCAGGATACATTGGGTGACATACAGCCTCCTTTTAGACTTTATCCCTACGAGCCTTCAGAATTCATCATATACCTTCAACACCTACCAGCATGTAGTGTACATCCTGTTGATGAAGTTGGAATCGAAAAAAAGGACAGTATGGCAGCAACTGATGAATATATCGCCGCCAGTATTGACCTCCAAGAAGGTGTCAGCTCAGAGAGTCTGGCCAATTTATGGGCTAGCCAGGGCAAATACGAAGCTGCAATCAAGATTTATGAGAAATTAGGCAGAGAAAATCCTGAAAAAAGTAGTATTTTCGCAGCCAAAATAGCAAAATTAAAGGCTGAAAAATCATTATGATCACGTTATTAATTATCTTAATCGGAATAGTAAGTGCATTACTTATATTAGCTGTATTGATTCAAAACCCTAAAGGCGGAGGCATCGACTCTACTTTCGGAGGTCAAGGCGCAAATCAGGTATTTGGTGTGGCCCGCTCTACAGACTTTATAGAGAAACTGACCTGGGGCTTGATCGCAGCATTGTTTTTATTGTGTATCATCACTGCCATGTTCGTTGGTGGAGGCGCTGAAGCTGCCTCTCCTTTGAATCAATAACCTGCCAAAAATACTACTCTTTAGTATTCCCCTGCCATTCTTGTCGCTGGTAACTGCTTGAACAACTTTACTTTTTTGACAAAACCAGAAAAAATGTCAGGCCTTTTCATCATGGCACTATAAATGATAAGAATCAATCAAATCATAAATTGTTAACTTTTATTAAACATATTCAATCATGAAGCCTATCAACGACAGAGTAATCGTAAAACCGGCACCAGCCGAAGAAAAGACAAAAGGTGGAATCATAATTCCAGATACTGCCAAGGAAAAACCTCAAAGAGGTGAAGTAATAGCAGTAGGCCCAGGCAAAGATGGTAATCTGATGACCGTCACAGCAGGGGATATAGTATTGTACGGAAAATATTCCGGTCAAGAATTGAACCATGAGGGTCAGGACTATCTTATTATGAGGGAAGATGATATCCTTGTGGTATTGTAATCAAAAACATTTTAATCAGAAAATCAAACTATTGTTAATTCGTAAAAACAAAATAAAAAATGGCTAAACAAATAAGTTTTAATGCCGAGGCACGTGAAAGACTAAAGGCAGGCATAGATGCTTTGGCAAATGCTGTGAAGGTCACCCTGGGCCCTAAAGGTCGCAATGTGGTCATACAAAAAAGTTTTGGTGCCCCTACAATCACTAAAGATGGTGTCACTGTAGCAAAAGAAATAGAACTCGAAGATGCGGTGATGAATATGGGTGCTCAGATGCTCAAAGAAGTTGCTTCTAAAACCGCTGATTTGGCGGGTGATGGCACGACTACCGCCACCGTATTGGCTCAAGGTATGGTGACCGCTGGAATGAAATATGTTGCAGCAGGAGCAAATCCTATGGACCTCAAGAGAGGTATTGAAAAAGCCGTAAAGCAAGTGATTGAAGAATTAAAGAATCAATCTGAAACTATTGGAGATGATTTTAGCAAAATCCAACAAGTAGCCTCTATCTCTTCTAATAATGATGAGGAAATAGGCAAGTTGATCGCTGATGCTATGAAAAGAGTGTCAAAAGATGGGGTCATCACTGTAGAAGAAGCCAAAGGAACCGATACCTATATGGAAGAGGTACTGGGTATGCAATTTGACAGAGGTTATCTTTCTCCATACTTCGTGACTAATGCCGAAGATATGACTGCAGAATATGATAATCCTTATATCCTGATTCATGACAAAAAGATCTCCAATATGCAAGAGATCGTGCCATTATTGGAGAAAGTTATATCCACCGGAAGGTCTTTGCTCTTGATAGCAGAAGATATGGAAAGTCAAGCACTGGGTGTTTTGGTTGTCAATAGGTTGAGAGCAAACCTTAAAGTAGTTGCTGTTAAAGCTCCTGGTTTTGGTGATAGAAGAAAAGCTATGCTTGAAGATATCGCTATCCTAACTGGAGGCACAGTGATTTCAGAAGAAAAAGGTTATAAAATTGAAAACATTGAACTTGACTTATTGGGTCAGGCAGAGAAGATCACTGTAGACAAAGACAATACTACTATCGTCAATGGTGGCGGTGATAGTAAAATGATCGAAGCAAGGATCAACCAGATCAAACAACAAATCGAGACTACTACCTCAGATTACGATAAAGAAAAACTACAAGAAAGACTCGCCAAATTGTCTGGTGGAGTAGCAGTATTGTACATAGGTGCTGCTACAGAGGTAGAAATGAAAGAGAAAAAAGATCGTGTAGATGATGCATTGCACGCGACTCGTGCTGCAATCGAAGAAGGTATCGTAGCTGGTGGTGGTGTAGCTTTAGTCAGATCTATCCCTGCCCTGGACAAAATGAAAGGTCTAAATGAAGACGAGACTATCGGTATTCAAATCGTCAAAAAATCACTCGAAGCCCCTCTACGGGTCATCGCTGAAAACGCTGGCATGGAAGGCAGTGTAATATTCCATAAAGTATTGACAAGCAAGGGCTCTAATGGCTATAATGCTCGTACGGATGTATATGAAGATCTGAAAAAAGCAGGTGTCATAGACCCTACTAAGGTTACCCGCATCGCTTTGGAAAATGCAGCTTCTATAGCAGGTATGATCCTGACTACCGAATGTGTAGTCAATGACAAGCCAAAAGATAAAGAAGCTTCTCATGGTCATCAACATGGTGGCGGTGGAATGGACGGCATGATGTAATCGATTCATAATAACATCATATTATAAAGAAAGGCAGCTCATCCGAGTTGCCTTTCTTGTTTTATAACTTAGTTACAATATTGGATTGAAAAACGCTGTATT